>ERZ1066122.352-NODE-352-length-49371-cov-15.564908_pt1 | contig 49371 bp, 47 predicted proteins | sample MGYA00382769_ERZ1066122 | MGnify/ENA primary metagenome ERZ1066122 (study PRJEB33369, sample SAMEA5778352) | biofilm metagenome | biome: Industrial cooling water; feature: Water cooling tower basin; material: Biofilm | place: United Arab Emirates | collected... | reverse complement strand
TCGTGCACGATGCACACGCCCGGCCACAGCAGCATCTCGCGGTTGAACTTGCGCGCAAGGTAGCCGCCAAGGTGGCGGTCCGGCCCGAAGATGATCTTCTGTTCCGGCGGGATCTGGGCAAGGATCGTCTCGGCGGAGGACGAGGTGACGATAATATCCGAGAGTGCTTTCACCTCGGTCGAACAATTGATGTAGGTGAGCGCGATGTGATCGGGGTGCGCTTCGCGGAAGGCGCGGAACTTGTTGGGCGGGCAGGAATCCTCAAGCGAGCAGCCGGCGTCCATGTCGGGAAGGATCACGGTCTTTTCCGGCGAGAGGATCTTGGCGGTTTCGGCCATGAACTTGACCCCGCAAAAGGCGATGACATCGGCATCGGTTGCGGCCGCCTTGCGCGACAATTCGAGGCTGTCGCCCACGAAGTCGGCAATGTCCTGAATATCGGGTGTCTGGTAATAATGCGCGAGGATCACGGCATTGCGCTCTTTGCGCAGGCGATCGATTTCGGCCAGCAGATCGGCGCCGGTCGGGTTCTTGGTCAGGATGCTCATGCGTCGGTCCCCGTGATCACGTGTTGCCCGCGATATAGGGAACGGCCCGCGATTTTCGAGCGAAAAACGCTGGCGTTACATGTCGGGCGGGGGCGGACCATAAGACAGGCCCGAGACAAGCTCGCCCGGCGTCCCGGCAACTGTTGCCGTGTAGATGGCAGCACCCAGCGCCGAGTGGGCGAGGAGATGGACAGCAAGCAGCGTCAGCGGGATTGCAGGCAGGCCCCAGGTCCAGGCGGGATGCAAGGCTCCGCTCCGCGCATCGCGGGCCATGGCCACGAGTGGAAAGATCACGCCGAGCCCGGATGCGATCTCAAGGTTTTAGGGCCCCATGAAGGGCATGGGCAGCACCCGCCCGAAACCCGGCCCCAGCAGCGCGGCCATCGCGCACAAGTGCAAGCGGCGATGCCAGTCGGTGCTGCGGCGCATGACGAGGGCAGCACTCGTAAGGATCAGGAAGCACAGCAGCATCGCGATGTCGGCGAGGAGAAAGTGCTGCGGCAGGAAGAAGAACGGCGCCCGGCCCTGCTGCGTGGTGTGCACTGTGATCGCCACACCCATGCCCAGCAATCCGATCATCCATGGCACGGCCACCCAGCCGAGCTTGCGGTGAACCGCCCCGTTGCCGCTGGCGACGAGATAATTCTGAAAGACGTAGAAGCCGAGCCAGCCCATGAACAGCACGGCATGGACATGCACAACAAGTGGCGCAGCAAAGCTCGACCGGCCCATCGCTAGATGAAAGGAGAAACCGCCAACCAGCACCAGCGCTATCGCGCAGGCCAGAAGCAAGTAAAATCGCGCCTCGCGCTCCGTCACGACAGCAGCGGCGGCAGGTACATTCGTAGCCATGGCGATACCCTCCTGATGCTTCACCGAAGGCGGGTTGCAGCAGAAATAAATCAAATAAACAAGACTTTAGGCTGCGCGCCAGATGTCCCCTGCACAAAGCGCCATCCCGCGCTTCTCCAGATCGAGCAGATGGGCCGTCACGCTCATTTCCGCAGCGGGGATCAGGCGCGGGTCGAGCCCCTTGTACATCGCAGGGATAAAGGCGCTGACAGGGCGGGCTTCCTCGGCCAGCAGCCGCATGATCTGGTTTTCGCGTTGGCGGCGGTGGCCGATCATGCCGCGCACCAATTGCTTGGGCTTCTCGATCGCCGCGCCGTGAGCCGAGTGGTAGCGCGTGTCATCGCGCGCCATCAATTTCTCGAGGCTCGCCATGTAATCGCCCATGTCGCCATCGGGCGGGATCACGACGCTGGTTGACCAGCCCATCACGTGATCGCCGGTGAACAGCGCGCCGCTTTCTTCGAGCGCGAAGCACAGGTGGTTCGAGGTGTGCCCCGGGGTTGCGACGGCGGTGAGCGTCCAGCCGGTGCCGCGCATCCCTTCGCCATCGGCCAGCACCCGGTCGGGCGCATAGGTCGGATCGAAAGCCTCGTCCGAACGCGGCCCGGCGACTTGCAGCATCAGCGGCGCGCAGCCGACAACAGGCGCGCCCGTCTTGGCGGCGAGCGGCGCGGCGGCGGGGGAGTGATCGCGGTGGGTATGGGTGCACATGATCGCCACCACCTTGCGCCCGCCAATCGCCGCGATGATCGCATCAATATGCGCGGCCTCGTTGGGGCCGGGATCGATTACCGCGCAATCCGGCCCATCCACCGGGCCGACCACATAGGTCTGTGTGCCGGTGTAGGTGTAGGGCGACGGATTGGGCGCCAGCACGCGCAGCACCAGCGGTTCAACCTGTTCGGCAAGGCCTGTCGGCCAGGGCTTGGGAGGAATATCGGCCATGCCCTTGCATATGGCGGGCAGCGTGGCAGAAGTCACGTGCGAGAGAGGGAGATCCCATGTCACAGAATATTCTGGTGCTCGATGAAGGCACCACGTCCACGCGCGCGATGCTGTTTACGCCCGAAGGGGCTTGTGTCGGCACCAGCCAGCGCGAGTTGACCCAGCATTATCCGCAAAGCGGTTGGGTGGAGCATTGTCCGCACGAAATCTGGGAGCGCACCCGCGATTGCGCGGCCGAGATGATCGCGCGCGCCGGCGGGCCGGAACGGATCGCCGCCATCGGCATCACCAACCAGCGCGAGACGGTGGTGGCATGGGACAAGGCGAGCGGCGAGCCGCTGACCCGCGCCATTGTCTGGCAGGATCGCCGCACCGAGCCCTTCTGCATGGCGCTGCGCGAGGCCGGGCACGAGGCCGAGGTACAGGCGCGCACCGGCTTGCTGCTCGATCCCTATTTCTCGGGTACCAAGATGCGCTGGATGCTGGATAACGTCCCCGAAGTGCGCGCGGCGGCCGAGCGCGGCACGCTCGCCTTCGGGACAGTGGAAAGCTGGCTCACCTTCAAGCTTTCGGGCGGTGCGCATATCACCGACGCGAGCAATGCCAGCCGCACGCTGCTGATGGATCTTGCCGCGCCGGGCTTTGATGCGGGGCTGTGCGATCTGATCGGTGTGCCGATGAACGCGCTGCCGCAGGTTACCGATATGGCAGGCGCACTGGCTGCTACCGAAAGCGCGCTGTTCGGGCGCGCCATCCCGATCACCGGCCTTGTCGGCGATCAGCAGGCAGCCACGATCGGGCAGGCCTGCCTTGCCCCGGGCGAGACCAAGGCGACGTATGGCACGGGCGCTTTTGTGCTGGCGAACCGTGGCAGCGCGATCCCCCGTTCGACCAATCGCTTGCTCGGCACTGTGCTGACCCAGCTTGGCGGCGAGCGCATTTACGCCATTGAAGGTTCGGTTTTCGTCGCGGGCAGCCTTGTCCAATGGCTGCGGGATTCGCTCGGCATTGTCGAAGTTGCCAGCCAGACCGAGGAACTCGCGCGCTCGATCCCCGATAGCGGCGGGGTGGTGATTGTCCCTGCCCTGTCCGGGCTTGGCGCGCCGCATTGGCGGGCGGATGCGCGCGGGGTAATTGCCGGGCTCAGCTTCTCCAGCGGCAAGGCGCAGCTCGCGCGTGCCGCGCTCGAGGCCATGGCGCATCAGACCTATGATCTCGCGCGGGCCTTTGCGGCGGACGGGGCCGAATGGCAGACGCTCAGGATCGATGGCGGGATGTCAGCCAATAACTGGATGGCGCAGGATCTTGCCGATGTGCTCGGCGTGCCGGTCGAACGGCCAGCCTTTGTCGAGACCACGGCGCTCGGCGCGGCAATGCTGGCTGCGACCGGGGCAGGGCTCTATCCCGCGCTTGGCAGCGCGGCCGCGGCGATGCGCGGACAGGCGATGCGGTTCGAGCCCGCCATGGCCGATGCGGTGCGTGACGAGCGGCTCGCCCGCTGGCAACACGCCTTGCGCGCGGCCTAGCCGGTGCGGTCGCTCAACCGGCCAAGTTCGCGGCCAATCCGTTCCTGAAAGGCGCGCGCCGGCGAATCCATCGTGAAGCGCTGGCGCCACGCCTCATCCAGCCGGGCAATCCGGCGATGCAGGTGTTCGGTCTCGGCAATCAGCGCACGGGTTTCCGGCTCGAGCATCGCCAGATGCTCGGGATCGGAACCGCGATCGGGTGGCAGCGCGCCATGGCGCCGCATCTGGGTTTCGTTGAGTTCCCCGGCGAACAGCGCGCGCTGGTTGAGCAGCCATGCCAGCACATGCATCATGCGGGTGGTGGTTTTCAGCCCCTCGGTCGAGAGCGCAAGCCGCATCATCGTATCCTCGGGCCCGACAGGCTCCCGGATGCCGAGCGCAAACACCGCGCGCACATCATCCGTCAGCAACAGTGCTTCGGTGTAAAGCGCCTCGATGATCGGGCGGGAAAGATTGGTGGTTCGCGCTGTCATTGGGGCGAAGAATATCCGCTCCCAGGCTAGCACGCCACCGGTGCATGGTTAATTTCCCGCCCCTATTTGGATCCGTCCCGCTGCGGTACGTTTTTGCGCGTATTGCACGCGCCCGCTCCGCCTCAAGCGATGATGTCGGGCAGCAGCGTATCCTCGATGATCGCGATCTGATCCTTGAGGCGCAGCTTGCGCTTCTTGAGGCGGGCGATCTGGAGTTGATCGGCAAAGGCATTCTGCCGCGCGGCTTCGGTGAGCGCGGCAATCGCCGCATCAAGATCACGGTGCTCGGTGCGCAGCAATTCAAGCCGTTTGCGCAGTTCCTGCTCGTTCATCTGTTGTGAAACCCGTGTCCCAAAGCCGTGCCCGAGGCGCTATGCGATGAAGCGCGCCAATGAGCAAGCGTGCAACCCGTTCGCGCCGCATTCGCACTGCGCAAAGGATGCGCCATGCTCGTTTGGCCGCAAGCCAACCGCAAGACATCCGTTCATCATCCGGAAGTGCTTTCAAAGCTAGCCTGAGTGTGGTTCAACTTGAACCTGCGGCTCGGCCGCGTTGTGCGCCGAGTCGCTTTCCCGGGGGCAGACCCCCGAACTGGAAGGAGTATGCGATTATGGCATCACAAGCCCTGTCTTCCCACCTCGAGGCTCTCACCGCCAAGCACGCCGGGCTCGAAGCCCGCTTGCGAGAGGAAATGGCACGGCCCATCCCTGATGCCGGAACACTCCAGGCTCTGAAAAAGCAGAAGCTCCGGCTCAAGGAGGAAATTGCCCGCGCCTGACGGGCAGGCGGATGGCAGCGCGGCGGCAAAACCCCCTTTTGCTTTTCGCGCCCACTGGCCTTAAGCCTTGGGGCCTATGACCGCTGCTGCTGCCGCCCGCCAGATTCTTACCCGCCTCACGGAAGTCATGGCCTCGCGCCTCCATGCGCAGGGCAAACTCGATCAGGTCGTCGAAATCATCGGCGAATGCCTTTCGAGCGAGGTGTGCTCGATCTACCTCCTGCGCGAAGGCATGCTCGAATTGTTCGCGACCCGCGGCCTCAACCAGAGCGCGGTGCACGTCACCCGCATGGCGATCGGCGAGGGGCTGACCGGCGCGATTGCGCAGAAGGTCGAGACGCTCAATCTTGCTGAGGCCAAGGCCCATCCCGATTTCCAGTATCGCCCTGAAACGGGCGAGGAAAAGTTCCATTCCTTTGCCGGGGTGCCGATTGTCTATCGCGAACGCGCGGTGGGCGTGCTGTGCGTCCAGCATGTCGAGCCGCGCCGCTACGAAGAGGTCGAGATCGAGGCGCTTCAGACCACCGCGATGGTGCTGAGCGAGCTGATCGCCAATGCCGAACTGGTCGACGAGGAAGAAGCCCGCGGGCTCACCGCCGAGCAGACCGGGCCGCAGACTGTCTCCGGCCTGACACTGGTGAAAGGGCTGGGTTCGGGCTTTGCCGTCTATCACCAGCCGCGAGTCGAAATCACGCAGGTGATGGCCGAGGACACCGAGGCCGAGCGCCAGCGGGTCTATCGCGCCTTTGCTCGTATGCGCGAGCAGATCGATGGTCTTGCCGGGCAAGCCGAATTCGGCGTCGGGGGCGAGCATGAAGAGGTGCTCGAAACCTACAAGATGTTCGCTTACGACGAAGGCTGGTCGCGCCGCATCAACGAGGCGATCGACAGTGGCCTGACCGCCGAAGCGGCAATCGAGCGGGTGCAGCAGCACACCCGGATGCGGATGCGCGAGATCGATGATCCGCTGCTCGCCGAACGGATGCACGATCTCGAAGATCTTTCCAATCGCCTGCTGCGGATCGTGTCGGGCCAGCTCGGCACAGCCGCATCGCAGGGCCTGCGGCGCGATACCATCCTGATCGCGCGCAATCTCGGGCCTGCCGAATTGCTCGAATATGATCGCCGGCGGCTCAAGGGCGTGATCCTCGAGGAAGGCTCGCTCACGGCGCATGTGGTGATTGTGGCGCGGGCGATGAATGTGCCGGTGCTGGGCCGCGCCAAGAGCCTGCGCGGTGTGATCCGCGAAGGCGATGAAGTGCTGCTTGATGCCAATGCGGGCCACGCGATCATTCGCCCCTTGCCGCAGGTGGCCGAGGCGTTTCAGACCCGCTTTGCCAAATCGCGCGAAAAGCAGGCGGCCTATGCGTCGCTGCGGGATGTCGAGCCGTTCACGCGTTGCGGCACGCGCATCCAGGTGATGATGAATGCGGGCCTGCGCGATGATATGAGCGCGCTGGCGATGACAGGCGCGGACGGCGTGGGACTGTTCCGCACCGAATTCCAATTCCTCGTCTCCGCCACCCTCCCGCAGCGCGAGCGCCAGACTCGGCTTTACCGCGATGTGCTCGATGCCGCGGGCGACAAGCCGGTGATCTTCCGCACGGTCGATATAGGCGGCGACAAATCGGTGCCCTATCTGGCAGCGGGCAGCGGCGAGCATGATGAAAACCCGGCGATGGGCTGGCGCGCGCTGCGGCTTGCGCTCGAACGCGAAGGCCTGATGAAGGCGCAGGCGCGCTCGCTGCTCGAGGCCGCTGCCGGACGCTCGCTCTATGTGATGTTCCCGATGGTCTCCGAACCGTGGGAGTTTGACGATGCCAAGGCGGTGTTCGATGAACAGCTCGCCTTCCTGCGCGCCAAGAAGCGGCTGCTGCCCGAACGCATTCATTTCGGCGCGATGCTCGAAGTGCCGGCCTTGGCAGAAGTGCTCGATCATCTCCTGCCGCGCCTGTCGTTCCTGTCGATCGGCACCAATGATCTGACCCAGTTCCTGTTCGCGGCTGACCGCGCCAATCCCAAGCTGGCGGAACGTTATGATTGGCTCAGCCCGTCGATCATGCGGTTCCTCAAGCGGGTGATGCAGACGAGCATTGGTTCGGGTGTTGATGTCGGCGTCTGCGGCGAAATGGGCGGGCGCCGCCTCGAAGCGCTGGCCTTGCTCGGGATCGGGTATCGCCGCTTGTCTATCACGCCCGCCGCGGTGGGCCCGATCAAAGAGCTGATCCGCAAGGTGGATCTCGACGAGATCACCACTGCCATGAATGGCTGGCTTTCCGATCCGGGGCTAAACCTGCGCTATGAACTGGCGCTATGGGCCGATGAACGGGGCATTGAATATGATTGATCGGGGTTGCTGCACGGCTTGGCGAAAGCGGGCACAGCGCCCTTGACTTGGCAAGCTCTCATCGGCTGTGTGCACAGCTTCCATGGATGGGCAACGGCGGCCCAGCAAAGCGGATCGGGTCATGAACAGCGAACAGGATAACAGCGCGGGCGCAGAGCCCGAACAAACCCACTCGGGTGCCGGCGGGATGTTGCGCCGCGCCCGCGAGGAACAATCGCTTTCGCTCGCCGATATTGCGATGCGCACCCGCATCCCCATCCGTCAGCTTGAGGTGATCGAAGCGGGCGCGTTCGATTCCCTGCCCTCGCGCACCTATGCGATCGGCTTTGCCCGCACCTATGCGCGGGCCATGGGGCTCAACGAGGCAGAGGTCACCAAGGCGGTGCGCGCCGAGCTGGGCGACAGCAGCGAACCGCGCGGTGCCATGGCTGGCGGCATGGAGCCAGGCGATCCCGCCAAGCTGCCGTCGCAAGGGCTCGCCTGGGCAGGCGCTTTGGCGGCCGTACTGCTCGCTGCCGGGCTGTTTGCGTGGTTTTCGGAGTATTTCCGCGCTGGCGAGGGCGCGCCGCCCGTGGTTGCCGAGACCCCGGAGCCGGTGGTGACGGAGCCGGCGCCTGCCGCGCTCCCCGCGCCGACCGGCGGCGGCACGGTGGTGTTCACCGCGCTGGAAGATGGCATCTGGGTGCGCCTGTTCGAGGAAGGCGGCGCGCGTTATCTCGAAAAGACCCTCACCAAGGGCGAAAGCTTTACCGTGCCCACCACGGCGCGTGATCCGCGGCTCAACACCGCGCGGCCCGATGCACTGGCGCTGACTATCGATGGCCAGCCCGCTGCTCCCCTGGCCGAGCGCCCCGTGGTGCTCGCAAGCGAGCCGGTTGCCGCCGCTGTTCTGCTGGCCCGTGCAGGCACAGTGCCGGCAGCGGTGACCCCTGCGAATTCAGCCCCGGTGATGCGCCAGCGCAGGGCCGCGACGCGGCCTCCGGTCGTCACCAATTCGGCCCCTGCTCCCGAAGCGGAGACGGTCACAGCCCCAGCGCCTGCCGCCGAACCGACCGCCTCGGCGGAAAGTGGCGAATAAGCCGCAACATAACGCCAATTTTGCGGTGAATAGCGCAGGGGCAAGGCTCGACTTGGCGGACGCAAGGCGGCAGGAGTTTCGCTGTCATTCATCCGGGGCTTGGCATCACCCAGGGCAGCCAAAGGGAGCTTGAGACGCCATGACAATCACCTTGCAGACTCTCGTGCAGCGGACGGCCGGAGCGCTGCTTGCCGGTGCCGTGCTGGCCGCTGCACCGCTGCCGGTTGCCGCGCAGGACAGCGCCGATGAAACCCGCATCCGCAAGCTCGAAGCCGAAGTCCGCGCGCTCCAGCGCAAGGTCTTTCCGGGCGGCGATGCCCGTTTCTTCGAACCGCAGATCCAGCCGGGCAGCCAGACAGCGCCGACCATGCCCGCCACGACCGCGCCGACGGCGAGTGCGCTGACCGATGTGCTGGCACGGCTCGATGCGCTCGAATTGCAGATGCAGCGTCTTACAGCGCGCTCGGAAGAACAGGCCAACACCCTGTCCGAAATGGAGCGGCGGCTCGCTGCGCTTGAAGCAGGCGGGCCAAGCAATCCGGCTGGCAGGCCGGCTGTTACGCCCACGGCGGGCGCGCCAGCGACGGCCTTGCCTGCCACTCCCAACGCGACCGCGGGCAATCTCGCTGCCATGTCGGGCACTGCCCCCGCCACCCGTCCGGCAACCTCGGCAGCGGCGCCCGCGCCCAATGCTGCCCGGCTGGCCGCGGTGCAGGCGATTGCCAAGCCACAGACCGAAGACCCCGGCGATGATGAATATTCCTATGGTTTCCGCCTGTGGAATGCCGGTTTCTACCCCGAAGCTCGCCAGCAGCTGACGCTGTTTGTCGAACAATACCCGCGTCATCGCCGGATCAGCTTTGGCCGCAACCTGCTCGGACGCGCCTACCTCGATGATGGCATGCCCGAAGAAGCGGCGCGCTGGTTCCTGCGCAATTATCAGGCCGACAAGAATGGCGATCGCGCCGCCGACAGCCTGCTGTATCTCGGGGTCTCGATGATCGCTATGAAGGACACCAAGCGCGCCTGCATCGCGCTTGCCGAGTTTAGCGAGACCTATCCGGCGGTTGCAACCGGGCGGCTGGCCGGTGAGTATCAGGCCAATCGCGCCAAGGTGAAGTGCAGCTGATCGATCCTGATCTGGTCGAGCGCTTTGCCGCTGATCTCGAAGCGCTTTGGCCGCGCGATGTGCGCGATGGGGCCGCGCTCGGGCTAGCAGTATCAGGCGGGCCGGATAGCCTCGCCTTGCTGCTGCTGGCCCATGCCGCCTTGCCGGGGCGCATCGCGGTGGCGAGTGTCGATCACGGGCTGCGGGCTGAGGCTGCCGGCGAAGTGGCGCTGGTCGAGCAGGTCTGTGCCGAACGCAAGATCCCCTTTGCCGCGCTCCAAGCTGATGTCCCGCCCGGCAATCTGCAAGCGCAGGCGCGCCGCGCCCGCTATGCCGTGCTGGGCGAATGGGCGCAGGCGCGCGGGCTGGGGGCGCTTGCCACGGCGCACCATGCCGATGATCAGGCCGAAACCCTGCTGCTGCGGCTCAACCGGGGTAGCGGGCTATCAGGCTTGGCGGCGGTCCGCTCGGTCAGCTTGCTCGATGATCACGAATTGCTGCTGCTGCGTCCGCTGCTGGGCTGGCGCAAGGCCGAGCTGGCCGAGGTGACCGCGCGTGCCGGGATCATCGCGGCGCAGGACCCTTCAAACGCCAACCGCGATTTCGACCGGGTGCAGATGCGCGCGCATCTCGCGAACAGCGATTGGCTTGATGTGCGCGCGCTGGCGACCAGCGCGGCGCATCTTGCCGAAGGCTGGCGCGCGATCGAATGGTATGCCGGGCTCGATTGGGACGAAATGGTGCACCCCGATGAAGATCGGCCCGATGCCAGCCCTGGCCTCGTCTATTACGCCAATGTGCCGCGGGTGGTGGCGATCGAAACGATCTGCCGCATCATCCGCGAACTGGGCGGGCATTGCACCCGCAGCGAGGCTGCGCGCGCATTTGATCGGTTGTGGCGCGGGGAGAATGCCTCGCTCGGTGGGGTGCTGGCGGTGCCGGGGATCGAGCGGATGCAGGGTGTCGGCGTGGAACTGCGCTGCTGGCGCTTTGCGCCCGAGCCGCCGCGCCGCTTGCATTGACGGCGCAGCAGATCAGCCAATCACGCCGAACAGATCATGCGCATCGGCATCTTCGATGGTGGCCTGCACGATGTCACCCGGTACAAGGGTCGCGGGCACGTTGCGCAGATACACCGCCCCGTCGATCTGCGGCGCATCGGCCTGTGAACGGCCGGTCGCGCCGATATCGCCATCTTCGTCCGGCTCGCCCACCTCGTCGATAATGACAGGCAGCGTGCGCCCTATTTTGGCGGCAAGCTTGGCGGCCGAGATACGCTCGGCCACTTCCATGATCCGCGCGTAGCGTTCTTCCTTGATCGCTTCGGGCACCTGATCGGGCAGGGCATTCGCCGCAGCACCCTCGACCGGTTCGAAGCGGAAGGCGCCGACCCGATCAAGCTGGGCTTCTTCCAGCCAGTCGAGCAGGTATTGGAAATCCTCCTCGGTCTCGCCGGGGAAGCCCACCACGAAGGAGGAACGGATGGCGATGTCGGGGCAGATGGCGCGCCACGATTTGAGCCGTTCGAGCACCTTGGCCTCGTTCGCGGGGCGCTTCATCAGTTTGAGCACTTTGGGGCTCGCGTGCTGGAACGGGATGTCGAGATAGGGGGTCAGCAGCCCTTCTGCCATCAGCGGGATGACCTGATCGACATGGGGGTAGGGGTAGACATAGTGGAGCCGCACCCACGGCGTCTGGCCCTCCGGGGTGCGAAGGCCGCCGAGTTCACGGGCGAGATCGGTCATGTGGGCGCGCACCTCGCGCCCCTTCCACGACCGGGTCTCGTGGCGGGTATCGACCCCGTAGGCGCTGGTGTCCTGCGAGATGATCAGCAATTCGCGCGTCCCCGCTGCCACCAGCTTTTCCGCCTCGCGCAGCACGGCATCGATCCGGCGGCTGGCGAGTTTCCCGCGCAGCGCCGGGATGATGCAGAAGGCACAGGTGTGGTTGCAGCCTTCGGAAATCTTGAGATAGCTGTAGTGGCGCGGCGTCAGCTTGATATCCGTATCGGACGGCTGCGGGATCAGGTCGATGAACGGGCCTTGCGCGGGCGGAGCGTGGGTGTGCACCGCCTCGACCACCTGTTCATATTGATGTGCCCCGGTGATCGCGAGCACTTGCGGATGGGCGGCGCGGATCGCGTCCGCTTCCTCGCCCATGCAGCCCGTCACGATCACGCGGCCGTTTTCGGCAATCGCCTCGCCAATGGCGGCAAGGCTTTCTTCCTTGGCACTGTCGAGGAACCCGCAGGTGTTGACCAGCACCACATCGGCGCCCGCGTAATCTTCGGCAAAGGCATAGCCATCGGCGCGCAGCCGGGTGAGGATGCGCTCGGAGTCGACCAGAGCCTTGGGACAGCCAAGGCTGACCATGCCGATCTTCTTGGGCTCGGGAAGTGTGGTGGCGGGGGCGTTCATAGCGGCGCGCCTCTACACTGTGCGCGGCCCCAGCGCTAGAGGCCGCGCCGTGCCCTGTCTCGCCGGGCTTGACCTCGGGCTGGCCTAAGAGGCAATGTCGCGCGCATGATCGCAAAGCTTTTCACCGAACACCCGCGCGCCATTGGCGAAACCTACACTCAGCACGCCCGCACCGCGTGGCGCTTTGGCTGGCGCATGGTTACAGGCGGACTTGCCTGCATGGTGCACGCCATCGTGCCCGGGCTGTTCGTCAAAACAGCCAGCCGCACGGTGGTGCAGCTCGATGCCGAAATGCGCGGCCGCAAAGCAACCCCTGTCGAGGAAGAATTCGCCTACGTGATCTAGCGCGCTGTGCGCCCCTGCCATGCCCAGATAAGGAGCCGCGCCGATGAGTGACTTTGCCCTATGGCCCGTGCTGGCCGGAGCCGCGGCGTTCTTTGTGGTCGGGGCGCTGTGGTACGGCGTGCTGTTCGCCAAGCCGTGGCAGCGCGCGGCGGGGCTTTCTGACCGCGATCTGCAATCGGGTAATATGGCCGTGATCTTCGGCCTGACCTTTGCCTTTGAAGTGCTGGTCGCGATGGTGCTGTGGCACCTCATCGCTCGCACCGACCCTGCGCCCCATGTGGTGATGATGATGGCGGTGGGCTTTGCGGTGGGGGTGATGATCCCGGCCATCGGGATCAATTACCTGTTCCTGCGAAAACGCTTTGCCTTGTTCCTGATCGATGCCGGGCACTTCATCATCGGCATGGCGGCGATGGGCGGCGTATTTGTGCTGTTTCGTTAAATCCCACCGCTTCGCGTCTTGAGGATCGGGTTCTCAGGCGGGGCTTAGCCTAACTCTCGCTCCCTGCGGTCGGCACGATCTCGACGATCACATCACCCGCCTGCAAGGTCTGGCATTCGTCTTCCCAGAAGCCGATGGCGCGGCCATTGCGATAGACACGCAGGCCCCGTCCGCCGCTTTTGAGCGTTTCGAGCGAGCAGCCACATTCCGCGTCGCTCACCACGCGCTGCACCAATTGCACCCGCCCGCTGACACTGGCGAGATCGGCGAGATAATCCGCGATATAGGTTCCGCTGGCACTGCCCGCCAGCAATAGCCCGGTGAAGCGCACCGGGTTGATCACATTATTTGCTCCCGCCTGCCGGGCGAGCACTTCATTGTCCTCGTTGCGCACCACCACGCTGATCGGGACATCGGGCGCAAGGTGACGCACTGTCAGCACGATCAGGATCGACGTGTCATCGCGCCCGGCGGAGACGAGCACGCTTTGCGCATTCGTGATCCGCACCGCGCGCAGCGTGTCGTCGCGCGTTGCATCGGCGCACAGCACATTGACGCCGAGCTTTTCCGCTTCGGCGAGGCGATCCTCACCCGGATCCACCACCACGACGTTTTCCGGCTCAATCCCGCGATCGATCAGCTCGCGCACGCTTTGCGAGCCGGACACGCCGTAGCCCAGCACCACGACATGGCCGCTCAATTTCTTCTGAATGCGCGCCATGCGCCAATTCTCCCAACTGCGGCGGATCACGAAAGTATAGGCCGTGCCGACAAAGATGAATATCACGGCGAGCCGGATCGGTGTCACCACCAGCGTTTCGATCAGACGGGCCTGTTCGGAAATCGGCGTGATATCGCCAAAGCCGGTGGTGGTGATCGAAACCACGGTGAAATAGGCCACATCAAGGAAAGTGATGGTGCCATCGTGGCTGTCTTTCAGCCCGTCGCGGCCGAGCCAGTGGATCAGGATCAGGAGCAGGATCAGCCCGAGCGCAATGCTCATGCGCACGCCGATATCGGCCCACACCGGCACCTTGACCTGCCGCCGCAGCGGCCCGCCCGAGCGTGTGGGCGGTGGCATCAGTCCCCGAACCGCTCGGCCAGCACGCCGATGGTGGAATAGTGAGTCAGATCAAGCTGCAACGGGGTCACCGACACAAAGCCTTCCTCGATGGCTTCCAGATCGGTGCCATGATCAAGCGTGTGTTCGATCGGATCAAGCCCGAACCAGTAATATTTGTAGCCGCGCGGATCGCGCCCTTCGATCACCGTGCCGCGCGCATAATCGTGGAACCCCTGCCGGGTGACGCGGATGCCTTTCACTGCGGCGGCGGCAACGGGCGGGAAGTTCACATTGATCAGCGTGCGCGCAGCGAGCGGCGCATCGAGCAGCGGCGCAAGCACCTTGGCGCCCCACTGGCTCGCCGCTTCGAACAGATTGCCCGAGGCGATGCTCGCTGCCGTGTGCACCTGACTGAACGCGACCGAGCGGATGCCGGCGAGCGCGCCTTCGATCGCGGCGGAGACCGTGCCCGAATAGGTGATATCGTCGGCGAGGTTCGCCCCGCGGTTGACGCCTGACAGGATCAGATCGGGCGGGTTGTCGAGCACCTGCCGCAGCGCCATCACCACGCTGTCCGTCGGCGTGCCGGTGACGGCAAAGCGCCGCTCGGCAAACTTCACCAGCCGCACCGGGCGATTGAGCGTCAGCGCGTGCCCTGCGCCCGATTGTTCTTCCGAAGGGGCGCAGATCCAGATGTCATCGGAAAACTGCCGCGCGATCGCTTCGAGCACTTCAAGCCCCGGTGCGTGGTAGCCATCATCATTGGTGAGGAGGATACGCATCAGTTGTGCGGCTCCAGCCTGGTGACCCGGCCCATATAGGGCAGCAAGGCGTCCGGCACTGTGACAGAACCATCGGCGTTTTGGTAATTCTCGATCACCGCCACCAGCGTGCGGCCCACCGCAAGGCCCGAACCGTTGAGGGTGTGCACGAATTCGGTCTTCTTCTCACCCGCCACGCGGTAGCGGGTGCCCATGCGGCGGGCCTGGAAATCGCCGGTGTTCGAACACGAGGAAATCTCGCGGAAGGCGCCTTGGCCGGGTAGCCAGACTTCGAGATCATAGGTCTTGCGCGCGCCGAAGCCCATGTCGCCGGTGCACAGCAGCAGCTTGCGGTAGGGCAGGGCGAGGCGTTCGAGGATGGTCTCCGCCGCGCGGACCATGCGCTGGTGTTCCGCCTCGGAATCCTCGGGGCGCACGATGCTGACGAGCTCGCATTTCTCGAACTGGTGCTGGCGGATGAAGCCGCGCGTATCGCGCCCGGCGGCGCCCGCTTCGGAACGGAAGCACAGGGTGAGCGCGGTGAGGCGCATGGGCAGGGCAGCCTCGTCGAGCAGCTCGCCCATGACGCTGGCGGTGAGGGAGACTTCCGATGTGGGGATGAGCCAGCGATCATCCGTCGTCTGGAACCCGTTGTCGAACTTCGGCAGCTTGTCGGTGCCATACATGGCATCATCGCCCACCAGCACCGGCGGGTTGCATTCCTCATAGCCATGCTCGCGCGTCTGCACATCAAGCATGAACTGCCCCAAAGCGCGATGGAGCCGCGCCATGTCCCCGCGCAGGAACGTAAAGCGCGCACCCGAAAGCCGCGCGCCGGTTTCGAAATCCATGCCCAGCGCCGGGGCAAGGTCGGCGTGTTCCTTGGGCGTGAAGTCAAAGGTGCGCGGCGTGCCCCAGCTGGTCACCTCGACATTCTCCTCCTCGCCCGCGCCCTCGGGCACATCGGCGGCAGGCAGGTTCGGGATCACGTCGAGCGCGGCCTTGAGCTTCGCCGCTGCCTCATCCGCCTTGGCCTCAAGCGCGGGCATCATGTCCTTCAAGGTCGCGACTTCGGCCTTCAGCGCCTCGGCTGCGTCCTTGTCGCCCTTGGCCATCGCCGCGCCGATCAGCTTGCTCGCCTCGTTGCGGCGGCTCTGCGCCACCTGCACTTCGGTGGTGAGCGCGCGGCGTTCCTCGTCGATCGCGATCAGATGCGCGGCCAGCGGCTCCAGCCCCCGGCGCGCGAGCGCTGCGTCAAAGGCTTCCGGGTTTTCGCGGATAAAGCGGATATCATGCATGGCCAGCGCCTATGCCCGCTCGTGCTGCCCATGAAAAGAGTTGATCGGCAGGCGCACCAAGACCCCCCAGCCATTGTGCGCGCCTGCCGATCATGAGCGATTATGCTTTTCCGGGGAGAGACCTCAGAAGCGCACTTCGCCCGTGACAAAGATCCGGCGCGGATCGCCGTAGAACCCGGTCAGCGTGCCTTCGCGGCCCAGTGTCGGGATGATCGGCGTGCCCGGCGGGAAACCGCCCACGGTGAAGTTGTACCCGGCGACGAGATATTCCTTGTCGAACAGGTTCTTGCCATGCACCCCGATGGTGAAACGGCTGTTGTTCGGGGTGTAGACGATGCTGGCATCAGCCAGCACGAAGCCATCCTGATCGAGGAATGGGCTCGGCACTTCGAACTGGCTCGCATCCGAGCGCAGCGACAGGGTGCCAATGAAATCAAGCATCCCCTTGGCTACCGGCACACCGAAGTTGAAGCCCATGTGCGCAGTCAGATCAGGGGTGTTCTGGAACACCCGCTGGCTCGCCACATCGCGGCCGAAATTGTCGATGAAGGTGTTGAACTTGGCATCGATGTAACCCAGCGACCAGTTGATCGACAAGCGGCTGCCTGCCCCGGCAAAATCCTTGCCGACCAGCGCCGAGCCTTCGAACTCAACCCCGTTGATATCGGCGCTCGCCGCGTTCGAGGTGATCCCGATAAAGCTGTCGTTGATCCCGTCGCCATTGCTGTCGAACCCGACCGAGCCGGGGATCTGGACGTTCTTGTACTGCCCGAGGAAGCCCGCGAGGCGGATATTCACGCGGTTATCGAGCAAGGAGGCCTTCCACCCCGCTTCATAACTGTCGACCGTTTCCGGCTCGAAGCTCATGAAGTCGAAGATCTGATCCGGGGTGCATAGCCCGCCGGTCGGGTTGCGGCAGGCGGTCGTCTGGCCGCGCGGGTCAAACCCGCCGCCCTTGAAGCCCTGCGAATAGGTCAGGTAGAAATTGTGATTGCGGTTCGGCTGGTAGCTGATCGAGGCGCGCGGATTGAAATCCTCGAAGGTGGCGCTGCCGTTGAAATTGCTGGTGACAGCAAAGGGCACGCCCGCGCCATTGAACAGGTTGGAAAAGCCGCCTGCGAAGCTGGTGCGCAGCACCTGGCTGGTGCGCTTGTCGCGGGTGTAGCGGCCGCCTGCCGAAATGCTGAGCTGATCGGTCAGCTTGTAGGTGAAGTCGCCGAAGACCGACCAGGTATCGGTGTTGACATCGCCCAGCGTCTGCGCGGTCAGCCCCGGCACCCCGATCAGCGCGCCAGTGGTGAACAGGCCCACATCAAACGCGGTGAAAGCATTGGCATTGAGGTAATAGAACCCGAGCACGCCCGAAAGCCGCTCGCCTTCATAAAGCAGTTGCAATTCCTGGCTGAACTGATCGTTGTTGTAGACTGCCGGCACATCGACATCCACGGCAGGCAAGCTGTCGAAATCGATCGGCGTGGTCGACTTATCCTCGCGATAGGCGGTGATCGACTTGAAAGTGAGTGTGTCGGTCAGATTGATCGCGATATTGAGCGCGCCGCCATAGGCTTCGACTTGCTGGTCGGTAATGTTGAGCCCGGCGCGGGTGTCGAACACATTGCGCAGGACGGGCGCACCGCTGACAAGCCCGGGAATCAGGCGATGGCCCTGACGCGGCTCGCTGGTGTCCTTGAGATAATCACCCGTGAGCCGCACGGCCACGGGGCCGCTGTTGAATTCGATCGTGCCGCGCCCGGCCCAGATATCCTTGTTGTAATTCTCGGTGCCGAGATTGAGATTGCGCCCGAACCCGCCGCGCGACAGGCGTGCACCGGTAGCGCCGATCTTGAGGCCATCAGTGATCGGGGTCGATGCGGTCACGATCAGATCGGCTTGATCGAACGAACCATAGGTGCCGCGCACCTTGAGCCGGGTTTCATCCGGCAGGGCCGCCGTCACATACTTGATCGCGCCGCCGATGGTGTTGCGTCCGTACAGCGTGCCTTGCGGGCCGCGCAGCACTTCGACGCGGTCAACCTCGTAGATATCGAGCACCGCAGCCTGCGGGCGGTTGAGATAAACATCGTCGATATAGAGGCCCACGCCCGCTTCGAAACCGGCGACCGGATCTTGCTGACCCACGCCGCGGATAAAGGCGGTGAGCGTGGTGTTGGTGCCGCGGCTCACTTCGAGCGTGATGTTGGGCACCTGCTGGCCGATCTGGGTAAGATCCTGAATGCCCTGCTGGAGCAGCGCTTCGCCGGTGAAGGCCGTGATCGACAGCGGCACATCGAGCAGGCGTTCCTCGCGGCGGCGTGCCGTGACGACAATCTCGCCATCATTGACAGCGACAGCGGCCTCGGCGCTTTCCTCCGCCACGTCCTGCGCGGCGGCAGGGGCGGCAAAAGCGGCCATGCCGGCGCATCCGGCAAGCAAGGCTGCCCGGCGGCAGCTACGAAACGTGGTAGCCCGATAATTCATGGATTGGTTCCTCTCCTACCCTTATGTCCGCGGTGATATTGAAAGTTGAACCATCTTTCAAGTTAATCGTTGCGCCGCTCCCGAAGGCGGGCTAGCGAAAGGGGGAGGGAGATGCCGATGAGCAACAGTCCCATGGCTGCCAGCGACAAGCACGGTCCCTTGTCGGGCCCGGGCAAAGGGCCGCATCCGCGTGCGGGGAGCGAGGCCAAGACCCCACGCACCGAGCGTGGCCGCCGGACCTTGCGCAAGCTGCTTGATGCCTCGGCCATCGAATTCGGCGAGAAAGGCTTTCACGAAGCCTCGGTCAGCTCGATCACCCGCCGCGCCGGTGTCGCGCTCGGCAGCTTCTACACCTATTTCGATAGCAAGGAGGCGCTGTTCCGCGCGCTCGTGCAGGATATGAGCGAGAACGTGCGCGCCAGCGCGCGCGCCGCGATTGCTCCCGATATGCCCGCGATCGCGATTGAACGCGCAGCGCTTGCCGCCTTCCTGCGCTTCGCCCGCGAGCACAAGGAAATCTACCGCATCATCGATGAAGCCGAATTCGTCGATCCCGCCAGCTACCGCGCGCATTACGAAACCGTCGCCGAGCGCATCACCGCTCGCCTGGCGGCGGGCAGCGCGCGCGGCGAATTTCGCGAGGGGCTGGGCGAGATCGAGGCCTGGGCGCTCATGGGCATGAACGTGTTTGTCGGCCTGCGCTTTGCGGTGTGGGATGATCGCGATGAGGCGGGTGCGGGGCGTCGTTCGCTTGAGGATGTGGCGGCGACGGTCAACGCTTTGATCGCGCGCGGCGTGATGCGCGACTAGCCCTGCTGCGCCTGCGTGGGTGCGGGTTTCGTTTGGGCGCAAGGCGCGCTAGAGCCACCCCATCATGATCCTCCTCATCTCCGCCATGCCTGATCCTGCTGACGCGGCGGCCTTGGCCGCGCGGGCCGCGCAGCTCGATTGGCAGGACGGCGCGGCGACAGCCGGGCCGGTGGCGCGCGCCGTCAAGCACAACCTGCAAGCGGTGATGCGCACCCCGGCGGCCAAAGCGCTCGCCGATGATGTGCAGGCGATCCTCTCGGCACACCCGGTGCTGCGGGCCGCGGCCCAGCCGCGTCGCTTTTCAAACCTCATCATCAGCAAGACGGAAGGCGGCGGGCATTATGGCCTGCATGTCGATAATGCCGTGATGAAGGCCGCCAGCGGCGCGGCGATGCGCAGCGATCTTTCCTTCACGCTCTTCCTCACCCCGCCCGAGACCTATGACGGGGGCGAGTTGGTGATCCATTCCGCCAGCGGCACCGAAGCGGTGAAGGGCGCACCGGGCGAGCTGGTGCTCTATCCGTCCACTGCGCTGCACGAAGTGCGCCCTGTCACACGCGGGGCGCGGGTCGTCTGCGTTGGCTGGATCGAAAGCATGGTGGCCGATGCGGCCGCGCGCGAGATTCTGTTCGATCTGGAAAACCTGCGCGTGGCGCTGCGCGCCCGGCTGCCTGCTCAGGCTCCCGAATCACTCACTCTGGACAAGACCATCGCCAATCTCCTGCGGCGCTGGGCGCAGCCGTGATGGCGCGCGGCGGCGTGAGGCCTTGTCCTTGATCGTGAAGTAGATGATCAGGCCGACCCCGATCGTGCTCGGCCCGGCCCAGATCAGCGGGTTGAAGACATGCTCGGGAAAGGCGCGCACCAGCCCGACCGAAAGGAACGCGGTGTAGGCCGAAATCCCCATCCCGATGAGCGCGCGGAAATGCTCGCCCACATACATGCTGCGCGGCGGGGCCGCGCTCCAGATGAAGCGCTGCTGCATCGCCATGGCGACAAGGCCGATCCCTGCGACAATCATCATCAGCGGATGGCCAACCTTCCAGCCGAACCAGCCGCACCACGCCCCCGAAATCACCACCGCCGCGATCACGCCCTGATAGCGCAGCCGCCGCAAGGCGCTGTGATCGCGCGCGTGGCGCACGACGGCGAGGCCATAATCGACAAAGCCGATCGTCAGGCAGCCGAGGTACAGCATCATCCAGCCGAACAGGCCGGCGAATAGTTCACGATCGGTGATCGAAGGGATGCGCTTGTCCGGGCCATAGAGCGAAAGCAGCGCCATCGCGATGGCGAGCACCCCAGCCCCGAGAAAGCCATAGCAGGCGACCTTGCCCCAGCTGCGGTGATTGGCGGCACCCTTGCGGGTGGCAATCGGGCCCCAGAAGGCAATCAGGCCGGTGGTGCCGGTGATGATGTGGACAACAACAAGGGCTTCGAACAGCGCCATGGTGCGAAAATTGCACAGATCGCGCGGCGATCCTAGCCCCGCAATGGGGATGGCGGCGGGCCATGGCCACCGCGCCATCTTTTTCCGTCAGCTGCTGAAAAGATGGTGGGCGCGACAGGGATTGAACCTGTGACCCCACCCGTGTGAAGGGTGTGCTCTACCGCTGAGCTACGCGCCCGTCCGAAAAGGCCGATACGGCCCGGACAGGGAGGCGCCTTTAATCAGGCCGCGCGCGCTTGGCAAGCGTCAAGCGCGCGCAGGGCGCCATTTCCTGATCGGGGCTACAAGGCCAGCCAGCGCAGCGCGGTGATCAGCCACGGGCCCGAAGCCTGAAGCTGCGTATCCGCAGTGACCTGTGCCGGGCGACGCTCCGGGCATTCAAGGCACAGCGCCTGCACCCCGCCGCCATTCATCAGCCGCGCAAGATCGGCGCTGAGCTGGCGCGCCAGCATCGTCTGCTGGCGTGCGGCAAGCCCGAACAGGTCGGCGCGCTGCGCCGCGGGCGCAGCCTGCGCCTCGCCGATCACGAGCTGGCGGAGCAGCGAATCATACCGCCCGCTTTCGCTGCCGAGATAGCGCGCATGCCATTCGCCATCCTTGAGCCCCGCCTTGCTGGCTGACCACGCGAGCGCATCCTCAAGTCCGCCGAACTGATCCACCAGACCAAGCTGGCGCGCGGTCCCGCCGTCCCACACCCGGCCCTGCGCAATGGCATCAAGCTTGGCGACCTCGATCCCGCGGCCCTTGCTGACAAGGCCAAGGAATTCGCGATAGGTCGCGCTGATCGAAGCCTGCACCATCGCGTCGGCTTCCGGTGTCAGGCCCGCGAGCAGATCAGGCTGGCCCGAAAGCGCCGTGGTGCGATAGCCATCGGCGCTGACCCCGATCTTGCCGATCGCCTTCTCCAGCGTCGGCAGCACGGCGAAGACGCCGATCGAGCCGGTGATGGTTTCGGGCTGGGCAAAGATCCGGTCGGCCGACATGGATACCCAATACCCCCCGCTTGCCGCGACATTGGCGAAGGAGACCGCGACCGGGATTTTCTTGTCACGGTGACGCTGGATCGCGCGGCGGATCTCTTCCGAGGCGATCACCGAGCCACCCGGCGAATCGACTCGCACCACCAGCGCGGCGAAATCTTCCTTTAGCGCTTCATCCAACAGCGTTGCGATTCGCGTGCCGCCAGCGGTGCCGGGGCCGGCCTCGCCATCGACGATCTCACCCGCGATGGTGACAACGCCGATCGCCTTGCCCTTGCTCGGCGCCGGATGGGCCGCAAGGAAGGCGTCATAGTCGCTGCTGGCATAGGCGCCGGGAAGCTTGCTCGACCGGCTCTCGCCCACGATCTTGGCCACACGCTGGCCAAAGGCGACCCGATCCCCCAGCTTGTCGACCAGCCCCGCCGCCAGCGAGGCATTTGCGAGGTCGCCGCCCGATGCATTGACCCAACCCACCGGATCGCTGGTCACAAGTTCAAGCTTGAGCTTGGGGCGGGCCTTTTTGACATGGGCCTGCCACTCGCTCCACAGCGCGTCATAAACCCCGGCGAGGTTCTGGCGCGCTTCATCCGACATCGAATTGCGCGCATAGGGTTCAACCGCCGATTTGAACTCGCCCGCACGATAGATGCGTGCGTTGATCCCCAGCCGATCGAGCAAATCCGCGTAATAGAGCCTGCTGCCGCCCGGCCCGTTGATAACCGCGCCGCCTTGCGGATCGAGCCAGACTTCGCTGGCATGGGCCGCAAGCTGAAGGTGATCATCACCATAGGCGAGGCCATAGGTCAGCACCGGCTTGTTGGCCTTGCGCACCCGATCAAGCGCATCGCCGACTTCCTGCATGTTGACTTGCCCTCCGCCGAGAAAGCGCGAGAGATCAAGCACCACTGCCTTGATCCGCTTGTCTTCCGCAGCGGCATCAAGCGCGCGCACCAGATCGCGCGCCTGGAATTCTTCGACCGGCGCTTCGCCGCTCAACAAGGCAGAAAAGGGATCAACCGGCGAGGCTTCCTCGACGATGAAGCCCGCCAGATCGATCTCGAGCGCGCCTTCGCGCACCTGACCGGGGCTCGGCCGGGACGCCAGCGCGCCGAACAGCACCACGAAAAACAGCAGCATGAACAGGAGCACCAACCCGTCCTTGATCGCCACCAGTACTTTCCAGATCGTGCGGACAAAATTCATCAATGGGCCCCTTTTGCGCGCAACGGCGTCGCTTTTTGCGCATTCTGCGTCTTTTCAGCGTTGTGACGCGCCCAGAGCAAACTTCCAAGCAAAAGCGAGGTTCCTATGGGTTGAGCAGTCGATGGCGCTCGACTAAGGGCGTTGACGCGATGGGTGAACAGGGCACTTTTCAGGCGACAGGCCGCTTTCCGGAAGGGCGGCTGGCATTTCCCCATCGCGATCTCACCGGGATCGGCCAATTGGCCCGCCATGAAATCCTCTATCTGCTGGCCGAGGCCGAGCAGTGGGTCGAACTGAACCGCCAGCGGTCCAAGCATTCCGATCTGCTCGCCGGGCTGACGATCATCAACGCCTTCTTCGAAAATTCGACCCGCACGCTTCTCAGCTTCGAGATCGCCGGCAAGCGGCTTGGCGCCGATGTCGTCAACATGCATGCTGCCACCTCGAGCGTCAAAAAGGGCGAGACGCTGATCGATACCGCGATCACACTCAACGCGATGCGCGCCGATGCGATCGTGATCCGCCATGGTTCGTCAGGGGCAACCCGGCTGATTGCCGACAAGGTCGATTGTCCGGTGCTGAATGCGGGCGATGGCAGCCACGAACACCCGACGCAGGCCTTGCTTGATGCGCTGGCGCTGCGGCGCAAGCTGGCAGAGCTGGGGCAGGCGAGCGAGGATTTCACCGGGCTCAAAGTCGTGATCTGCGGCGATATCCTGCACAGCCGCGTCGCGCGTTCGAACATCCTCAGTCTCACCGCGCTGGGGGCCTGCGTGCGGGTCTGCGCGCCGCCCGCGCTGATGCCTGCCGGGATTGCGGCGATGGGTGTTGCGGTCTTCCATGATTTCGATGCCGCGCTGGAAGGGGTGGATGTGGTGATGATGCTGCGCTTGCAGCAAGAACGTATGGCCGGGCAGTTCATCCCTTCGGCGCGCGAATATCATCACCTCTATGGCCTGACCCGGCAGCGCCTCGCGCGGGCTGCGTCGCACGCGCTGGTGATGCATCCCGGCCCGATGAACCGCGGGGTCGAGATCGATAGCGAGGTGGCCGATATGCTTGATCGCGCGATCATCACCCAGCAGGTCGAAATGGGTGTGGCAATCCGCATGGCCTGCCTCGATATCCTGACCCGCGCGGCGCGCGGTGTCGAAGGTTGGACTGCATGAAACAGCTGCAGCCCTTCACCATCACCGGTGGGCAGGTGGTGACGCCCGCAGGCGTGATCGCAGGCGCGGTGCGCTGCGCGTGCGGGATGATTGTTGCGGTCGGCGCCGATGTTGCGCCCGAGGCAGGCGATGCGGTCATCGCGGCCAAGGGGCAGCTTGTCGCTCCCGGCCTTGTCGATCTTGGTGTCTTCGCCATCGACAAGCCCGCGTTCCATTTCGGCGGGATCACGCGCGCCGCGCTGATGCCCGATCAATCGCCGCCGCTGGATTACCCCAGCCGGATCAATTTCATCGCCAAAAGCGGCAAGCCCGATCTGTGGGTGCACCCGCTGGCTGCGGCGACCCGCGCGCTCGAAGGTCAGCAGCTTGCGGAAATCGCGTTGATGAAAGAAGCGGGTGCCCGCGGGATCGCCACCGGGCGGCGCTGGATTGCTGATTCGGGGGTCATGCTGCGGCTGCTGCAATATGCCGCGATGCTTGATCTGGTGGTCGTAACCCATGCCGAGGATGCCGCCCTCGTCGGTGAAGCAGCGGCCACTGCGGGCGAAATCGCGACCCGGCTCGGCCTCCCAGCCGCGCCTGCCGAGGCCGAAGCGCTCGCGATTGCGCGCGATATCACGCTCGCCGAACTGGCCGGCGCGCGGCTTCATATCCGTCAGGTGACAACCGCCAAGGGCTTTGCGCTGGTGCGCGAGGCCAAGGCGCGCGGGCTTCCCGTCACGTGCGGGATCACGCCGGCCCATTTCATGCTGTCCGATCTGGCGACAGCCGATTTCCGCACTTTCATGCGGCTTTCGCCGCCCTTGCGCACTGAAGCGGATCGTCAGGCTGCGCGCGCTGCCCTTGCCGAAGGCGTCGTCGATGTGATCGCGAGCGGGCATGACCCCCAAGGGCCGGAAGACAAGCGCTTGCCCTTTGCCGATGCCGCACCGGGGATGGCAGGGGCGGAAACGCTGCTGGCGATGGTGCTCGGGCTGGTGCGGGACGGCGTGCTTGATCTGCCGCGCGCCTTTGATCTGATGGCGCGCAACCCCGCGCATCTGCTGGGCGTTGCTGCTGGCGCGCTCGTGCCGGGGCTGGAAGCCGATATCGCCATCATCGACCCGGAAGCGCCGTGGATCATCGATCGCCGCAAGATGGCGGCGACAGCCGATAACACGCCGTTTGACCGGCAGGGGACGCAGGGCCGCGTCACCGCCTTGTTCAAAGGCGGAGTCGCGATTTCGCGCTAACCAGGAATCGGTTCAGCGTGCGCGCGCGGCCAGCCGCACGCCCTTGTCGACGGCACCCGCCGGCGGGCTCGACGCAGCGTAAGTGAAGCAGCCGCGCCCTGCGGACTTCACCGTGCCGCACAGGCTCTTGGCGCTCTGCGCGCCGAAACCAGCGGCAGCGACGCGGAAGAAGGTGCGCCCGTTCACCACGGCTTCGGTGATCACAACATCATGCGCGGCAAGCTGCGGGAAGCGCGACTTGAGCACGGCCCAGCCGCGTTCGGCCTCGACCCGGCTGCTGTAGCTGCCGAGCTGCACCAGATGGCTGTCCTGCGACGTCTCGGTCGCAGCGGCGCGCGGTGCCGGTTCGGCACTGGCGACAGTGGTGGCAGCCATGCGGCGCTGCGGTGCCGGGGCAGGGCGGCTGCCCGCGCGCGGCAAGGCTTGCACCACCGGGTTCGAAACAAACCGCACCGCATTGCTGCGCGCAGCAGGGGCTGCGACCGGCGCCTGTGACGGGGTCGGATCAATCCGCTCGATCGGCTGCGGGGCGGGTGCGGTATCAGCCATGCCGAAGGCGAGCGCCTCGCTTTGGCGCGGGGCTTCGGGCTGATCACTGATGCCCGGCTCCGCCGCTGCGAACGCGGCATTGCTGCGGAAGTTGGCAAGCGCGAGGTGGGCCGGCTGACCCATGTCATAGGACGGCTTGACCTTGAGCAGGCTGGCGACGCGCTGCTGGGTCTGATCGGCCCCGGCGGTCGCCGCCCATTCGACCATGCGATCATCAATCTGGCCAGCAGGCACGTCTTCTGCCGCCATCACCCGCGCCGCGCGCCAATTGCCCGACAGCGCATAGGCATAGGCAAGGTTCTGGCGCAACTTGGGGGTGACCTCTTCCTCGAAACGCACGGCCTGGATCAGCATTTGCACGCCGCGCTGGGCATCACCGGCGAGCGCCAGTGCTAGGCCGTAATCGGCAGCGCTCAGGCGGTCGCGCGCGTCATCAAGCGTGGCAATCGCCACCCGCGAATCGCCCACGGCGATCTTGGCGAGGGCATAGCTCAGCACCGTGCGCGCATCGTCGTTGCCGAGGTCGAGCGCATCTTCAAAACTGGTGGCCGCCGCCATGAAGCGGCCTGCGCCCATATAGGCAGCGCCGAGCAAGGCGCGGTATTGCGCGTTGAGCGGATCGGCCGCCACCGCTGCTTCGGCGTGGGGAATGGCCTTGCTCGCCTGCCCGTTCTTGAGCGCGGCTTCGGCCTTGGCAATCTGCGCAGCGCCATTCTGCTGCGGGGCGGCCGCTGCTACTTCATAGGTTGCAAGGGCCGCGCCGGCGAGCGCCGCAGGAGCCACCAGCGCGAGCATCGGCGCTACCCGCTTGCCAAGGCTGCGTTGCGCGTTCTGGCTATTCGATGTGCGATCCATGGTGTCTTTCCTCGTTAATCGAGCGGCGTAGGCTTTGGCTCAGTGGCGCTGCAAATGAGCTGCGATGGTGTCGAGTTCTTCGTACTCGGCAAGCATGGCGTCGAGTGCGACGGTCACCAGGGCCTGCGCGCTGACCCCGCGCATCGTGGCGGCAAGGCGCAGCTTCAGGTGGCGTTCCGGATCAAGCCGCAGGGTAAAGGCGGCACGACGGCTGATGGCCGGCGCAGCAGGCTTGCGCGCCGGTCGCGCCGCGAAGGGCACAACAGGCGCAGGTGCCAGCTTGGGCGCGTCATCATGAAGCGGTGCGTAGGCCGTTTCGTCTTCGGCCCAACCGGCTTCGTCCTCGTCGTCGAGTTCAGCCGAGGCCGATTCGGAATCTTCCGGCCCGGTCATCACCGCATCGGCGAGCAGACGCTCTTCAAGGCGGCGTTGCTGGCGCCGCACGATCGGGCTGGCGGCAGCCGCGGCGGCGTTGAACGGGGTGTCGGGATCGATCGATACGACCACCTGCGCGGTGTCATCATCATCCTCGCCCATGTCGTTCCAGCCGAGATCCTCGAGCTGTTCCTCGGCAAGCGCGGGCGCATCGGAAAGTTGGCCCAACACCGGAAGCTGGGGGCGCATGGCGGGCTTGGCTCCGCCCTTGCGCGCCAGCAAGGAGGGGCCGAGCGAGGCGTATCCGCTGTCGGACATCGCTTGCATCACCCTCCTACTGGGCCACTCGGCGGCCAAAGCCACCAGCCGGGCGGGGTACACCGCCCATCATGGGCTGACCTGCCGGGGCCGGCGCGAAGACGGTACGGCGGAAGTTCTTCTCCAGCCGGTCGGAGACATAGCGCCACAGCGCCGTGATCTCGGCCGCGCTGCGGCCTTCGGGATCGATTTCCATGACGGTGCGCCCGTCGATCATCGAGGCCGCGAAATCGGTGCGGTGATGCAGTGTGATCGGAGCAACCGTGCCGTGCTGCGACAGCGCAACCGCTGCTTCCGAGGTGATCTTGGCCTTGGGGGTCGCGGCGTTGACGACAAAGACCAGCGGCTTGCCCGCGCGCTCGCACAGATCAACCGTCGCGCCCACGGCGCGCAGATCGTGCGGGCTGGGGCGAGTCGGCACCACGATCAGCTCTGCCACCGAAATCACCGACTGGATCGCCATGGTGATCGCAGGCGGGGTGTCGATCACCGCCAGTTTGAAGCCTTGTTGCCGCAGGATCTGCAAATCATTGGCGAGTCGCGCCACCGTGGTCTGGGCAAAGGCAGGATATTCCGCCTCGCGCTCGTTCCACCAGTCGGCCAGCGAGCCCTGAGGGTCGATATCGATCAGCACGACCGGGCCAGCGCCAGCGCGCTGGGCCTGAACGGCGAGATGCCCGGACAGGGTCGTTTTGCCCGATCCGCCTTTTTGCGATGCCAAAGCGAGTACACGCAACGCCTGGGTCCCCCTGCTCTTTCAATCAAGTAAGCCGCTGGATTGCGGCGAATTGAGCATGGGATCGCAGGATACCCCTAATTTAAGGTTAACATCCTCGCCTTGAAGGGTTTTTCGAAAGTTTTGCTGGCGTTCCCGTGGGTTGCTTGGCATGCAGCGCATGGCTTGTAACCGATTGATAAGGCGTGATGAGTTGGCGCGGATGGGACTTTGCGAGCAGATCCGGAAAGATAGTGCGGCGTGTGGCCGTGGCCGGTTGTTTTTGTGCCTGCGCGCCGCTGCGGCGGTAAGCGCGCTGGGGCTCGTTGTGGGCCCGGCTCGGGCCGATGTCCCGACCGGGATCGAAGCCTGGGAGGCGGGGGATTATGCGCGCGCGGTCGCCGCATGGGAAGCGCCGGCGGCGGCGGGTGATGCCGACGCTCTGTTCCATCTCGCGCAGGCCTATCGGCTCGGGCGCGGGGTTGCGGCAGACGGCGCCAAGGCGCGCGCCTATTACGCCGCAGCCAGCGCCAAGGGGCATCAGGATGCCTCGGATCATTACGGGCTGATCCTGTTCCATGAAGGGCAGAAAAAGCAGGCCATGCCGCTGTTGCTGGCCGCTGCCGATCGCGGTGATCCGCCCGCGCAGTATCTCGTGGCGCTCGCCCATTACAGCGGGGACTTCGCGACCCGCGATTGGGTGCGCGCCTACGCGCTGATGACGCTGGCACATCAGGCGGGGTTGCCGCAGGCGGCCGCGCCGCTCGTCGAGATGGACAAGCATATCCCGAAGTCACAGCGCGAGCAGGCCACACGGCTTGCGGCGCGGCTTGCGGCTTCTGCGGAGGAGGGCGACGTGATTGCGCTCAATGCTCCTGAACCATCCGATGACGCGGCCGACGAAGGCCGCTTTGTCGGCCCTGTCCCGGATGAGGCAATCGCGGGGCGCTGGCGGGTGCAACTGGGTGCCTTCGCCGTTGTGGCCAATGCCGAAAAGCTCTGGCGGACGCTGGTCGATCACCCCGCTTTGGCAGGCACCGGCAAAGCCCTTGTGCCCGGCAAGCGGCTGACCCGCCTGCATGCCACTGGTTTTGCCAACGCGGCGGCGGCGCAAGCGGCTTGCGACGGGCTCTTGCAGGAAGGGCAGGCCTGTCTGGTGGTCGAGCCATAGCAAGCTGAATGGGCAAGGTTGCGTTCGACCGGACGACAAACCGCTTCGATCAAGATGTTGAATTGCCACTATCCTTGCGGCATCAAGCTGCTAGGCTACGGCGCTTTCCAACAGGGGATGTGGGTGCGTGGAAAAGACTGCTGATGAATGGCGCGCGGGCGCAGTGATCGCTCCGGTCGCGCCGGGCGAACGGATCGCCACACTCGATTTCATTCGTGGCCTTGCTGTGATGGGGATTCTGGCGGCCAATATCGTCGCCTTCGGCCAGCCATTCGATGCCTATATGTATCCGGCTGCCTTCCTGACCGATCCGGGCGATCCGGGCGGGTGGCTGTGGATCGCGCAATTCGTGCTGATCGATGGCAAGATGCGCGGGCTGTTCACCCTGCTGTTTGGCGCAGGCATGTATCTCTTCATGGAGCGGGCCTGGGCAAGCGGGGCGACCCGCAAGCTTCAGGCGTGGCGCCTGATCCTGCTCATGCTGTTCGGGATGGTGCACTTCTTCTTCATCTGGGCGGGTGACATCCTGTTCTACTACGGGCTGTTCGGGCTGATTGCGCTTGCCTGCATCACCTGGTCGGTAAAGCGGCAATTTGCCGTCGGGCTGACGGGCTATCTGCTCGGCGCGGTGCTGTATGCGGTCAGCCTCTCGATGCCCTATCTGATGGTCGACACCAGCCTTGGCGATGATCCGGCGATGGCTGAAACCCGCGAAGAGATGGTCAAGGCCATCGACGAGACGCTGGCACACGGCGATGTGCCCAATGCGGCGATTGCCGCGGGCGATTATGGCACGTTGGTGGCGCACCGCATCTCCGAGCAATGGTATGAGCCGATCACCAATGCCATGCTGTTCGGGTTCGAGACCTTGCCGCTGATGCTGATTGGCATGGCGCTTTATCGCATGGGCTTTTTCAGCGGCGGATTCGATCCGCGGGCCATGCGCCTGTGGGGGTGGCTGGGGCTGATCGGCGGCGCGCTGATGCACCTCGCGCTCGGGCTGGTGGTGAAGGCGAGCGGCTTTTCCTACTATGGAACGCTCGCGGGCTTTGTCGCCTGGACGCCGCTGCCGCGCCTGGCGATGGTGTTGGGCATGGCGGCGCTGCTGGTGATCTATGCGCCGTTGGCCACGGGGTGGTTGGGCGATCGGGTACGCGCTGCCGGCCGCGCAGCGTTTTCCAATTATCTCGGCACCTCGGTGGTGATGATGGTGGTGTTCCACGGCTGGGGGCTGGGCCTGTTCGGGGAGTTGAACCGCCCGCAGCTCTATATCGTGGTGGTGCTGGCCTGTGTGCTGATGCTGGCGTGGTCCAAACCGTGGCTGGATCGCTTCCGCTATGGTCCGCTCGAATGGCTGTGGCGCTGCCTGACCTATCGGCGGGTGTTTGCCTTGCGGAAATAGTGGCCGCGCGCAGCATTCCCGATCAGGCAAGGCGCACGCCATCTGGCACCGGATGGCGTGCGGGCTTCAAAACACCTCTTGTTATTGCGAATAACTCGCATATATTGCTCCTGTAAACGCTTCGCAGGAGTGATTCGGCGGCCATGTATATCTGCATCTGCAACGCAATCCGCGAGACTGACTTCCGCCATGCCGCCATGCGTTGCAAGGGCGACGCGGAAGCGACCTATGCCGCGCTCGGCAAGCGACCGAATTGCGGCCAGTGCCTTGAAGACGCGCAGGAAATTATTGAAGAGCAGCGCACCGCCCAATCCTGCGAAGTATTAGCAGTATAAATTTCTGACAGCGCGATTGCGAATAGATCGCAAATACCTGATTCACAAAGAAAAACTTCCCAATACCCCTTGCGAATACAGCCCGGCAGGCGCTATCTAGAGCGCCAAGCCGCAAGGCACTTTGATTTACCGCAAGGAGCGTGTCCCATGAAGGGCGATCCCAAAGTCGTTGACTATCTCAATCAGGCGCTCACCAACGAGCTGACCGCGATCAACCAATATTGGCTGCATTATCGCGTGCTCGACAATTGGGGCCTTAAGAAGCTCGCCGAGTATGAGCGCCACGAATCGATCGAGGAAATGCAGCACGCCGATCAACTGGCCGAACGCATCCTGTTTCTCGAAGCGCTCCCGAACTTCCAGGCGATCCACCGGCTGAAAGTGGGCGAAACGGTCGAGGAAATCCTCAAGGCCGATCTCGCGCTGGAACACGAAGCCATCCCGCTGCTCAAGGAAGCTTCGGCCTATTGTCAGGAAGTCAAAGACTTTACTTCAGGCCAGATTTTCGAAAGCATCCTCAAGAACGAGGAAGAGCATGTCGATTTTCTTGAAAAGCAGTTCGAGATGATCAAGCTGATGGGCCTGCCCAACTACGTCCAGTTGCAGAGCGCGCCTGCCGGCGAAGGCTGAAGCTGAAAGATCCGTGATCATGTGAAAGGGCGGTGCAGCGATGCGCCGCCCTTTTTTTATCCGGTGCGCCGCCTAAAAGGAGCCAATCTCGTCTGCGCCGCGCGCCGCCAGCCGCGTTTCCATCAGGAAGAAACCGAGCCCCGTCACCAACAGCGCCATGGTCAGCACCCACAGCATGGCAATCAGCGTGCCGATCTGCGCGGTGATATAGGCCGAGATGAACAGCAGGCCGATTACCAGGCTGATCATCACCGCCGCTGCGGTTGAAAACAGGATCGCGCCCTGCGCCAGCTTGCGGCGCCGCATCAGCCAGCCATGTTCGCGCATCTGCTTGGGCGTGCGCTCGTCTTCGAGCTTGTCCTCGATCTTGTCGACGCGCTGGGCGATCCAGATCATCCGGCTCATGATCACATTCATGATCGCCCCGATCCCGGAAAGCAGGAAGGCTGGCGCAAGGCTGAGCTGCACCACCTGCTGCACCCGCGGGGTCGAGGCCGTGCGCTCCAGGATTTCCAGCGCCAGCAGCGGGTTTGCCCCCGCCGAAAGCAGATCGAGCAGCAGCATCAGCTCTCCTTCGAAAAGGGGTTCTTCGGCTGGCGGAAGGTCACGCGCACGGGAACGGCATCAAAGCCAAGCTTCGCGCGGATGCCGTTGATCAGATAGCGTTCGTAGCTTTTGGGCAGGGCATCAAGCCGCGTGCCGAAAATCACAAAGCGCGGCGGGCGGGTGCCGACCTGCGTGATGTAGCGCAGCTTGATCCGCTTGCCGCCGGGCGCAGGCGGCGGATTGGCATCGAGCGCATCATCGAACCAGCGATTGAGCGCAGCGGTGGGCACGCGGCGTGACCATGTTTCGCGCAGTTCAAAGGCCGCGCCGAGCATCTGATCCAGCCCCTTGCCGGTCTTGGCGCTGACGGCGAGCAGCGGCAGGCCGCGCACCTGCGCCAGCCCATCGTCAAGCGCGGCGCGGATGCCATTGAACAGCTTGCTCGCGTCCTCGGCGACATCCCATTTGTTGATCGCCACCATCAGCGCGCGGCCTTCTTCGAGCACGAGGCTGGCGATCTTGAGATCCTGGTGCTCAAGGCCCTGGGTGGCATCCAGCAGCAGCACCACCACCTCGGCAAAATCGACCGCGCGGCGCGCATCGGCGACCGAAAGCTTTTCCAGCTTCTCGGTGACATTGCGCTTCTTGCGCATCCCGGCGGTGTCGATCAGGCGGATTTCGCGCACGTCGCCGGTTTTCGGATCGGTCCACTGCCAGTCGACTGCGATCGAATCGCGGGTGATGCCTGCTTCCGGGCCAGTCAGCAGGCGATCCTCGCCAAGCAGCCGGTTGATCAGCGTCGATTTGCCCGCATTCGGTCGCCCGACAATCGCGAGTTTCAAGGGGCCGCGCGGGCGCTCCTCGTCGTCATCAAAGGCCGCATTGGCAGATTCCTGAGCTTCCTCGAAGGCTTCGGCCTGTGCGCCGATGATCGGCCACAGCGCGCCGAACAGATCGGCAATGCCTTCGCCATGTTCGGCGGAAAGCGCGATCGGATCACCCAGCCCGAGCGCATAGGCTTCGAGCACGCCGCCTTCGCCAGCCGCGCCTTCGGCCTTGTTGGCGACGAGCACCACCGGCACGGATTGTTCGCGCAGATAGCGGGCGATTTCTTCATCGAGCGGGGTGAGCCCGGCACGCGCGTCAATCACGAACAGCGCGGCATCAGCACCTTCAAGGCTCGCCTCGGTCTGGGCGCGCATCCGGCCGGGCAGGGTGTAAGGGTCTTCATCCTCCCACCCGGCAGTATCGACAATCGTGAAGTGCAGCCCGGCGATCACCGCATCGCCCATGCGGCGATCACGCGTCACCCCCGGCTGATCATCGACCAGCGCGAGTTTCTTGCCCACCAGCCGGTTGAACAGCGTGGACTTGCCGACATTGGGCCGACCGATGATGATGACTTGCGGTTTGCTGGGAACGCTCATGATTGCGGCCCAAGTGGGCGCAAACAGACGGTTTGGCAAGTTTGTTGCGGCTCAGACCGCGCGCCCCGCGCTTCGCGTTAGCGAAACTTCGGGCTACCCCTTGCGGGCGACCGGAGCATCCTCGCCAAGGTCTTCAAACCACGCTTCGACCTCGCCGGTCAGCTTGATCAGCAGCGGCTGGCCGCGGCGATCCACGGTCTTGCCCGCCTGCACCCGCACCCAGCCTTCCGAGATCGAATATTCCTCGACATCGGTGCGTTGCTTGCCCTTGAAGCGGATGCCGATCCCGCGCTGGAGCAGTTCGGCGTTGAAATAGGGGCTCGCCGGGTTCACCGAAAGGTGATCGGGCGGCAGGTCGGTTGCGGTGCTGTCTGTCATGGTGCGCGCCTCTAATCCGCCTTTGGCCTGCCTTCAAGCGTGTTGCGCTTGCCCTTTTGATCCAAGCGGGATAGAGGCGCACGCAAGAACGCGCGGGGGGCCTTGCTTCCCGCGCGGCTTCGTTCGGGCAATGCGGGCGTGGCGAAATTGGTAGACGCGCCAGATTTAGGTTCTGGTATCGCAAGATGTGGGGGTTCGAGTCCCTTCGCCCGCACCAACTTCGCCTGATCCCGCGCCGCCTGGCTTATTCGGATTTCACTTCAAGAAGGCTTTGCCCAATCCCATGCAAACCAAGCAGACTGTCAATGAAGGTTTGAAGCGCAGCTACGCCGTCACGATTTCGGCGGGTGACATCACCGCGCGTGTCGATGCCGAGCTGAAGAAGATCGCGCCGCAAGTGCGGATGCCGGGCTTCCGGCCGGGCAAGGTGCCGGTCAACCTGCTCAAGAAGATGCATGGGGAAAGCGTCCACGCCCAGGTGGTGAATGATGCGATTCGCGATTCGCTCGACAAGCTGATCCGTGATGAACAGCTGCGTCCGGCGATGCAGCCGCAAGTCGAACTCGGCGCCGGTTACGAGCAGGGCAAGGATGCCGAGCTGACGATCAGCCTCGAAGTGCTGCCTGTGATCGAAGCGCCGAGCACCGATGGCCTCAAGATCGAGCGCCTCGTGGTGCCGGTCACCGACGCGCAGATCGACGAAGCGCTCGCCGGGATTGCTGGCAACAACAAGAGCTACAAGGACGCGCCCAAGACCAAGAAGGCCGCCGAAGGCGATCAGTTGATCATTGATTTCGTCGGCAAGCTCGATGGTGAGCCGTTCGAAGGTGGCGCCGCGGAAGACACCGCGCTGGTGCTCGGCTCGAACATGTTCATCCCCGGCTTTGAAGATCAACTGGTGGGCGTGAAGACCGGTCAGGAAAAGACCATCACCGTCACCTTCCCGGCGGATTATCAGGCCGATCACCTCGCGGGCAAGGAAGCGACCTTTGATGTCACGGTGAAGGCCGTGAAGATCGAAACCGAGACCGTGATCGACGAAGATTTCGCCAAGAACCTCGGCCTCGATAGCCTTGATAAGCTCAAGGAGATCATGAAGGCGCAGCTCGAGCAGCAGACCGCAGGCCTCACCCGCACCCAGATGAAGCGCCAACTGCTCGATCAGCTGGCTGCCGGTCACAGCTTCGAAGTGCCGCCGAGCATGGTTGAAGCCGAATTCCAGCAGATCTGGACCCAGCTCCAGCAGGAAGCGGCGCAGGATGCCGATCCTGCCGCTGCGCTCAAGCAGATCGAGGACGAGAAGGACGAATACCGCACCATCGCCGAGCGCCGCGTGCGTCTGGGCCTGTTGCTGTCGGAAATCGGCCAGGCCAATGGCGTCGAAGTGACGTCGCAGGAAATGGGCATGCTGGTGCAGCAGGCGGCTGCGCAATACCGTCCGGAAGATCGCCAGCGGTTCATCGAATATGTCCAGTCCGAGCCGATGGTTGCCGCCCAGCTGCGCGCCCCGCTCTATGAGGACAAGGTCGTCGACTTCCTGTTCGACAAGGCCGACATCACTGAGCGTGAAGTGACGGTGGAAGAGCTGCAGGCTGCGATCGAAGCCGACGAAACCGCCGAAGCTGCGCCCGCTGCGAAGAAGGCTCCGGCCAAGAAGAAAGCCCCAGCCAAGAAGGCCGAAACGGCTGCTGATGATGCGGAAGCCAAGCCTGCCAAGAAGCCTGCTTCGGGCAAGGCCGAGAAGGCTCCGGCGAAGAAGGCCGAAGCGAGCGCTGACAAGCCGGCGGCCAAGAAGGCTCCGGCCAAGAAGGCGGCTGCGAAGAAGTAAGGCGAAGGCGCAATCAGCGTCTCGAGGGACGAATGCTTGCGTTTTCCGGACGTTGCGTATAGTCTTACCGTACCAGTGACAGGTTGTACCTGTTGATCGACCCCCGGCCGCTGCAACGGCTGGGGGTCAATTGTTTCACAAGCCCGAGGAGCCGGCTGCAACCAGCTCCCCGAACCGTGACTGACAGCTACTTTGATCGTGACACCTCGACCACCTTCAGAATGAGGGTGGCGAAAGCGATCATCAATCCAAGCAACACGCACATTTCAACCAGTGACATGCTTGCTACCTCGTTGATCTGACAGCGGAATTGCTGCCGTCACGAGACATGCCGCAATAAATCAGGGAGCGCGCCCCGGAATGCTATCCGCGTTGGCGATAATCACTCCCCCGCAGGTTTCCACCGCTCGAACGAAGGCGTGGGCAGCTTGGCTGTCCGCGCTTTTTCGTAGGCGGCACCCGCCTTCAGAACCTCGTGATCCTGCCATTGGCCGCCCATGATGCTGAGGCCGATGGGCAAGCCTTCCACCGCGCCCATCGGCACGGTGAGATGCGGATAGCCCGCAATTGCAGCAAGATAGCCCGCGCCGGTTCGCCCGGAGAAATTGTCGCCGAGCACCAGATCCGTGCTCCACGCCGGGCCCATCGTCGGGGCGATCAGGAAGGCGACCTGGTTATCGGTCAGCAGCTTGTCGATCCCTTCCGCGCGGGTCATGCGACGGATGGTGGCGAGGTTTTCCTGATAGGCGGCCGCGTCGGTGGTGGTGAGCGCCTGTTCGAGCAGGTCTTGCCCGAACCAGCGCAGCTCATCGCGTGGCTGGGCCTTGTTGAACGCCACCACATCAGCAAGGCTGCGCGGCCCATCGGCAACCGGGCGGGTCGAGAGGTATTTGTCCATCTCCTCCCGCAATTCATACATCAGCACCGGCAAGGTGCTGTGCCAGAAGGTGGGCGGGGTTTCGTAATCGAGGTCGACCAGCACCGCGCCCGCGCGAGTCAGATCGGCCAGCGCGGTTTCGAACAGGGCGGCGATATCGGCCCGTTCCCCCACGGCCTTGCGCAGCACGCCAATCCGCACGCCCTGAAGCGAGGCGGTGGCCAGCCCGGCGGTGTAATCCGCGACGCGCTTGGCCTCGAGCGTGATGGGATCGGCAGGGTCTTGCCCGGCGATGGCATTGAGCAACAGGGCCGCATCATGGACGCTTGTCGTCATCGGCCCGGCGGTATCCTGCGTGCTCGAAATCGGCACAACATGCGTGCGGCTGACAATCCCGACGCTCGGCTTGAAGCCGACAATCCCGTTGACGCTGGCAGGGCAAGTGATCGAGCCATTGGTCTCGGTGCCAATCGCCGCCCAGGCCAGCCCTGCGGCAATAGCCGCGCCGCTGCCCGAGGACGAGCCGCAGGCATTGCGATCAATCGCGTGGGGGTTCTTCGTCAATCCGCCGACCGCGCTCCACCCGCTGGTCGAATCGCTTGAACGGATGTTGGCCCATTCGGAAAGGTTGGTCTTGCCAAGCACCACGCCGCCTGCGCGCCGCAAATTGGCGACCAGCGGCGCATCGCGGCCTGTCGCATTGTCCTTGAGCGCAAGGCTGCCGACGGTCGTCGGCCATTCGGCGGTCTCGACATTGTCCTTCACCAGCACCGTGCGCCCTTGCAGCGCGCCCTTGGCCGCTTTCGCCTTGGCGGCCGCAGCGGCATCATAGACGATCACGGCATTGAGCTGCGGCCCGGCATCATCCAGCGTACGGATCCGCTCGATGTGGGTGGCAGCCGCCACATCGGGGCTTGCCGGCGCGGCCGTCTGGGCGAGCGCGGCTGATGCGGTGGTGGCAAGAAGGGCGGCGAGCGCGGCGCGCGCAAGGCTGTGATGGGTCATGGGCGCCAAGCTGTGCCACGCTGCCTGTGCCATGCAAGCGGGAAAACACCCACCCGGCCTATCCGTCACCCACAATTCACAGCCGACGCGGTAAACGCACTTGAAATTGCCTACCCGGCTCCGACATAGCGGGATGCGAAAACACAAAGGATGCACAGCCCCATGATCGATCTGTTCGGCAATCTCGGCGAGACCTACAGAACCCAAGGCCAGTTTACCCGTGATCCGGTAACCGGCGCACTGGTGCCCGTGGTGGTCGAGCAGACCAGCCGGGGTGAGCGCAGCTTCGACATCTTCTCGCGCCTGCTGCGCGAACGCATCGTGTTTGTGACCGGGCAGGTCGAAGATGGCATGGCCTCGCTGATCGTGGCGCAGCTGCTGTTCCTCGAAAGCGAAAACCCCTCGAAGCCAATCAGCATGTACATCAACTCGCCCGGCGGGGTGGTGACAGCGGGCCTCGCGATCTACGACACCATGCAATACATCAAGCCGCGCGTGTCGACGGTGTGCATCGGGCAAGCCGCCAGCATGGGCAGCTTCCTGCTCGCGGCGGGTGAGCCGGGGATGCGCATCGCGCTCCCCAATGCGCGGATCATGATCCACCAGCCTTCGGGCGGGGCGCGCGGGATGGCATCCGACATCGAGATTCAGGCGCGCGAGATCCTGCGCATCCGTTCGCGGATGAATGATCTCTACGTCAAGTTCACCGGCCAGAAGCTCGAAGAGATCGAGCGGGCGATGGACCGCGACACCTTCCTCGAAGCCGAAGAAGCCAAGGCCTTCGGTCTGATCGACAAGGTTTTCGAAAGCCGTCCCGAAAACGAGGAATCCTCGGCTGACGGCTCGGGCGGCGCTCCGGAATAAGCGACTCCACAGCTGCGTCACTGCGGGACACAGGCAAGGAAAAGGGCCGGATTTCCGGCTCCCCACCTTCTTTTGTCAGGGTGCAGTGGACAGGAAAAAGCGCGCCGTTGGTTGATTCATCCGGCGCTGAAGATACACTTGACGAATCCGCTCAAGACGAAGCCCGGCTTGGCCATGCGGATTCGAGGACACAGGAATGACCAAATTGAGCGGTTCTGACAGCAAGAGCACCCTCTATTGCAGCTTCTGCGGGAAGTCGCAGCACGAGGTGCGCAAGCTTATCGCAGGCCCCACGGTGTTCATCTGCGATGAATGCGTCGAGCTGTGCAACGACATCATCCGTGAAGAGACCAAGGCAGGAATTGCCGGCCGCAAGGAAGGCGAAATTCCGACCCCGATGGATATCTTCACGACGCTCAATGATTACGTCATCGGGCAGGACCGCGCCAAGCGCGTGCTCTCGGTCGCGGTGCACAACCATTACAAGCGGCTGAAGCACTCGGGCAAGGCGGGCGATGTCGAGCTGGCGAAGTCGAACATCCTGCTGGTTGGCCCCACCGGCTCGGGCAAGACGCTGCTGGCGCAAACGCTGGCGCGCACCTTCGATGTGCCCTTCACCATGGCCGATGCGACCACGCTGACCGAAGCGGGCTACGTGGGCGAGGATGTCGAGAACATCATCCTGAAGCTGCTCCAGGCCTCCGACTACAATGTCGAGAAGGCGCAGCACGGGATCGTCTACATCGACGAGATCGACAAGATCACCCGCAAGGCCGAAAACCCCTCGATCACCCGCGACGTTTCGGGCGAAGGCGTGCAGCAGGCGCTGCTCAAGCTGATGGAAGGTACCACCGCCAGCGTGCCGCCGCAGGGCGGGCGCAAGCATCCGCAGCAGGAATTCCTGCAAGTGGATACCACCAACATCCTGTTTATCTGCGGCGGGGCCTTTGCCGGGCTCGACAAGATCATTGCTGATCGCTTGCAGAAGCGTTCGATCGGCTTTGGCGCGCATGTCGCCGATCCCGACAAGCGCCGCGTTGGCGAGCTGCTCGAAAAGAGCGAGCCGGAAGATCTGCTCAAGTTCGGCCTGATCCCCGAATTCGTCGGCCGCCTGCCGGTCATCGCCACCCTGCACGATCTCGATGTCGATGCGCTGGTGACGATCCTCAAGGAGCCGAAGAACGCGCTGGTGAAGCAATATCGCAAGCTGTTCGAGCTGGAAGATGTCGAACTCACCTTCACCGACGATGCGCTGCAGGCAATTGCTGAGCGTGCGATCAAGCGCAAGACTGGCGCGCGCGGCCTGCGTTCGATTGTCGAAGGCTTGCTGCTCGACACGATGTTCGATCTTCCCGACATGGAAGGCGTGACCGAAATCGTGATCGATGCCGATGTGGTTGCGGGCAAGAAGGATCCGATCCGCGTTCACGGCTCGAAAGAGCAGAAGGAAGCGGCAGCCTAACCAAAGCGGCTTGGCCTGACGGCCGGTTTCCTCCCCGTTGCCAAGCAATGGGGAGGTGGGTTTATGTTGTCACGAAAGCAAACGGCCCAGCCTGCAAAGCGCGTGGGCTTTGGCCGTTGGTGTGCCTGCCTCCCACAGCAAAAACCCCGCCCGGCCCGTGGAGGAGGAGCCGGACGGGGTTCAAGAGGCGCAGCCCCAACCGTGGTGGGAGGTGGGGAATGGCCAGAGCTGCGCTAGCCCAATGCGGGTTTAGGCGGGGAGGAACACCCCGTCGGTCACATGGATCACGCCGTTGGTGGTCTTCACGTCGGCCATGGTCACGGTCGACTTGCCGCCCTTGGCATCGGTGATCACAACCTTGCCGCCGACGATCTCGGCGGTCAGCGTGCCGCCCATGACGGTGTTGATAGTGGCCTTGCCGCCATTGTCCTTGATCAGCTTGACGAGATCGGTGCTGCTCACTTCACCCGCTACGGCGTGATAGGCGAGAATGCCGATCAGCATCTGCTTGTTCTCGGGCTTGACGAGCGTTTCGACGGTGCCGGCGGGCAGCTTGCCGAAGGCATCGTCAGTCGGGGCAAAGATCGTGAACGGGCCGGGGGCGGCCAGCATTTCGGCGATCCCGGCGGCCTGCACTGCGGCCACCAGCGTCTTGTGCACGCCGGTGCTCTGCGCGGTTTCCACGATGTTGCCCTTGGCCGCGGCATGGCTGGCGTGGTTGTCGGCGAGCGCCGGGGCGCTGGCGAGCGGGGTGGCGGCGGCGAGAACTGCGAGGGCAGCGGCCTTGAATGTCAGACGGGGGGTAGCGGACATGGAATTCTCCTTGGATAACAAAGCGTCATTGTCGCCTTGTTTGGTAGTTACGCGCCAGCGGCGTTAAGGATGCACGGCAGCGGTGTAAAGCGGGCGAGTTGCCGCTGGTGCACGACGAATTGCACGCCGCGCGCCAAACCTAGACGGGGGCGAAGGCGCCGCGCGCCACCACCGGCCCGGCCTGCGCCTCGGCCGGCTTGCCACCCAGCGGTTCGCGGGTGAGCAGGAGCTGCGCCCCGCTCGCGAGATTGCGCGTGACCTCGTCCGGAAGCGCCATGCTGTTGACTTCACCCGGCGCGATCACGCCGAGCGATTGCAAAGCGCCGCCATCCTTGGGCACCAGCCACAATTCGTGATCATGCACGCCATCGGCGGTCAGCCCTGCCGCGCTCACCAGCATCTGGCGCGAGGCAGGGATGTAGGTGACATCGAGGCGCAGGCCGGTCTCGCCAATCGGCACGGTGGCAACGAGCGGCGCAGCAGCCAGCACCGGGGCCTGCGGTTGCGGCTGCGGCGTTGGTGTCGGCCCCAGGACACTGACCATCAGGACCACGGCTGCCGCCGCCGAGGTCAGCGCCGCGATGATCCGCCAGCGCTTGACCCCTGCGCGCAGCGCCATCACTTCGGCCGGGACGGGCGCAGGCGCGTTAATCACCGTGGCGATCCGGTCCCACAAATCCGTTGATGGCTCGACCGGAGCAATTTCATCGGCCAGCGGGGCAAACCAGTTGTCCCACCACTCCTTGCGCCAAGCGAAATCGGGATCGACCGCATGCTTGCCGCGCGCGGCAAGCAGTTCCTCGCCCTCAAGCAGGCCGAGTGACCATTCCGCGGCGATCAGCGGATCGTCGCGGCGCACGTCATCATCCTTGTCGGGCGGGGTGCTGCTCATGCCTGCTCGCTCGCTTCGAGACAGGCGCGCAGCCGCATCAGCCCGCGCCGGATCCAGCTTTTCATGGTGCCAAGCGGGACGCCCGCCTGATCGGCCAGCTCGGCATAGGTCTTGCCTTCGAAAAAGGCCGCGCGGATGTGCCCCTGGGTGCGCTCATCAAGCGCACCCAGGCAGATGTGGATTTGTGCGTTGCGTTCAAGATCAATCAGCAAAGCTTCGGCGAGCGGTGCTTCGTCCGCCAGCGGTGCCGCTTCATCGACCGGCACTGCGCCCTGCCGCACCTTGCCCGTGCGCAGCCGATCAATCGCGCGGTTGCGCGCAAACGCCGCCAGCCACGCGATCGGGCTGGCCCGCGCGGGATCATAGCGGTCAGCCCGCTGCCAGAGATTGACGTACACGTCCTGCAAAGCGTCCTCGGCTTCCTTCCGATCGCCCAAGATACGCAGGCATATGCCAAATAGCTTCACCCGCGTGGCGCGGTAGATTTCCTCGAGCGCGGCCTTGTCGCCTTCGGCAAGCCGCAGCATCGCCGCGCGCAGCGCCTCTCGGGCTTCAGCCGAGGCCGCAGGGGCCGCGGCGGCGGAGCGCTCGTGCTGCGGCATCATGCGCGGCGGCGGGGGAGGTCACAAGGGACGGGCATGGTGTCCGCGGAACGCATGGGCCGGTGCGCCGGTTCCGGCCTAGTCGTAGACGCAGGCATCCAGCCCATCGCGCTTCACGATCCCGATGCGCCGTTCGATCCGGTTGCCGTGCCGGGCAAGCCAGCCGCGCGGGTTCTTGACCGAGCGCTTCTTGGGGCTGGGCAAGGCCGCCGCCATCCGGCTTGCCTCATCAGGGGAAAGCCGCGCGGCGGACTTGCCGAAATAGCGCTGCGCCCCGGCCTCGGCGCCATAGGTGCCGATCCCGGTTTCCGCGACATTGAGATAGACTTCCATGATCCGCCGCTTGCCCCACACCAGCTCGATCCAGAAGGTGAACCACGCCTCAAGGCCTTTGCGGAAGAACCCGCCACCCTGCCACAGGAAGACGTTCTTGGCGGTCTGCTGGCTGATGGTGGAGCCGCCGCGGATACGGCCGCCTTCCATGTTTTCCTTCATCGCCTGCTCGATCGCTTCGGTGTCGAAGCCCGAATGCTCGCAGAAGCGCGAATCCTCGGCCGCGATCACAGCGGCGACAAGATTGCGATCGATATTGTCGAGCGGCTCCCAATCCTTGGTGATGCCGTTTTCATCAAGCAGCATGGTCGCGGTGACGGGCACCGGCACGAAGCGATAGGCCACCACCAGCACCGCCGTAATCGCGATCCAGCCGATGATAATCTTGGCAAGCATGCGGGCGGCGGTGCGGATCATCCCTGCGCTGTAGGCGAGCGCCACAACCGGCGCAATCGGGCGCATGCGCCCGCGCGCTTGCGGGTGGATCAGGCGTGGGCTAGCGGTGGAGCACAACAGGGGGAAAAATACACCGATGCGCTTTTTCCATGCCGCCGCGAGCGTTCTGACGCTTGCTCTTGCCGCGCAATCCGTTGCGGCAGAGGACGCCGCAACCCGCAAGGCCATCGAGGCCGAGTACGACAATTACCTCGCCCCGCTGTTCCTCGATTTCCACCAGAACCCCGAGATGGGCTTCCTCGAAAACCGCACCGCCGCGAAGATGGCGGCTGAATTGCGCGCGGCCGGGCTGGAGGTGACGACAGGCGTCGGCAAGACCGGCGTGGTCGGCATTCTCAAGAACGGCGATGGCCCGCTGATCCTGCTGCGCGCCGATATGGACGGGCTGCCGGTCGAAGAGAAGACCGGGCTCGCTTACGCGTCCAAGGCCAAGCAGATCGACGAGGACGGCAAGGAATATCCCACGATGCATGCCTGCGGGCATGACACCCACATTACTTCGATGGTGGGCACCGCGCGGCGGCTGGCGGCGATGAAGGACAAGTGGAGCGGCACGCTGATGTTTGTCGTCCAGCCCGCCGAAGAAGGCGTGCGCGGGGCCAAGGCGATGATGGAGGACGGGCTCTATCAGCGCTTCGGCAAGCCGGACTATGCGCTCGCTTTCCATGTCGCCGCCGAGCTGGAGACGGGCAAGGTCTCGGCCTCGGAAGGCATCCAGTATTCCTCTTCGGATTCGCTCGATATCCGCGTCCCCGGAATTGGCACGCATGGCGCGGCGCCGCATCTCGGGCGCGACCCGGTCTATATCGCCTCGCAGATCGTGACCGCGCTGCAATCGATCGACAGCCGCGAGATCGGGCCGCTCACCCCGGTGGTGGTCACGGTCGGCTCGTTCCATGCCGGATCAAAGCACAACATCATCTCCGACGAGGCGATGCTTCAGGTGACGGTGCGCGCCAATGACGAAGAGACGCGTGAGCAGGTGATTGCGACGATTTCGCGGATCGCGGTCAATATCGGCAAGGCGCATGGCCTGCCGGATAATCTGCCAGTCGAGGTCAAGCGGCTGTCAGGCACGCCCACCACCAATAATGATCCCGCGCTGGCGCGCCGCCTCAACGCGGTGATGCAGCGCGAGCTGGGCGCTGACGCGGTGGTGCCCTTCCAGCAGAAGAACATGGGGGCGGAAGATTTCACCTATTTCGTCGCCGCCGACACCGGCGTGCCGGGCTATTATTTCGCGGTGGGCGGGGCGACGCCGGAACGCATCGCCGCGGCCAAGGCGGGCGGCCCGCCGATTGCCGGGCATCACTCCCCGCTGTTCCAGATCGCCCCGAGGGAGAGCATCGTGCTTGGCACTAGGGCGATGGTCGCCGCGGTGCTTGATCTCGCTCCGGCGAAGTAAGACCTCCACAAAGCAAAACCCCCGCCGAATTGATCGGCGGGGGCTTGCTTGTATTCGAGCGGCGCGCCGCTCAATCTTGGAAGCGCGTGTTACGCGACGCCGGGCAGCAGCCTTTCGCCCGCGATCCGCTGCATCGCCTTTTGCAGCTTTTCGAAGGCGCGCACTTCGATCTGGCGAATACGCTCGCGGCTGACATCATAGGCCTGCGACAATTCTTCGAGCGTCTGCGGCTTTTCCGTCAACCGGCGTTCGGTGAGGATATGCCGTTCCCGCTCGTTGAGGCTTTCCATCGCCTGCGAGAGCATTTCCATGCGCATCTGCGATTCTTCGGCATCGGCGACGGTTTCGTCCTGCAACGGGCGATCATCCACCAACCAATCCTGCCATTGGCCCGCGCCATCTTCGTCGGCGCGCATCGAAACGTTGAGCGAGGCATCGCCGCCCATCATCATGCGCCGGTTCATGTTGATGACTTCTTGCTCGGGCACGCCGAGATCGGTCGCGATCTTGGCGACATCCTCGGCTGACAGATCGCTGTCTTCGTAGGCTTCGAGCTGCTTCTTCATGCGGCGCAGGTTGAAGAACAGCTTCTTCTGCGCCGAAGTGGTGCCCATCTTGACGAGGCTCCACGAGCGCAGGATGAATTCCTGCATCGAAGCCTTGATCCACCACATCGCGTAGGTCGCGAGGCGGAAGCCACGATCGGGTTCGAATTTCTTGACGCCCTGCATCAGGCCGACATTGCCTTCGGAAATGAGATCCGCGAGCGGCAAGCCATAGCCGCGATAGCCCATCGCGATCTTGGCGACGAGCCGCAGGTGGCTCGAAACAAGCTGCGCGGCAGCTTCGGGGTCTTCATGTTCCTGATAACGCTTGGCGAGCATATATTCCTGCTCGGCCGTCAGCACCGGGTATTTGCGGATTTCCGCAAGATAGCGGTTGAGGCTTTGCTCTCCGCTCAACGCCGGGAGCGACTGGGTCTTGGGCTTGTTCATGGGTAACCTGACCTTTCTATAGTCGACCGCTCTGCGCAGGACCTCTGAGGAGCATCCGGCGGCTTGGGCCACTGGAATCGCATATAGACGCAATTTTCGTGCTGTGCTGCTTATTTCATCGATAACTACTGCCAAGTTCGTCGATCAGTTCCCGCATATCTTCGGGCAGCGGGCTGGCAAACCGCAGCGCCTCGCCGGTGACGGGGTGGATGAAGCCCAGTTCCGCCGCGTGAAGCGCTTGCCGGGCAAATCCGAGTCGCTCCAGCACGGGGCGCAGCGGCTTGGGGCTTCGCCCATATAGCGGATCGCCCAATAACGGGTGACCGATTGACGCACAGTGAACGCGCACCTGATGGGTTCGTCCGGTCTCCAGCCGGCATTCGATCAGCGCCGACCCATCCAGTGTCTCAAGCGTCGTATAATGCGTGATGGCGTGTTTCCCGCGTGAGGAATTGTTGGGCAGCACAGACATTTTCTTGCGGTCGCTGTCGGAGCGCCCGAGACGGGCATTGATGGTGCCGGCGGGCGGTGCAGGGTGTCCGGCGCAGACTGCCAGATAGCGGCGATGGACGGTGTGGGCGGCAAATTGTCTGGCGAGGCCTTCGTGCGCGGCATCGCTTTTGGCGACAACCAGCAGGCCAGAAGTGTCCTTGTCGATCCGGTGGACAATGCCGGGCCGCGCCACCCCGCCAATCCCCGAAAGCTGGCCCTGACAATGGTGCAGCAGCGCATTGACGAGCGTGCCCGCCGGGTTCCCCGCCGCAGGGTGGACGACCATGCCCGCGGGCTTGTCGATCACGATCAAGTGTGCGTCCTCATAGGCGATCGCAAGCGGGATATCTTCGGGCGCAGCGATTGCCTCGGCAGCGGGCGGGACAGAGATCGCGAAAGCCGTGCCTTGCGCCACTTTGAGCGAGGCGGTGCTGGCCGGCTTGCCCGCGACTTCGACCCGCCCTTCCTCGATCAGCGCCTGGATGCGCGCGCGCGATAGACCCGTGGCCTCGGCCAAGGCCTTGTCGAGGCGGGCGGGCGCAGCAATGGTGCCCTCCAGCACTACAGCCCGATCTTGATGAGTCACCACCGGCCTCTTTCTCCATTCGCCCTGAGCTTGTCGAAGGGCCGTCTTTCACCTAGCCGTTTCGTATGGCGTTCTGGGCCTACATGCTGCATTGCCGAGGGGGCAAGTTCTATACAGGTCATACCGATGATCTGGAGCGGCGGTTGGCACAACACCAGTCGGGAACACACAAAGGCTTTACCAGCGATAAACTGCCCGTCGTACTGGTATGGTCGCAAGAATTTCCCAGCCGTTATGAGGCGATCGCCGCCGAGCGGCAGATCAAGGGCTGGTCGCGGGCGAAAAAGCTGGCACTGATCCGGGGCGATTGGGATGCGGTATCACGTCACGCCAAGGGGAAAAGCGGCCCTTCGACAAGCTCAGGGCAAACGGGGATTGAGGTTGCTGCTCAGGCTTTAGTCCAGATGCGCGCCGCCGCTTTTGCCGCGCATCCCCAAGAGGCTTGCGGGATATTGCTGGGAGAGGGGGACCGCATCACTGCTGCCGTGGCGGCGCGCAATGTCCATCCCGAGCCCCTGACCCACTTTGAGATCGATCCCCAGACGCTGATCGATGCGCACCGCGCCGCCCGGACGCCGGGCGCGCCGCAGGTGCTTGGCTATTTTCATGCGCATCCCTCGGGCCTTGCTGCACCGTCCGCGACCGATCAGGCACAAGCGGCGCGCGATGGCGCGATCTGGGCGATCATTGCGGGCGATGCGGTGGCCTTGTGGCGTGATGGCCCGGAAGGCTTTGCTGCTCTTTCCTTTACCATAATCGAAAGCTAGGACGCAGGGCATGACTTCGCAAACCGATCTTGCCGCGATGCTGTGTTCGCGGCTGTGCCATGATATGCTCTCGCCGGTAGGGGCGCTCGCCAACGGGCTCGAATTGCTGGCCGACGAGCAAGACCCTGACATGCGCGCCAAGTGTGTCGAATTGCTCGAACATTCGGCGCGCATCAGCGCCGACAAGCTCAAATTCTTCCGCCTCGCCTTTGGCGCTGCGGGTGGCTTTGGCGAGGCGATCCCGATCATCGAGGCGCAAACGATCATCAATGCGCTCGCCGCGGATAACAAGCGGGTGACGATCAACTGGGCGATCAACGATCCGAGCCTGCCCAAGCCCGCGATCAAGGTGCTGCTCAACCTCGCGCAGATCGCGCTGGATACGCTGGTGCGCGGCGGGAGGCTGGATATTGGTGCCGAGCGGCGCAAGGGCGCGGTCGAGATCGTGGCCCGCGCCAAGGGCGATCGGATCGCCTTTGACGAGACGATCGGCTGCGCGCTGCAAGGCGATCTGGCGGCCCATGAAATCACCAGCCGCACCGCGGCAGCGCATATGATTGCGCTGGTGGCCGAGGAACTGGGCGGCGGGTTGCAATACAAGCTGGGTGATGGCGTGCTGGTTCTGGGAGCGGTGCTCCCCGAACCGGAAGGTCTGATTGGCTGAGGGAGGCAGGGCGATGGGCGGCGATGAATTGATTCACGAGGAACGCCTTTCGCCCAATCATGATGACCGCACCCTGCCGATCTCGATGGTGGTGCTGCACTACACCGAGATGAAGCCGGTTGGCGCGGCGCTTGACCGGATGACCGATCCTGAGGCCAAGGTCAGCGCGCATTATTGCATCACCGAAGAAGGCGGCGTGATTCGGCTGGTGCCGGAAGAGCGCCGCGCATGGCACGCGGGTGCATCCTACTGGCGCGGCATTCCGGATGTGAATTCGGCGAGTATCGGCATCGAGCTGGACCATCCGGGCCATGCGAGTGAGAACGGGGGCTATCGCGGCTTTGCCGATGCGCAGATCGATGCGCTGATCCCGCTGCTCGCGCGGATCGTGAAGCAATATGACATTCCCCGCGCCAATGTGGTTGGCCATTCCTGCGTCGCGCCGATGCGCAAGATCGATCCGGGCGAGCTGTTCCCGTGGGATCGCCTCGCCGATTACCGGCTGTGCCTGCCGCGTCCCGGATGCCTTGCGGCGGGCAATCCGTTCCACAATAACGGGGCGTTCTTTCTCGCTCTCGAGCGGTTCGGCTATGACATCACCGATCAGGTGAAGGCGGTCGAAGCGTTCGAACGCCGCTGGCGGCCCGAACGCATCACCGGCGTGCCCGATGGCGAGGTGGCCGCGATCCTGTGGCAATTGCTGCTTGATCGCGATCAGGGCCGCACGCGCTAAGATTGCGCGGTGCGCGCATCTTACCCGCTTGATTCCCGCGCGCGGCTCCAATAGGCGACTCCGCGCGAAGCAAGTGGCGATCAGCAACTGATTACCCGGAGGAGAGAGAAGCATGACCACAGCCTATATTGTCGAAGCCGTGCGCACGGCTGGTGGCCGCCGCGGCGGGCGTCTGGCCGGGGTTCATCCGGTTGATCTGTTGGCCAAGTCGCTGGATGCGATTGTCGAGCGCTCGGGCATTGATCCCAAGGCGATCGACGATGTGGTGACCGGCTGTGTGTCGCAGGCCGGTGAACAGGCTTTGCAGGTCGGCCGCATGGGCGTGCTCGCCTCGAAGTTGCTGCCGCAGTCGACCCCCGCTGTCACCATCGACCGCCAGTGCGGCTCCTCGCAGCAGGCGATCCAGTTCGCTGCGCAGGCCGTGATGAGCGGGACGCAGGATGTGGTGATCGCCAGCGGCGTTGAAAGCATGACCCGCGTGCCGATGGGCTCCAACGTCACGCTGCACATGAAGGAAGGGCTCTATGCCAAGGCCGCGGGCCTTGAGGAAAAGTTCCCCGGCATCAATTTCAGCCAGTTCATGGGCGCGGAGA
>ERZ1066122.351-NODE-351-length-49441-cov-42.866055_pt1 | contig 49441 bp, 43 predicted proteins | sample MGYA00382769_ERZ1066122 | MGnify/ENA primary metagenome ERZ1066122 (study PRJEB33369, sample SAMEA5778352) | biofilm metagenome | biome: Industrial cooling water; feature: Water cooling tower basin; material: Biofilm | place: United Arab Emirates | collected... | reverse complement strand
CGGGAATCGGGAATCGGGAATCGGGATTCGGGATTCGGGATTCGGGATTCGGGATTCGGGATTGGGTTCAGCGTCGGCGACAGGCCGCGGCCGCGGGGCTCAGTCGCGCACCGGGCGCACGGCCTCGAAGCCCAGCGCGGCCAACTGCGAGGACACGGTGTCGACCGCATCCGTCGCCACCGGTCCCACGCGCAGGCGCCAGACCGGGCGGCCGCCGGCCTCACCGGCCACCACCTGCGCGCCGGCGATCCCGGCGCCCTGCAGGCGCGCGAGCGCGCGCTCGGCGTTCTCGGCACTGGAGAACGCGGCCACCTGCAGCAGCTGGCCGCCTCCGGCCGGCGGAGCGGTGGCGGGCGTCGCCGACGGAGCGGTGGCGACTTCGACACCCACCTTCGCCGCCACATCGTCGGCCTGCGCCGCAGGCACCCCACCGGGGATCTGCGGCGACGGCGCGGAGGCCGCGGCGCCGCCGGCAGGCACACCACTCGCGAAGCGGATGCCCTGCGCCTGCATCCAGCGCTCGAATTCATCGGCCGGCAGCGCGTTCGGCGCGGCAGCCGGCGGGGTCGCGGGCCTGCTGCCGAGACGGCGGTCGTCACCCGGCGAGGCCGCTTCCTCCGGGGTGAGCGCGCGCACTTCCACCCGCGCCACGCCCCTGCGCACGAAGTCCAGTTTCACCGCGGCGGCATAGCTGAGGTCGATGATCCGCCCGGCGTGGAACGGCCCCCGGTCGTTGACCCGCACCACCACCGACTTGCCGTTGTCGAGGTTGGTCACGCGCACGAAGCTCGGCAGCGGCAGCGACTTGTGCGCGGCGGTGAAGGCGTACATGTCGTACACCTCTTGGTTGGAGGTGCGGCGGCCGTGGAATTTCTTGCCGTAGAACGAGGCCATGCCCTCTTCGACGTAGCCTTCCGCCTTCTCGAGCACCTGATAGCGCTTGCCCAGCACCGCATAGCTGCGGTTGCCGTAGCGCGAACGCGGTTCGTCCTTCACTTCCGGCTCGGGAATCGCGTCCACATCCGGCACATACTCCGGCACGCTGTCCTTCACCCCGGGCGCGTAGAGGCCGCCGGCGACATAGTCGCCGCGCTTGCTCGGGTCTTCCTGGGCCGGCGCGTAGGGCGAACGCCGGGGCTTGCCGTCGTCGTCCTGCTTCTCGGGCTGCCCGGCCACCGGTTCGCCCGGCGCGGGGGCCTGGGTCTGCTTCGGCGCGCTGGCGCAGGCGCTCAGCAGCGCCAGCGCGCACAGCGGCGCCAGCGCGCGTACGCGGGCCGAGGTCACGGCGCGGCTCCGCCGGCGGCCACCGGGGCCGGGTCGACGCCGGCGCGGATCGCCTGCGCCAGCTGGTGCACCGCCAGCGCGTACATCGGCGAGCGGTTGTAGCGGGTGATCACATAGAAATTGCGGTAACCCAGCCAGTATTCGCGGCCGGCGGCGCCCTCGAAATTCAGCACCGTCGCGCCTTCGGCCAGCGGCTCGCCGGCCAGCGGTCGGTAGCCGCGCCCGGCCAGCACCGGCAGCGGGTGGATCGGGTCGACCGTCTCCGGCACGAACTCCTCGCGCCCGGCGTCCAGCGCCGCGCGTGCGACCACCGGGCCGCCGCGCTGCCAGCCGTGGATCGCGAAGTAGTTGGCGATGGACGCGAACACGTCCGGCGTGTGGTCGAGCAGGTCGCGGCGGCTGTCGCCGTCGCCGTCCTTCGCCCACAGCCGGTAGCTGGACGGCATGAACTGGCCCATGCCCATCGCCCCGGCGTAACTGCCCTTGAGCGCCATGATGTCGAGCTGCGGCTCTTCCTTCACCAGCCCGAACAGCTGCGCCAGCTCGCCGGCGAAGAACGGCGCACGGCGCGGGTGATCGAAGGCCAGCGTGTACAGCGCGTCGACCACGCGGAAATTGCCGGTGATCCGGCCGTAGCTGGTCTCCACGCCGATGATCGCGACGATGTATTCGGCCGGCACGCCGGTCTCGGCCGAGACCTTCTCCAGCGCGTCGCGATGCTGGCGGTAGAACGCCCGCCCGCCGTTGATGCGCGCGTCGTTCATGAAGATCAGCCGGTACTCCGACCACGGCTTCACCGCCTCGGCCGGGCGGTTGATCGCATCGATGATCGATTGCTTGTACTCGGCCTGCGCCAGCACCGCGCGGATGTGCTCGCGGCTCACGCCGTAGGTGGTGGCGGTGTATTCGACGAAAGCGTCGATGCGCTGCGCGCGCGGGATGGCCGGGTCGGTGACCGAGGGCGGCGCCACGGGGCGCTCGGGCGGCTGCGGCACCTTGGGCAGCAGGGCGGGCGCCTGCACGTCGGCAGCAGGCGCGGGCATGTCCTGCAAGGGCACCGAGGGCTGCGCCGGCGGCGGCGACTGGGTGGCGCAGGCGGCCAGGCCTGCGGTCGTGGCCAGGGCCAGGGCGGTCACCCGCCATTCGCGGGGGAAACGACGAAAGATCAAGGGCTTACGCCTCTCGCTGGAAGACGGCGAGAGGGTAGCATGGGCAGGTGCAGGTGTCGTTGCCCCCGTGTACCGCCTGTTTAGACTCCCGCTGCCCGAATATTCCCCGCGAGCAGGCTGCCCGAACATGGACCTAGATACCGTGCGACCCATCTTGAGCGGACTGGCTGGCGCCTTCATCGCGACCTGGCTGGGCGCACGGTGGACGCGTCGTCGCAGCGCCTCCACGCGCGAATCCGACGAGCGATTGCTGCATCGCTATCGCGGGCCGGTGAGGCTGGCGAATCTGCTGTTCCTCACGGGGTTCGGCATCGCGCTGGCGATGTATGCGGTCGTGCCCTACCCGAGCGAAGACCCCACGCCTTTGCTGGTCGGCGTCGGCCTCTCCGGCTGGATGCCGATACTGACCCTCTGGCTGGTGCCGCGAACCCGGAGTCGATCGCCACGGGACGCTTTCCGCGCCTTCGCGATCGGACAAAGCGCGCCTGCCGGTGTCGTTTACGCGATCATCGGCTTTTTTGCGGCCCTCCTGCCGTTCGGGTTGTACCGCATGCTTGCCTGACGGCATCGTCACCGGGCCATGGGGCAGGCGTGCGGACGCGCCCTCGCCCCGGATGACGGTGCCGGGCGCGATCTGCGCGCATGCCTTCGACGCGACGCCTTTGCACACCGGCCAGAATGCGCCTGGCAAATGTGCACCGCCGAATGTCCTCCGCCATATTCGCCCCCGCAGGATCCCCCACGATGTCTCTCTCCCACCTCATCCCCATGCAACCGGTCAGCGACCTCGACCGCTCCCTGCGCTTCTATCAGGCGCTGGGCTTCCGCATCGAACAACACCGCGAGGACTGGGGCTGGGCGGCGCTCCGCTGCGGAGCCTGCCAGCTGATGCTGGACCGCTCGATCCACCTGCATGCCGGCATCCCGAAGACCGCGGTGCTGTATCTGTATCCCGAGGACATCGCCGATTTCCACAAGACCGCACGGGCGAACGGGCTGGACGTGCCGGATCTTGAGACCACGTTCTACGGCATGCAGGAATTCCGGATCGAGGACCCGGACGGGAATCGGCTGTGGGTGGGGCAGGATGCAGGCGGGACCGTCACGTCGACGATACGGAGTGAAGCGCGATGACCCTCTCGCACACGCGGGTGCACGGACGCCGAAGCCTCAGTCACGCGATATCGCTTTACCTGTCGTGCGCCATCCTGCTGTCCGCAGCAGGATGCAAGTCCGAGCGGGTGGGCACCATGTCGGCGCGGGACTGCCCGTCAGGCGCCGCAGCCGAATGCGCCTCCGCACACACCCCACCGAGACGGCCGGAACACTGCGCGACGCTGCTCGCCTGCATCGACCGACTGCATGCCATCGCCAGGGAGCGCACCGCCGACGAGATGGCTGGCATGGGGCCGGCGGAAGACGCGCTGTCCAGACGGATGCGGGCCATGCCGGATGCGCAGGACGCGCTGGTCCCGCTGTTGTCGCATCCGGACGACGAAGTCGCGAAGCTTGCCTCCTACATCCTGCGCGACATCAAGACCATCGACGCGCGGCATCTGCCGGCCATCGAGGCCGGGCTGGACCGCGGTCTGGGCTGGCTGCCGCCCGCGCTGGCGCGGATCGGCACCGACGAGGCGGCGCGCAGTGCGGTGGCGCGTTTTCTGATATCGGACACGTCGCCCGGCAACCAGGAAGCCTATGCGCTGGAGATGTTCGGCGAGCGCGCGCTGCCGCACATCGTCGCCGCCGCCCGCTGCACGTCGGGCTGCAGGACCGACCGCGATCACTGGAATCTGGCCGAAGTGCTGAAGAGGCTCGGCCCGACCGCAGCGCCGGCAGTGCCCGGGCTGCTGTCCATCGTCGACGACGACACGACACCCGACGCGATCGCCGCGGGCGCAGTGGACATGATCGCGGCAATCGGCGCTGCCGCAGGCGACGCGCAGACGACACTGCGATCGATCGCGGAGCGCCGCCCGGCGCTGGCGCCGAATGTCGACGCTGCACTGATCGCGATCCGCTCCAGCGAGGCCGGGCGCCTGCTTGGCGAGCAGCTGCGCCGTGCGCCCGACACCCGCACGATCGCCGACACCGCGAGGCTCGGGCATGCCGCGCGCGATGCCGCGCCGGCCCTGATCGCACTGCTGTCATCGGAGGATCTCGTGCTGCGGCGCCATGCCGCGCAGGCGCTGGGATACCTTGGCGACCCTGCCGCCGCCGAAGCGCTGATCGCGGTGCTGCAGGACCCGAGTGACGTCAACGCCAACTGGGCCGCGGCCCGCTCGCTGGGCGGTCTGAACGCCGAGGTGGCGCGCGAGGCTCTGGACACCGCGGCGCGCACGCACTGGCATCCGGAAGTCCGCGCCGCGGCCAAGGCAGCGCTGGTGACCATCGGCCAGGCGCCCCGCATCTACAGCCTTGGCCCCGATCGATTCGAGTTTTTCCACAGCTTGCAGGACAGTCGACTGGACTGCCGCAAGCCCGACATCGTCCGGGCCCGCAAACCGCAGCCCGGCAGGCTTCAGGGCAAGGGCGACCACAAACGGCTGTCGCGACTGAAATATCGGACGACCATCGTCAGCTACGGCCCGCCCGAAGAGGCGGAGCCGAATGTCAACGGCGTGATCACGATGACCGAGGACACGATGGTCCGCCACGAGACGGCCTTCGAGATGACCCCGGAGGTCGCGCTGCGCGTCAACGCGGGCTGGCTGGCGGGCGGCAGCCGCGGCGAATGGGGCGGGGAATTGATGTGGCTGGGCGACGACGGGCAGCGGACGCGCCTGCTCGATGAGAACGTCAGCGACATCGTGCGCCTCGGCCGGCGCATCGTGGTGGTAGTCGGTCTGGCCCATCTCGGAAGCAATGAGGGCATGTTGTACGCCATCGCTCCGCATGACGCCGACGGGCGCCTGCAGGCGCGCGCATGGCGTGCGCTTCCGGCCGCGCCCATGGAATCCGCCATCACCCGCGATGGCCGCCTGCTGGTCGTGACCTCCGGCGGCGGCGCCGTGTTGATCGGCCCGGACGGACGCATGGAGATGGCGCCCTGCCGTCAGGGCAAACGGTAGGCGCGGGGTGCTCCACCGCGCCGCTGCGCCCGAGCGCAAACCGCGGCTTCGCCTGCCGGTTTGAATCGAACGTGAGCGGATGCAGTCGGACTATATTTTCGACTCGCATTCGCCCTCGTGGACATAGGGCGCAAACATCGCCTTCAGGTCTTCGAGATCGATCGATTGCTCCCGGGAGACCGTGCGCATGTCGATCACGACACAGGAGCATTCGGGAGACTGCCTGGAAAGAACCCCGAGCAGTACCTCCAATCCGGAAACATCGACGGCTCCCTGGACGACTCTCAGCCCGCTGCCCGGAAAGGGGATGGCGACGAAGGGCCAGCCGGCAAATCGGGACGCGACGCTGCCGTCGCCGTAGAAACGACACAGATGCAGGGACGCATCGGTGAAGTCGCACTCCGAAATCCCTCCCGATGGATGTTTCGAACCGAAATCGACGCCGACATACTTGCCCTTGAACTTCGAGTTCGAGAAACGCGATCGCGTGAAATCGAAGTCCGACAACGCCACCCGCTGGTCGAAGACGCAGCCATCGAACGTCGTATCGGAAATGGCCAGCATTCTTCCTTTCGAGCTGCATCGAATCCTGCAATCGACCAATGTCGAATGCAGGATGAAATGAACGGTCGCGGACTTCCCGTCCAGAATGATCTCCTCACCGACCAGCGATCGATCGCGAATCTCCATTCAGCACCCCCCTAGAATCGATTCATGCCAAGACCGCGCGCTGTCGGGCGCATGACGACGCCACCCGTCGCGCAAGCGACCCGCGGCTGCAGGCGCACTCCCTCACGGACGTTGTTCGCCGAGAAGGTCGGCGCAGCATACGGGAATCGACACCAGCCTCCAGACCGTCGGTATCTGAATTGCCGCCCTTGAGGCAGGCGCATCGCTGATGCCCTTGGCAACCGCCTTCAAGGCAGGCGCGCACGGGCGAATCGCATTGCGCATCGCGGCGGTGCCGGATGAGCGGGCGCACGGCCTCGACTGGCCGCTCGACCAGGCGAAACAGGGCCTGCACATGCGTATGAAGCCGCGGGCGGGACGCGCGCGACTCTGTCCAGGGACGGAATCCAGGCACCCGCACGAAGTCGGCTGTGTCGGCGCTATCCTTGCCGGCTTCGCCGCCCTCCGCCGCCGACCCGCCCCATGTCCCACCCGCTGCCGACCACCGAGCTGTTCCTGATCGCGATGGCGATCATCTTCGCCGTGCCGTATCTGATCTGGCGGGTGGGGCGGACGGAGTACTACGCGCCGCTGGTGGTGGTGCAGATCGTGATGGGCATCCTGCTCGGACCCGGGGTGCTGGGAAGCGTGTTCCCGGACTACTACCGGACCATCTTCACCCCTGACGTGATCCAGTCGCTCAACGGCCTGGCCTGGTGGGCGGTGATGCTGTTCGTGTGGATCGCGGGGATCGAGCTGGACCTCGGCGAGGCCTGGAAGCACCGACGGGAGAGTGCGATCACCGCCGGGCTGGCGCTGGGCGTGCCGCTGCTGTGCGGCAGCGCGGTGGGGCTGGGCATGCTGCTGTGGTCGCAGGGTTGGCTCGGCCCGAAGGGCACCTCGCTGCAGTTCGTGGCCGGGGTGGGCATGGCCTGCGCAGTGACCGCGCTGCCGATCCTGATCCTGTTCATGGAGAAGCTCGACATCCTGCGCAGGCCGCTGGGCCAGCGCATCCTGCGCTACGCCAGTCTCGACGACGTGGCGATCTGGGGCGTGCTGGCGCTGGTGCTGATGGACTGGGAGCGCATCGGCCGGCAGGCGACCTTCATCCTGGTATTCGCCGCGGCCTGCGTGCTGTTCCGCCGGCTGATGCTGCGCCTGGCCGAGCGCGACCGCTGGTATGTCTCGCTGGTGTGGCTGGCGCTGTGCGCGTTCGGCGCGGACTGGTCGGGCCTGCATTACATGGTGGGCGCGTTCCTGGCCGGCATGGCCACCGACCATCACTGGTTCGACCAGAAGAAGATGGACACCCTGCGCCACAACGTGCTGCTGGTGATGATGCCGGTGTTCTTCCTCAGCACCGGGCTGCGCACCAGCTGGGAAGTCGGCGGTGCGGGCGTGTTCGTGGCCGCCGCGGCGCTGCTGGCGGCGCAGCTGGCCGGCAAGTTCGGCGGTGTGCACCTGGCCGGGCGCATTCTCGGCTGGAAACCGGGCGAGGCCACGCTGATCGCCTGGCTGCTGCAGACCAAGGCGCTGATCATGATCATTTTCGCCAACGTGCTGCTGGACAAGGGCATCATCACCAGTGCCACCTTCACCGCGCTGCTGCTGATGGCGGTGCTCAGCACCATGCTGACCATCCCGATGGTCACCCCGCGGCTGGCGCGGATGCAGGCGCTGCTGGAGCGCAAGGCCTGAGCGCGGCGGCGGTTCAGCGCCTGTGTCGCGCCTTGCGGCGCGGCGACGCAGGCTACACTGCCCCGATGTCCCTGCCGCGAATCCCGCCCATGCCGTCACGCGCCCCACGCCGGCACCGCGCCGTACTGCGCCTGCCTTGCGCCGCCCCCATGTTCACGCTTGTCCTCGCGCCTGCCCTCGCGCTCGCCGCCGCGTTCGCGCTCCCGGCAGCGGCCTCGGACACCCTGTCCTGGCCTTCGCCGTGGGCACCGGGGCAGAGCTGGACGTACCGCACCGAAGTGGTCGACACCGAGACCAAGCCGGGCGGCGTCGACGAGCACCGCACGACCGGCACCACCACCCTGCGGATCGAGCGCACCGAAGACCCGCGCGATGGCAACGGCCTGCTGCAGGTCTGGAGCAGCCGCGACAGCCGGGTGGAAGCCGTGCGCGGTGATCGCAGCATCGCCGACATCGCGGCCGCGGTGATCGACGAGTTCGACAAGGTCGTGGTGGAGCTGCGCCTGGACCGTCGCGGGCGCGCCGATGGCGTGCGCAACCTCGCGCAGATCCGGCCGCAGGTGCGCAAGGCGATGGAGCGGGTGTTGGACGACATGGTCGATGCCGCCATCGCCGCCGAGAGCCCGGAGCTGGGCGACGCGGAGCGCGACATGGTGCGCGCGATGGTGCGGCCGATGATGGCGGCGCAGATGGATACGCTGATCGACGAGACCAGCGTGCACGCGATGCTGAGCGCCGATCTGGAGGACTTCAATGCCTTCACCGGCAGCGGGCACAGGATCGGCCTGGAAGCGCGCGCGGCGGACCCCCTGTACATGCCGATCTCGGGCCAGCCGCTGGCGGCCGTGCGCGTGTACAGCGCGAACACCGACCCCGCGCAGCCCGGGCGGGCGCGCATCGCGTGGACCACCGCACTGGACACGGACGCCACCGCCGACGCCGCGCTGTGGACGCTGGCGGCGGAAATCGCCTCCGAGCCCGCGCTCGTGGGCAGCTCGGGCCGCCCGATCGGGCTCGAATTCGTCGAAGAGGGCCAGATCGAGTGGCGCCCGGCGGACGGCGCGATCCTGCGCATGCAGATCGAGCGGCGTCAGCGCTACGGGCGCGACCATCAATCGACTTCGCGCGTGGAGTACACACTCGTCGACAGCCCACTCGTCGACAGCCCACTCGTCGACGGCGCGCACGTCTATGGCGCAGCTGTCGACGGCGCGGCCATGCCCGCCGCCGACGCCGCGCCTTGACCGCGTCGTCCGCCTTGCGCAGCGCATCCACGCACCGTCCCCACCGCCTCGCCATGCGAGGCACTGCATGAAGGAACGCCGCATGTCGCTCTCCTCCTCGCCCGCTCGCCCTCGGCCCCCGCGCGCGGTGCCGGCCGCGGCCCTGGCCGCTGTCCTGCTCGTGGCGGCGGCTGCGCTCACCGCCGCGGGTGTCGTCGCGTCCGCCGCCACGAAACCGGCCGGCAAGCCCGCCGCGCAGACCGGCCCGGTCGAGTGGCCGCTGACCTGGAAAGTCGGTGATACCCGCGAGTTCGACCAGGAATACACCGTCGAGCGGCGCACCGCGATCGATGCGCACTGGATGGAGCATGCCGCCGGGCGCGTGCGCTGGCACGACACCCTGCGCTTCGACGAGGTCGGCGCCGAGGGCTATGTGCAGACCTGGAGCATGCGCGACACGCAGTTCGAGGCGCTCACCGGCGGCGAAGAACTGTCGCAGGCACTCACGCCCACGCTCAAGGATGTCGAAGCACTGCCGCTGATCCTCGAACTGGGCCCGGATCGCCGTCAGCTGCGGGTGCGCAATTTCGCCAAGATCCAGCAGACGCTGCGCGAGACGATGACCCCGGTGCTGCGCGAGGCCACCGAAGCGGCGCTGAAGCAACACGCCGCCCAGCTGACCCCGGAGCAGCGCAAGTCGCTGCGCACCGCGCTCGACGCCCGCGTCCAGCAGACCGTGGAGCAGTTGCTGGAGAAGAAACACCTGCAGGCCTCGCTCGGCGAGTTCGCGCGCCTGCACAACCGCTGGCAGGGCGAGCGCCTGCGCCTGGGCGAGAAGGAGCGTCGGCGCGACCAGCTGCTCACCCCCAATTTCAACCGCCCGGTGGAGGCCATCGTGTCCTGGGAGGCGGATCTGCCCAAGGGCCACCCCGACATGGTCCGCATCCGCTGGACCAGCGACGTGGTGCAGGCCGATGTCAGCGGGCAGTGGCAGCTCGCCGAGGAAATGGCCGGCGTGCCGATCCCCGCCGACCGCCGCCGCGAAGGCGCGCCGCGCGGGCTCACGCTGCAGCAGCGCGGCACCCTGGTGTACCGCCGCAGCGACGGCGCACTGCAGCTGATGGAAGTGGTCAACGATGCGTTGTTCGGCCCCAACGCCCGCCGCGACCACCTGCGCACGCGCGCCACCGGCACTGCATTGGACTGGAAGGAGTTCGCGATGACCCTCACACCGCTGGAGCCGGCGGAAATCCCGCCGCAGCCCGGCCAGAAGCGGCGCAGGCGCTGAAGCCCCCGCAATGTCGGCCGCCATCGCCCCCGCACATCACGCCCGCGCCCAGCGTCTGCTGCCCGCGCTGCTGGCCACCTTCATGTCGATGTTCGTCGCCGGGCTGGTCACCGCGCTGAATACCGGCGTCGATGCCGGCCTGCCGCTGCGCTGGCTGTCGGCCTGGCTGGTCGCCTGGCCGGCGGCGGTGGTCGCCGCCTACCTGTTCCGGCCGCTGGCCTGGCGGCTGTCGCTGCGCATCGCCGGCCGCATGCCGCAAGCGGATACGGAGACCTCGCGATGAACCGCGACCTGGCCCTCGTCGGTTTCGACGGCGACGACACCCTGTGGCGCAGCGAAGACCATTTCGCCGAGGCGCAGGCCGGCTTCGAGCGCATCCTCGCCGGCTACGTCGACATCGACGACGTGCACGACCGGCTGTATGCCATCGAGAAGCGCAACATCGCGCTGTTCGGCTACGGCGTGAAGGGCATGACCCTGTCGATGATCGAGGCCGCGGTGGCGATCACCGACAGCCGCATCAGCGCCGCCGACCTGCACCGCATCGTCGAACTCGGCAAGGCGCTGCTGCAGCACCCGGTGGAACTGCTGCCGGGCATCCGCGCCGCGGTGGAGGCGATCGCCGCCGAACACCCGGTGGTGCTGATCACCAAGGGCGATCTGTTCCATCAGGAAGCGAAGGTGAAACAGTCGGGCCTTGCCGACCTGTTCCGGCGCATCGAGATCGTCAGCGAGAAGGATGCGCCGACCTATGCGCGGGTACTGGCCGAGTTCGATCTGCCGGCCGCGCGCTTCGCGATGATCGGCAACTCGCTGCGCTCGGACATCGTGCCGGTGCTCGCGCTCGGCGGCTGCGCGGTGCACATGCCCTATCACCTGACGTGGGCGCACGAGGCCGACGCCGAACTGCCGGCCGATGCCGCCGCGCGCCTGCGCACGGTGACCGCGCCCGCGGAGCTGCCGGCGGCGGTGCGCATGCTGCGCGAGCAGACGATGCCGGCATGAGCGGTGCACCATGAGCAGGGCACCACGAGTAGAGCGCCATGAGCGGGGCATGCGCATCGCCCCGGCGCCGCGCCCGCGCAGCGCGGAGGATGTGACCGGCAATGATGTGACCGGCATCGCGTCTGCGCCCAACTCGCGATAAATGCGAATCTGAACGGGATCGCGGCCCCCGGCGGAGTTAAAAAAGCATTCACCGGACTGCCCGCATCGTCTCAGCCGTCCGCAAACCGCGGACGGTATTCCGGAGTCCGCCATGACCCTCGCCTCCCGCCTGCTCGGCTCGACCGCCCTCGCCGCCGCCCTCGCCCTCACTGCGTTCGCCGCGCCGGCCCCCGCGGCTGCCGCCGAACCCAAGGTGCGGGTGATCGTCGACCTGGGCGACGTGATCTTCCGCAGCGGCCACCCCTATTACCGCCACGGCGGCTACGGCTACGACGACCGGCTGATCGTCGAGCGCGACCGCTGGGGCCGCCCGGTGTATTACCGCTACGCCCCGCGCGACTACCGCAGCGGCCCTCCCCACGGCAACGCCTGGGGCTATCACCGCAATCGCGACCTGCGCGAGCGCCGGGTCTGCGACAGCCGCGGCCGCTGCCGGGTGGAGTACTACGACCCGCGCTACGACCGCCGCGACGACCGCCGTTACGACGACCGCTACTACAGCCGCCACGATCGCCGCTGGGACGACCGTCGCTGGGACGACCGCCGTCGTCACGACGACGACCGCCGCTACTGGAAGCACGAGCGCGACGACTGACGCGGCGACGGCACGGGCCGCAGACCACGGCCCGTGCTCCGCACTGCGACCGATGTCGCTGGACGCCGGCAGCCCCGGGCGGGATCATCGCGGTCCCGCCCGGTCTGTTTTTCAATGTCCTGCGTTGAAGGTCCTGCTTTGAAGGTCATGCTTTGAAAGTTCTGCTTTGCAGGCCCTGCCTTCACGGCCCCGCTTCGACGGACGGGTCAGATGGATCGGTGTGAGGGACACGCCCCCAACGGCACGCCTCCGACCGGCACAGCTTCGCAAGCACCACGCCCACACTCCGCACACGACAGGTCACGCCATGCGCACACTCCTCGCTTCCTGCCTGCTGGCTCTCGGTCTCGCCGCCGGCTCCGCCCACGCCCAGGATTTCAGCCTCGGCTGGAACCCCCGCAGCGGCGATGTCTGGATGGACGTCTGGCTGGGCGACATGAACCGCTACGGCAGCCGCTATCGAGACCCGTTCATCGACGAAATGGTGCGCTACCACGGCGCGCCGCGTGATCTGGTCGACGACCTGCTGCGCAGGCGCTGGGCGCCCGGCGACATCTATTTCGCCTGCGCGCTGGCCAAGCTGGTCGGCCGCCCGTGCCGCTACGTGGCCGACATCTGGGAACGCGACCACGGCCAGGGTTGGGGCGCGGTGGCCAAGCGTCTGGGCATCAAGCCCGGTTCGGCCGAATTCCACCGCCTCAAGCGCGGCATGGTGCCGACCTACGACCGCTGGGGCCGTCCGATCGAACTCGATGCCCAGCTCGAACGCGATTTCCCCGGCCGCGGCAAGGGCGCACAGAAGAAGTCTTCGGGCGGCGGCAAGCCCGACCACGCCGGCAAGGGCCATAGTGGCCACGGCGGCGGCCCGGGCAAGTCCCAGGGCGGCGGCAACGGCGGTGGCAAGGGCAACGGCGGCGGCAAGGGCAAAGGCAAGGACTGAGGCGTGACCATGCAGCTAATCCGGCCGATCCGGCCGATGCGCGAGGTGGTGGCCGACTGGGCCGATGCGCTGGCGGAACGGCTGGGACGGCCTGCGGAGGCGATCCTGGCGAAAGGGCTCGGCGCCACCGATTTTTCGCCGCTGGAGTCGGTCGAAATCCGCTTCGACGGCGGCATGACGATCCGTATTCCCTTCGCCTTCGCACTGCTGCATCCCGAAGACCCCTGCGCGGTCGTGTTCTCGGAACACAGCGGCTATCTGGAATTCGACCTGCCGGACGACACCGCGGTGGTGTCCGTGCGGGAAGATTACAGGCGCATCGGACGCATGGACGACGAATGACCGATTCGCCATCCGATGCGCATCCCCCTGCGCCGCTGATCACCCACACCGGCGGCTGTCACTGCCGCCGCGTGCGCTTCGAGGTGGACGCGCCGGCCGATGTCGAGGTGCTGGACTGCAACTGCTCGATGTGCCGGATGACCGGCTTCCTGCACCTGATCGTGCCGGCCGCGCGCTTCCGGCTGACCGCGGGCGAGGACGCGCTGCAGGAGTACCGCTTCAACACCGGCACCGCGCGCCATCTGTTCTGCCGCCACTGCGGCATCAAGAGCTTCTACGTACCGCGCAGCCACCCGGACGGGTTCAGCGTGAACCTGCGCTGCCTGGACCCGGGCACGGTGACGTCCACGCGTATCGTGCCGTTCGACGACAACGACCGCGAAGCCGCGACCGCGGCGGTGGCGCATCTGTCGAAGGCGTGATCGCCCGCCCGGAATCTCGATTCGACCTGAGTTTCTGCCTCGCCGAATATTGCGCATTCAAAGCACTGCGGCTTGTGCTCTCTCTCCCCCGCTTGCGGGGGAGAGGGTTGGGGTGAGGGGGTCTTTGGGCGACACGATCCAGCCAAAACCCCCTCACCCGCGCCTGCGGCGCGACCTCTCCCCCGCAAGCGGGGGAGAGGCAATCACCACGCGCACCACGCGCATCGTGCCGTTCGACGACGGCGACCGCGAGGCGGCGACCGCGGCGGTGGCGCATCTGTCGAAGGCCTGAGCCGTTGCCCGGCGGTGCGGCGCCTCGGGGTGCGACGCCTCGGGAGGCGGCCGCTCAGGGTGCGGCGGCGGGCCGGCGGCAGTTCGAGAACGCCATCGCGTAGGGGATGTAGAGCAGCAGTTCGGCGGCCGAGGCGCGTCGCCATTCGATGCGCTGGCCCAGGCCTTCCACGTTGACCTCGCACTCCATGCCCATCGCTGCGCGCATGCGTTCGGCGTCTTCGGCGATGGCCTGCAGCAGTTCGGCGCGATAGCGTTCGGGGCGCTGCATCGCCAGGCCGCTGTCGCCGTCGAGTTCGATCACCGTGCGCCCGCTGCGGCGCGCGCCCTTGATGAATTCGCGCATGCCGCGGATCACCGCCTCGGCCTTGCCCGGGTCGCCGCCGAGGTCGGTGCGCACCTGCAGCTGGATCATGCTGCTGTCGTCGCGCTCATCGTCGTCCTCGGGTTCGACCCGGTAGTTGTCGCGCTGGAGCACGGTGCGGTACGCGCCGTTGTGCAGCAGGGTGTAGCGCCCGCCCGAGGCGCCCAGCATGTTGGCGATGGTCTCGTGCAGCTCGCTGCGCCGGGTGTCGGCATCGCGGCTGTCGTTGTAGAGCACGATGTTCTGCACCAGATGGTCGCCGGGACGGGTGATCGACACCGCCGGCGTCCGCTGCAGGTCCTGGGAGCCGATGCGCGTGCCGGTGACCACGATCATGTCGAGTTCCTCGGACTGGGCCTGCGCCCGCGCCGGGGACAGCAGCAGCGCGGCGAAGGCTGCAGCGAGCAGCGGGCGGAAGCAGAGTGCGAGCGGACGCGGCATGTCGAGACTCCGAAGTGACCGGCGCACAGCATGCCGCGGCTCCGCCCGCTTTGTCACAATGGCGGCCCGATCCGCCGCCCGGAGTCCGCGATGTCCCCGCCCACACGGCCGGCCGAGGCCGGCCTCGCCACCCTGTTGACCTACGCCGGCACCCTGCCGTTCATCGCCTGCGCGGCGCTGGCGTGGCTGGATGCGTCGGTGCGCATCGCCGGGCTGGCGCAGGCCGATATCGCTGTCGCCTACGGCGCGGTGATCGCCAGCTTCATCGCCGGCACGCACTGGGCGGCGCGGGTGTATCGCCCGGAGGTGTCGGCCCTGCCCACGCTGGTCATGAGCAATGTCTTCGCGCTGCTGGCGTGGCTGGCGCTGCTGCTGCCGCAGCGGGCCTGGGGTCTGGCACTGCTGATCGCGTGCTTTCTGGGCCTGCTGGCGGTGGATGCCGGGCTGCGTCGCGGCGGCGTGTCGCCCGGCTGGTTCTGGCCGCTGCGCCGCAATGCGACGCTGATCGTCTGCGCGATGCTGACGCTGAGCGCGTTCGCTGCGGCCACGCAGGCGCGCGGTGCGTAAGGGCCGCAGCGCGCTCACCGCTGCGCATCGCGCTGCAGTCTGCGCATGAGCGGCGCGGACGCATCGAGCGCGTCGGTGTCGAACGCCGCCATGTCGAACGCCCCGATATCGAACATTCCCATGTCGAACGCGCCACTGCCGAAGGCGCGCATCGCCCTGTGCGCGGCGCTGGCGCTGTGCGCGTTCGCGGGCAATTCGCTGTTGTGCAGGCTGGCGCTGCGAGAGACGGGCGCCGACCCGGCAAGCCTGGCGCCCGCCGGTATCGACCCGGCCACGTTCACCGGCCTGCGGCTGGCCTCCGGCGCACTGGTGCTGTGGCTGCTGGCGGCGGGCGCCGCGCGGGCGCGCGCCGCCGCGGATGCCCGTGCGGGCGGGCCTGCGCCTTCGCATGCGCGCGCGAAGGCAGCTACAGACTGGGCTGCGGCCTGGGCGCTGTTCGTGTACGCCGCGGGGTTTTCCTATGCCTACACCCGGCTGTCCGCGGCCAGCGGCGCGCTGCTGCTGTTCGGCGCGGTGCAGGCGACGATGCTGGGCTGGGGCCTGCTGCGCGGCGAGCGGCTGCAGGCGCTGCAGTGGGGCGGGCTGCTGCTCGCCCTGGCCGGCCTGGTCTGGCTGCTGCTGCCCGGCGCCACCGCGCCCGCGCCTTCGGCCGCGCTGCTGATGCTGGGCGCGGGAATGGCCTGGGGCGTGTATTCCCTGCGCGGCCGCGGTGCGCGCGATGCGGTGGCGCAGACCGCCGGCAATTTCCTGCGCAGCCTGCCGCTGGCTGCGCTGCTGGGCATCGGCGCCGCGTTGGCGGGCAGTCTGCGCATCGACGCCACCGGCGCGCTGCTCGCGGTGATCTCCGGCGCGGTGACCTCCGGCCTCGGCTACGCGCTGTGGTACACCGCCCTGCCCGGCCTGCGCGCCAGCAGCGCCGCCAGCCTGCAGCTGGCGGTGCCGGCGCTCACCGCGTTCGCCGCGGTGCTGTGGCTGGACGAGACGCTCACCGCGCGTCTGCTGTTGGCGAGCGCGGCGATCCTCGGCGGCATCGCGCTGACCATCCTCGGCCGCCGCGCGCGCTGAGGCGGCCGCGCCGCTCAACCGGCGGCGTGCGTGCAGGGCTCCGCGTGGCCCCCGGCGAGACCGGCCAGGATGGGGCAGTCCGGACGCGCATCGCCGTGGCAGCGTTCGGCCAGTCCCGCCAGCGCGTCGCGCATCTCCTGCAGCTGGCGCAGAGTGGTGTCGAGCTCGGCGATATGCCTCTGTGCGAGGCGTTTGACCTCGGCGCTGCTGCGCGCGCGGTCGTCCCACAGGCTGAGCAGTTCGCGGATGCGGGCGATCGAAAAGCCCAGATCGCGGCCGCGGCGGATGAAGCGCAGCCGGTGCAGGTCAGCATCGGCGTACAGCCGGTAGCCGGCGAAACTGCGTCCGGCCTCGGGCAGCAGGCCGATGCGCTCGTAGTGACGGATGGTCTTGGCGCTGACGCCGGTGGCGGTGGCGGCTTCGCCGATGTTGCGCAGGCCGGCGGCGCGCGCTTCGGCCAGTTCGGGGCGGGGGGCGGATCTGCGGGTGGACATCGCGGGTCTCCGATGGATGGCGTGCGGGTGGGTCGTCGTGAAGACGGTGGCGTGCGGGTTCAATGCGCGTGCTGCAGCGACGCAGACGCGGCATGGCCGGCCTGCGGCGACCAGCGCCGCAGCCAGAGGGTGTTGGCGACCACGCTCACCGAGGACAGCGCCATCGCCGCACCGGCGATGACCGGGTCCAGCAGGCCGAAGGCGGCCAGCGGGATGCCCACCACGTTGTAGATGAAGGCCCAGAACAGGTTCTGGCGGATCTTGCGCGTGGTCCGGCGCGAGATGTCGATGGCGTCGGCCACCAGGCCGGGGTCGGGGCGCATCAGGGTGATGCCGGCGGCGTGCATCGCCACGTCGGTGCCGGTGCCCATGGCGATGCCGACATCGGCCGCGGCCAGCGCCGGGGCGTCGTTGATGCCGTCGCCGACCATCGCCACCGCGCCCTGCCCGCCGAGCGCGCGCACCGCGTCGGCTTTCTGCTCGGGCAGCACGTCGGCGCGCACATCGTCGATGCCCAGCGCGTCGGCCACCGCGCGCGCGGCGCCGAGGTTGTCGCCGGAGATCATCACCGTGCACAGGCCCAGGTCGTGCAGGTGCGCGACCGCGGCCTTCGCGGCGGACCGCGGCGGGTCGCGGAAGGCCAGCAGGCCCAGCAGACGCGGCGCTGTGTCGTCCTCGCCGCGCACGCTCACCCAGGACACCGTGTGCCCGGAGCCACGCAGCGCCTCGGCCTGCGCCGCGAGCGGCGCGGTGTCGACGCCGGTTTCGGTCATCATCCGCGTGCTGCCGATGGCGATCTCCCACTCGGCTGCATGCTCGGCTGCATGCTCGCCGGCCTGCACGCCGGCCTGCACGCGCACCCGCCCGCGTACGCCGCGCCCGGGCACCGCGGCCACGCCGCTGGCCGGCTGCGGCGTGGCGCCATAGGCCGCCAGCACCGCGCGGGCCAGCGGGTGTTCGCTGCCGGCCTGCAGCGCGGCGGCCAGGGCCAGCAGGCGGTCGTCGTCGCCGTCCACGGCGATCGCCCGCTCCAGCGTCGGCCGGCCTTCAGTCAGGGTGCCGGTCTTGTCGAACGCCACCGTGCGCAGATCGCGCGCCAGTTCCAGCGCCTCGGCGTCCTTGATCAGGATGCCCGCGCGTGCGGCGACGCCGGTACCGGCCATGATCGCGGTCGGCGTGGCCAGGCCCAGCGCACAGGGACAGGCGATCACCAGCACCGCCACCGCATTGAGGATGGCGCGGTCCCAGTCGCCCGTGCCCAAGCCCCAGGCCAGCAGGGTGACCAGCGCGATCACCACCACCACCGGCACGAAGACGGCGCTGACCTTGTCCACCAGCTGCTGGATCGGCGCCTTGCGCGCCTGCGCGTCCTCGACCAGGCGCACGATGCGCGCCAGCGCGGACTCGGCGCCCACCGTGGTCGCACGCACCGCCAGCAGGCCCTCGCCGTTCACCGCACCGCCGATCACGCGGTCGCCGGGGTGCTTGTCCACCGGCAGCGATTCGCCGGTGATCAGCGCCTCGTCGGCCTGGCTGTCGCCTTCGAGGATGGTGCCGTCCACCGGGAAGCGCTCGCCGGGGCGGACCACCACCACGTCGCCGCGGGCGACGGTGTGCGCGGGGACTTCGGTCTCGACGCCGTCGCGACGCACGCGGGCGGTCTCCGGACGCAGCGCCTGCAGGGCGCGGATCGCCGCGGTGGTCTGGCGCTTGGCGCGCGCCTCCAGCCATTTGCCCAGCAGCACCAGTGCGATCACCGCCGCCGAGGCTTCGAAATACAGCGGCGCCGCGGCGGCGGGCATGGCGTGACCCGCATGCGCCGCATGCTCGGCGGCCGCGTCGAAGAAGCCGCCGCGCAGCAGATGGTGCACGCTCAGCACATAGCCGGCGGTGGTGCCGAGCGCCACCAGCAGATCCATGTTGCCGCTGCGCGCCTTGAGCGCGCCCCAGGCCGCGCGATAGAAACGCGCGCCCAGCCAGAACTGTACCGGCGTGGCCAGCGCGAACTGCACCCAGCCCGGCAGCATCCAGTGCACGCCGAACGGCCACAGCAGCATCGGCGCGACCAGCGGCAGGCTCAGCGCCACCGCCGCGAGCAGATGCAGGGTTTCGCGGCGCATCCGCCGCTGACGCTCGGCATCGACGGCATCCACATCCACCCCGCCGCTGCCGTCTGGCTGCAGCGCGCGGGCGGAATAACCGGCCGCATCGACCGCCGCGGCGAGCGTGGCCACATCGATCTCGCCGGCCAGCTGCACGCGCGCGGTCTCGGTGGTCGGATTGACCTGGGCGGACAGCACGCCGGGCACCGCGCGCAGCGCACGCTCCACCCGGCCCGCGCAGGAGGCGCAGGTCATGCCGCCGATGGCGAGGTCGACACTGTGCTCGACCAGGCCGTACCCGGCCTCGGTCACTGCCCGGCGCAGGGCGTCGAGGTCCAGCGCGGCATCGGCCTCGACGCTGGCGGTCTCGGTGGCCAGGTTGACCGTGGCCGCACGCACGCCCGGCACGGCGCGCAGCGCGCGCTCCACCCGGCCCGCGCAGGAAGCGCAGGTCATGCCGGTGATGCCCAGACGCAGCGTCTGTGCGGAGGCGACGGGGGCGGACGCTGCGTCGGCGGTGTCGGCCGGATCCGCTGTATCGATCTCGCAAGCGGGCGGAGCCGCGGCGGCGCCGGTGCGCTTGTCGTCGCCTGTGGGGGTCGCCGTGGCTGCGCCCGGCGTGGTGTGGCATGTCTTGCTGGTCATGATGTGCACCCGTTCGGATGGGAAGGTGCGTGAGACCTTGAGGCTTACCCTTGCGGCAAGGTCAAGCGACGTGGCGGACCGGACGGAAGCCGTCCGGGGCAGGCGGCACACCGTCGCGGCCGGACCTTGACCTTGCCCCGAGGGCAAGGTGCACGCTGTTTCATGCTGTTTTCAGCACAGGGCTGCAGGCCATGCGAACGCACCCACCGCGTCGGCCGCGCCCTCTCCCGAGGATACTCCCCGCCGCGCGGGCATCGCCCGCAGGCAGCGCCACGCAGACAACGGCGTGGACACAGCGTTCCCGGCCGCCATTGCCCTCCCACTCAGCCCCCGCCCACCCGAGCGCAGTACACTTCGATGATGCCTCCGTTCTCCCTCCGCCCCCTGCTTGGCGTGCTGCTCTGCCTGCTGCTGACGGTCGACGCCGTCGGCGCTGCCGCGGCTGCCGTGCGCGGCCTGGGCGGGGGCTGCACGCATGCGCAGACGGCGAATGCGGCGATGGCCATGCCGACGCACCGCCACGGCGCGCACAGCGCGAGGGACGTGTCGGCTCATGCGCACGAGGCGGTGGCGACACATGCGTCCGATCGCGCCATGCGCGGGTCGCATCAAGTCGGTGAGACGGCCACGCAGGATGTGCAGGCTCGTGACACACATGCCCGCGACGCACATGCCCATCACGGCCACCTCGCCGCTGCGGACCCGCCGCAGGACAGCCCAACCACGCACCACCCTGCCACCGCGCCCGGCGACGACGGCAGCTGCGACGACGGCGGCTGCCACGACAGCGGCTGCAACGACGGCAGCTGCGCCTGCCCGGCCGCGTGTTCGCTGGCCCTGGCTTCACCCGCCTTCCCGGCACTCGGCGCCCGCGCGCCGGAGGCCATGCGCGCCGGCCTGCCCCAGCACACCCGCCCTGCGCCCCCGCAACCGGACACGTTGCGACCTCCGATCGGCTGACGGCCACTGCCCGTGCCCTGCGGACACCCCGCCGGCCGCATTCCCGTCCTTCGCGCGTCCGCGACGCGCCACCACACGCTTCGGAGCGACCATGTCCACCTTCCGTCCGCGCGCCCCCGCGCGCCTTCCCGATTCCCTGTTGTCCGGCGACGGCGATGCGCCCGCGTTCGGCAGCACGCCGCTCGACCGCACGTCACTCAACGGCACGCCGCTCGGCAGCCGCGGCCTGTCGCGTCGCCGCTTCGTCCAGGGCCTGGCGGCCGGCGGCATCCTCGCCGGGCTCGGCCCCTGGGAGGCCTTCGGCGCCGCGGGCCGGCCCGGCGCTGCGCGTACCGGCTACGCCCCGGAACTGCGCGGAACCGATTTCACCCTCGACATCGGCGAAGTGGCCGCCAATTTCACCGGCCGCGTGCGCACCGGCATCGCGGTGAACGGCTCCATCCCCGCGCCCACCCTGCGCTGGCGCGAGGGCGACACCGTCACCCTGCGCGTGCGCAACATGCTGCCGCCGGGCTCGATCCACGGCCGGCAGACCTCGATCCACTGGCACGGCATCCTGCTGCCGGCCAACATGGACGGCGTGCCGGGCATGAGCTTCGACGGCATCTACCCCGGCGAGAGCTACCTCTACCGCTTCACCCTGCAGCAGAGCGGCACCTACTGGTACCACAGCCATTCCGGGCTGCAGGAACAGGCCGGCATGTATGGCGCGATCATCGTCGACCCGCTGGGCGACGAGCCGCACGCCTATCAGCGCGATTACGTGGTTGTGCTCAGCGACTGGACGGACCTCGCCCCCGCCGAGCTGATGGCGCGGCTGAAGAAGGTGCCGGGCTACGACAATCACTACAAGCGCACGGTCGGCGACTTCATGCGCGATGTGCGCCGCGACGGGCTGTCCGCCACGCTGGCCGACCGCCGCGCCTGGGGCGAGATGCGGATGACGCCCACCGACCTGTCGGACGTCAACGCGCACACCTACACCTTCCTGATGAACGGCACCACGGCGCTGGGCAACTGGACCGGGCTGTTCGCGCCCGGCGAAACCGTGCGCCTGCGCTTCGTCAACGGCTCGGCGATGACCCATTTCGACGTGCGCATCCCCGGCGCCAAGCTGCGGGTGATCGCCGCCGACGGCCAGTACGTGCACCCGGTGACGGTGGACGAGTTCCGCATCGCGCCAGCCGAGACCTACGACATCCTGGTCACGCCCAGCGGTCAGGACGCGTTCTGCGTGTTCGCCCAGGACATCGGCCGCACCGGCTATGTCAGCGGCACGCTCGCGGTGCGCGAGGGCCTGCGCGCGCCCGCGCCCGCGGTGGACCCGCGGCCGATCCTGAGCATGGCGGACATGGGGCATGGCGGGCATGGCGGCCACGGCGGCATGGAAGGCGGCTGCGGCGCGGCCATGCACGGCAGCGGCCACCACGGCAGTGGCAAGGCGATGGAAGGCGGCTGCGGTGCCTCCATGCACGGCGGCGGCGGCGGTCATGGTGGTCACGGCAGTCATGGCAGTGGCGGCGACGGCATGCAGCGCCACCCGCAGCGCGAGCTGCAGAGCCCGCTGGTCGACATGCAGACCATGACGCCCACCGCGCGTCTGGACGACCCCGGCATCGGCCTGCGCGACAACGGCCGCAAGGTGCTGACCTACGCGATGCTGCGCAGCGCCTTCGACGACCCCGACGGGCGCACGCCGGGGCGCGAGATCGAACTGCACCTCACCGGGCACATGGAACGCTTTTCCTGGTCCTTCGACGGCCGCCCGTTCTCGGCCTCGGAGCCGATCCGGCTCAACTACGGCGAGCGCATGCGCATCGTGCTGGTCAACGACACGATGATGACCCACCCGGTCCATCTGCATGGGCTGTGGAGCGACCTGGAGGACGAGAACGGCGAATTCCTGGTGCGCAAGCACACCATCGACATGCCGCCCGGCGCGAAGCGCAGCTATCGCGTGCGCGCCGATGCGCTGGGCCGCTGGGCCTATCACTGCCACATGCTCTACCACATGGAAGCGGGGATGATGCGCGAAGTGCGGGTGGAGGCATGAACATGCACATGACCATCATGAGCACGACGCCGACCGCATCGACCACCCCGCGCGCCGCCGCGCGCACGCACGCACGCCTGCACCCGCATGCGCTGGCGCTCGCCTGCGCACTGGCGCTCGCACCCGCCCTCGCGCTCGCGCAGCAGGCGGGCACGCGCGACCCGCATGCCGGGCACACGCAGCATCAGCACACGCCGCAGACGCCGCAGACGCCGCAGACGCCGCCTGAGCATCCCGCCGAACACGGGCAGGACGCAGAGGCAGCGGATGGCGACCACGCCCAGCATGACGGGCATGGCGGGCACCACACGCACGACCAGCACACCGGGCACGCCGGGCACGCCGAGCACACTCCGCCCGCAGCGCAGACGTCTGCGGCGCAGATGGATCACCAGGGCCACGCGGACCACGGCCAGCAGCAGAGTCATGGCGATGACCGAGATCATGACGATCACCAAGATCATGGCGGTCATGGCAGTCATGGCGATCACGGCGGTCGCGGCGACCACTCTGGCCACGCCATGCAGCAGGGCCACCCGAGCCACGATGCACACCAAGGCCACGGCGCCGGCATGCCGATGCACCACGGTGGCGACCTGCCCGCCGACGCCGCACCGCTCACGCCGATCCCGCCGATCACCGAGGCCGACCGCATCGCCGCGCAGGGCCCGGCCGCGCATGGCGAGCACGACGGCGATGACATGCACGCCGCGCACGGCGACAACGCCCACGACCGCCGCATCTACAGCTACGTCTTGTTCGACCGGCTTGAGACCTGGGACGCCGCGCCGGGCAGCGGCGAGGCCTGGGAAGTGGCCGGCTGGGTGGGCCGCGACATCGACAAGCTGCGCGTGCGCAGCGAGGGCGAGCGCAAGCACGGGCACCTCGAATCGGCCGATCTGGAGCTGCTCTACAGCCGCGCGATCGCGCCGTGGTGGGATCTCACCGCTGGCGTGCGCCACGACTTCGCGCCGGGCGCGTCGCAGGACTGGGCGGCGATCGGCGTGATCGGCATGGCGCCGTACAAGTTCGAGGTGGAGGCCACCGCCTATGTCGGCGCGTCCGGACGCACCGCGCTGCGCGCGGAGGCCGAGTATTCGCTGCTGCTCAGCGACAAGCTGATCCTGCAGCCGCTGGTGGAGGCCGAATGGCACGGCCGCAGCGACGCGGATCGCGGCATCGGCGCGGGCCTGGGCAAGGTCGAGACCGGCCTGCGCCTGCGCTACGAAATCCGCCGAGAATTCGCACCCTATGTCGGCATCGTGCACGAGCGCAGCTTCGGCCGCAGCGCCGACTTCAAGCGCGAGGAAGGCGAAGACACGCGCGACACGCGGGTGGTGTTCGGCCTGCGCTTCTGGTTCTGAGCCAGGCCCTGCGCGCCGCGCACGCCCGCGCGGCGCGCATGCACAGCGTGCACGCACACACGCCGCCGGATCGCTCCGGCGGCGTGTGTGCTTCTGCTGCTGCCGCAGCGGCGGGCGCATCCGGGCGCCGCCGCGTTCAAGCAGACCTTACAGCGTGTGCCAGGCCCAGCCCAGCCACTTCGGCGTGTGGTTGCAGCGGTACTTCTTCACCCGCAGACGGTAGTTGCCGGTGGTCGGCGGGGTGAAGTCCACGATCTCGTAGGTGTTGTCCCAGCTGTAGGAGCCGGTCACCACCGCGCCGGTCGGGCCGATGATCTGCATGTCCAGATCCGCGCTCGGACGGCTGCCGTAGGAGAAGTTCCAGAACGTGGTGTTGGTGTCCCACGCGATCGCCGCGCGGGTGCGCTTGCCGGCCGACAGCGCGAAGGTGGTCACGTCGATATTGCTCGCCGCGCCGCAGCTGTAGCCCTGACCGCCCCAGTTGCCGCCGACGCGACGCGCCACGCGCGTGGCGCGGGTGGCGTTGACGCCGCCGGCACCGTCGAACTCGCTGAGCCGCGCCGCGCCTTCGATGTTGCTGGTGGCGGTGGTCATCATGATCGCCTTGACCGACTCCGGCCACACCGTCAGCGCACCGTTGTCGCGCATCATCAGCGCCGACACGCCGGTGACCATGGGCGCGGCGAAGCTGGTGCCGCTGTTCACGCCGATGCCCAGGCCGCTGGTCATGTTGATGTTGGTGCCGGGCGCGGCGACCTCGGGCTTCTCGCGGTCGCCGTGGCTGGAGTTGGGATCGCGCCAGCTGGAGAAGTTGGAGATCGCCCACGGGGAACCGCGGTCGTTGAACGAGCCCACCGTGATCACGTTGTAGGCCAGCGCCGGGCTGCCGACATTGCCGGTCTGGCTGCCGAACGGCGGGTTGTTGTTGCCCGCGGCCACCACCACGGTGCGCCAGCCGTTCTGGACCATGTCGTCGTAGAAACGGTCGAACGAACCCACGTTGCGGTTGGCTTCGCGGCCGAAGCTCAGATTGAGCGCACGCGCACCCCAGCTGGCGGCACGGTTGGAGGCGTTGCGCAGCTGGGTTTCGTTGCCGCCGCAGGAACCGCCGGTGCGCAGGGTCACGCCGGGCGCGATGCCGCGATGCGTGGCATGCGTGCTGCGGATGGCGCCGGCGACGTTGGTGCCGTGGTTGTTGTAGCAGCTGTCGGTGTTGTCCTGCACCACGCCGGCCAGCGACGGGTTGCCCAGGTCGATGCGGCCGCCCACTTCCACCTGCGCCACACGCACGCCCTGCCCGGTATTGCCCAGCGTATGCACCGGGTAGGCGGCGATGGAATTGCCCGAGGTGGCCAGCTTGTTCTCGAAGGTCTCGGCCTGGAACACCGTGGACACGCCGTCGAGCAGACTGAGTTCGCGGATCTCGCCGGCCGGCAATTCCACCGACACCGACGACGTCAGCGCATCGGCCTGAGGCCTCAGCCCGCGCGCGACCAGCTGGTTGACCAGCGCCTCGGTGGACTTCTTGGCGATCGCGGCGCGCTCGGCGTCGAGCGTCGCATAGAGCTGATCGACCTGCTTCTCATCCAGCCGCTGCTCCGTGCTCGGACGCGCCAGACTGATCTCCGCCGCCGGCTCGGCCCAGAACACCACCGACACCAGCTGACGCGGGTCGACGCTGTTGATGGTCGCCGACAGCCGCTCGTCGACGCGACCATAGCGGCTGACGTACAGCGTCTGCTCGCGTGCGCGCAGGCTTTCGGCATCGATCTCCACGCCCGTACCGTCGAGCGCGACCGAATAGACCTCGCCCTTGGCCCTGTCGCTGAACTTGTAGTCGTAGAAGGTCACCTTCTGCAGGGAAAACGCGCCTGCGCCGACGTTCTCCAGCACCAGCGCATCCGGGCTGATGCCGGTCTTGGCGGAGATGAGTTCGCGTGCCTTGGCTTCGAGTTCCGATTCCTGTCCCTTCACGTTCTGGCTGGGCAGCAGGGTAATGCCGATCGAACAGGCGATCGCCAGGGCGGCGAGCCTGAGTCCATTGGTTGCTTGCATGATCGATATGTCCTTATCGATGTTTTTCCGGGGAAGCCGCACGAGATGTGCGGCCATGATGCGTCGTCCGGCCTTCCTCGCCGGCCATGACACGTCGACGTCCGTTTCCATGGACGCGTTCGCATCGTCGGTATGCCGTCGTTGGACGGTCTGCAGGCGACGCAACAAGGATCAACGCGGGATGTTGCAATCACAGGACACCGATCCGCGTCGACGCGACGCGGCGCGGCGCGAGCGAAGCACTCGCACTCGGCGCCTGTTCGACATCGTCGCGAACGGCGGGGATTTGCCTCACCCGCAGCGCGGACCGTGCAGCATGCGCGGCGTGGCGTGGCGTGGCGGCACCTGCGCATGTGGGGCAGGGAACGGTGCACGGGCACCGGGCGCAGCGGATGTTTCCGGACAGCCGCTCAGATGGCGCTGGACGCACGCGCGCCGGGCGCCTGCGGCCGGGCCGCTGCACACGCATGGGGCAGATAGCGGTCGAAACACATCGCGATATTGCGCAGCAGCAGCCGTCCGCGCTGCGACACCACGATCCGCTCCGCCTCGATCCGCACCAGGCCGTCGTCCTGCAGCGGGCCCAGGCGCTCCAGGCCATCGGCGAAATAGCTGGCGAAATCGATGCGGTAGCGGTGCTCCAGGGCTGCGATCGGGATCTCGCCCTGGCACATCAGCGTCTGGATCAGATCCGCGCGCAGTTGATCGTCGGCGCTCATGGTCATCCCGCGGAACACCGGCAGGCGGCCGGCCTCCAGCGCCGCTCTCCAGCCGGCCTCCTCGCGCGGGTTCTGGCTGTAGGTGGCGCCGATGTGGCTGATCGCACTCACCCCCAGGCCGATCAGGTCGCTGTCGGCATGCGTGGTATAGCCCATGAAATTGCGATGCAGACCGCCGCTGGCCTGGGCCTGGGCCAGCTCGTCGTCGGGCAGCGCGAAATGGTCCATGCCGATGTAGACGTAGCCCGCATCGGTGAGCGTGTCGATCGCTGTCTGCAGCAGGGCCAGCTTGGTGTCCGGGCTGGGCAGATCGGCGGCATCGATGCGCCGCTGTGCCTTGAACAGCTGCGGCAGATGGGCGTAGCTGTACACCGCGAAACGGTCCGGGCGCATCGCCAGCACCGTGGCCAGCGTCTGCCGGAAGCTGTGCTCGGTCTGCTTCGGCAGGCCGTAGATCAGATCCACGTTGACCGAACGCAGGCCATGTTCGCGGCAGGCCTCCACCACCGCGCGGGTCTGTTCGACGCTCTGCACGCGATTCACCGCGGCCTGCACCGCACGGTCGACGTCCTGCACCCCCAGGCTCGCGCGGTTGAAACCGGCGGCGGCCAGCGCGGCGATGTCCTCGGGCATCACCGTGCGCGGGTCCAGCTCGATCGAGATGTCGCGGTCGTGCGCGTCGCTGAAGCGGAAATGCCGGCGCAGCAGGTCCACCGTGGCGCGCAGTTGCTGCGGGGCGAGGAAATTCGGGGTGCCGCCGCCGAAGTGCAGTTGCACCACCTGGCGGTCGCGGTCGAACAGCGGCGCGATCATCGCCACCTCCCGGGCCAGATCGGCCAGGTAGGCCTCGCCGCGGCGCGCATCGCGGGTGATCACCCGGTTGCAGCCGCAGTAGAAACACGGGCTGAGGCAGAACGGCACATGCACGTACAGCGACAGCGGGCGCGGGATCGGGTCGCCGTTGCTGTCGTCGATGGCCGCGCGCAGGGCGGCATCGTCGAAGCTCTCGACGAACTGCGGCGCGGTGGGATACGAGGTGTAGCGCGGGCCCGGCCGGTCGTAGCGGCGGAGCAGGTCGCGATCGAAGGCCGGTGCGGACATGGACGCAGCCTACGCAGCCACGGCCGGCGGCTTCTTGACGTGAATCAAGCCTGCAGCAAGCAGGCCGCAGCCGATCGGGCCGCCGACCGCCCGGATCAACCGATCAGCGGATCAACCGATCAGCCGATCAGCCGCGCGGGGATATGCAGGTCCAGCGACAGCGCCAGATGATCCGAATTGGCCGCAGGCACGGCGCAGACATCGGAGCAGGCCAGGCCGTCGCCGATCAGGATGTGGTCGATGGCGCGCTTGGGCCGCCAGCTCGGGAAGGTGTGCACGGTGCAGCTCGGCGGCTGCAGACGGGTGCGCTGGAACAGCACCGCCATTTCCGGCTGCTCGGGGCTGCAGTTGAAATCGCCCATCAGCACGCTGTGCGGATGGTCCTGCAGCAGCTCGGCGATGAACGCCAGCTGCGACTTGCGGGTGCCGGCACCGAGCGAGAGATGGGCCACCGCCACGGTCAGGCTGGACGGGTCGCGGCCGAAGCGGGCGAGCAGCACGCCGCGGCCGGGAATCGGGCCGGGCAGCGGGTGGTCCAGCACTTCCACCGGCTCCATCTTCGACAGCAGCGCGTTGGCGCTGGAGGCCACCTTGCCCACGCGCCGGTTCGGCTGGTGGCTCCAGTAGTCGAACCCGGCGCGCTCGGCGAGGTAATGGGTCTGGTTGGTGAACCCCGACCGCCAGCTGCCCGGGTCGCTCTCCTGCAGACCCACGATGTCGTACTGCGCGGCGAGCGCGGCGATGTTGTCGAGCGCGCCGCGCTTGTCGCCCAGCGGCAGCACGTGCGACCAGCTGCGCGTGGCGTAGTCGCTGTAGCGCCGGGTGCTGGAGCCGGCCTGGATGTTGGCGCTGAGCAGTTTCAGCCGCCGCAGCGTGCCGTCCCCCGCATCGGGGGCGTCGACCAGCACGCGCTCGGTGGCGGTGATGTCGTCCATCACGCTGGGCGGCACTCCGGGCGGCGCTCAGCGCATGCCTGCGGCCGGTGCGGGAGCCGGCGCGGCCGCCGGCGCCTGCGCCGCGCGCGCGGACGCCTGCGCGCGCTCGTGCGCGACCAGCACGTCGGCGATGCGGATCATGTCGTCGAAGCTGCGGCCCTTCGGCTTGTAGCGGCCGTTGATGATCAGGGTCGGCGTGCCGCTCACGGCATTGGTCATGATGAACTGGCGCGCCTGGTTGTACTTGGCGGTGACCGCGAAGCTGCGCATGCCGCTGGCGAACTGCTTGGGGTCAGCGCCGTAGCCGGCGAAGAATTTCGCCAGATCCTCGTCGCTGTCCTCGCCGCGCTCGCCCTTGAGCTTGCCGCTGACGTGGATGGCCTCGTACAGCCCGTTGTGCGCCTTGCTGCCGATGCCCATGGTCTGCGCGGTGTAGAACGCACGCACGTACTGGTCCCAGTTGCCGCCGAAGGCCGCCGGCACGTAGGTGAAACGCACATCGGCCGGCAGCGACTGCTTCCACGGCTGCAGCATCGGCTCGAAACGGGCGCAGGCGGGGCAGACGTAGTTGAAGACTTCGACCACCTCGATCTTGCCGTTCAGCGGCTCGAACGGCTGGCCGCCGTTGATCACTTCGTAGTCGGTGCCCTTGACCAGGCCCGGGATGCCCGAGCTGGCGGTCGACGCCGGGGTTGCGCCGGCATCCGGGGCGGCCGGTTCCGGGGTGGCGCCGGCGTCGGGCTGCGTCGCGGCGTTGGGGTCGTTCGCGGCCTTGGCGGCGGCTTCGGCGGCCGCCATCAGCGCCGCGTCGTCGGCCGCGGGCGCAGTGGCCGCCGGCTCGGTCATGGCGGCGGGATCGGCCGCGGGCTCCTTGTTGCAGCCGGCGAGCGCCGCCACGGCGGCGAGCGCGAGCGCGGGCATCAGAAGGGGGGACGACATCGAAACGCGCATGGTTCGGACCTCTGCGATGGGATGGATTCTGGTGTGGGCAGTCACTGCGGCCGGTGCCCGATGGCACCGGCGCAGGTCACTGCGCGGCGGCCGGCGCCGGCACAGGCGCTTGCTTGGGCGCTTGCTTGGGAGCCTGTTTGGGGACCGCCAGGCGGGCCACGAGTTCATCGAGAATGCGCAGCCGGTCTTCCTTGCTGCGGCCATTGAGCAGGTAGCGCCCGTCCACCAGCAGGGACGGCGTGGCGCCGAGCTTGTTGGCGACCGCGAAATCGCGCGCGCGCTGCATCCGGGCGTCGACCTGGGGCGAGCGCATCAGCGCGGCCATCTTCGCGCGGTCCAGGCCCAGGCTTCCGAAGAAGGTGGCCAGCTCGTCCACGGTGGCGTTGTACTTCGGCACGGTGCCGTGCTTGTGGATCGCATCGAACAGCGCGCCGTGCACGCGGTCGAGCACGCCGGCCTGCTCCGCCGCGAAATACGCGCGGGCATAGGCGTTGTCCATGTCGAACGTGGCCGGCACATAGCTGAAACGGACGTGCTTCGGCGCCTTCCGCTTCCAGGCCTCGATCAGCGGATGGAAATCGGCGCAGTGGCCGCAGCTGTAGGCGAACAGTTCCACCACCTCCACCTTGCCGGCCTGGGCGGGCGTCCAGCGCTGGCTGCCTTCGCCGAGGGTTTCGTAGTCGTCGCCGAAGACCTGGGCGCAGGCGGAGAGCGGCAGCAGCAGCAACAGCGTCAGTAAGCGTCGGAGCATGATCGGTACCTGGGAGAGCGAAGGCAGGACGGGAAAACAGCCGGGTGGCGCGGCATGCCGCTCGATGCGCGGGAGACATCGTCGCGATCTGCACCGCGCGAAGAGCGCCGCGACCTCCGCAGCGACCGTGCCACGAAAAAACGCCGGCCGCAGAGCATGTCCGCGCCGGCGTCTCGATTCAAGCCTCGGGCCGATCCATGCCCCCTGCACTGCGATGGGCTTCCGCTCGCGGACGGCTGCGGTTCATCTCCGCAGCCGGCGCGTCGGGCCGGGCTCAGCGCGCAGTCGTCGTGGCCGCTGCGGCCGTACGGGTGTGCAGACCCTGCATGTACGTGGCCAGCGACTGGATTTCCTCGTCGGTCAGCTGCTTGGAGACCGCCGCCATGATGTTGAACTGCGTGGGATCGCGCTCGGCCGTGGTGCCGGCGCGGTATTCCTGCAGGCGGCGCGCGGTGTACCAGGACTGCTGGCCGGCAACGCGCGGATAGGCCGGGCCGGGGTTGCCGGCGCCGCTCGGGCCGTGACAGGCCAGGCAGGCCGGAATGCCGCGCGCGGCGTCGCCCTGACGGAACAGCGCCTGGCCGACTTCGTAGAACTTCCTGCCGGCGTTGGGACCCTCGGCGATGGCGGTGTCGTCGGCGAGGCCGGCGCCCGAGGCCTGGGTGGCGTAGTAGGCGCCGATGTCGCGCATGTCCTGCGCGCTCAGCGTCGCCGCGAAGGGCTGCATGATGGCGTTGACGCGCTCGCCGCTCTTGAACAGGGCCAGCTGATGGGCGATGTAGCGCTCGCTCTGCCCGGCCAGACGCGGGTAGAGGGTGGGGTCGGAGGCGTTGCCGTCGACGCCGTGGCAGGCGGCGCAGGCGTTGGCCTTGCTGGCACCGGCCTCGGGGTCGCCGCCCTTGGCCTTGGCGAGCGCGGCGGTCGCCGAAGCATCGAGCGGCGCGGTCTGCACCGGCTCGGCGTCGGGCAGCGGCACGACTTCGGTCTGGGCGATGGCGACGGCGGCGGCCAGTGCGGCCACAGCGAGGCCGGCGAAACCGAGGACACGAGCGTGACGCATGCGCAAGACTCCAGAAGCGATGTCGACGAGAAAGACGACGGCGATGACGGCGGTGGATGCAGCCGCGCCGGCAGCCGCCGGAACGGTCCGGGAGCGACGGGCGCGGGGGTCGACCGGGCGGGACCCATGGTCGAAACCGGGAAATTATGGGCGGCGCGTCCGGACGGGTCAAACCCGGCGGCCCGTGGCACGCCCGCCGCGCGGCCCTGCGCCGGCTTCCGGGGGCCTCGTGGCGCAGTGTGCCATCCTGTACGGATGAAGCCCGCGCCCAATCCCTTCGCCCGTGCCCGCTACCTGCTGGCCGCGCACACGCCACGCCAACTGCCCCCCGACACTGGGGCCGAAGTCGCCTTCGCCGGCCGCTCCAACGCCGGAAAATCCAGTGCGCTCAATGCCTTGTGCCAGCAGAACGCGCTGGCCCGGGTGTCCAAGACCCCGGGACGCACCCAGCAGCTGGTGTATTTCGAACTGCCGCCGCACGCCGACACCTACCTCGTCGACCTGCCCGGCTACGGGTATGCGAAGGTGCCGCAGAACCTCCAGGCGCACTGGCAGGCCTTCGTCGACGGCTATTTCCGCACCCGCCAGAGCCTGCGCGGGCTGGTGGTGGTGATGGACATCCGCCATCCGCTCAAGGACTACGACCGGCAGATGCTCGGCTACGCCGCAGAGCGCGGCCTGCCCGCCCACGCGCTGCTGACCAAGTCCGACAAGCTGGGCCGCGGCGCCGCCGGCAACGCCCTGCAGGCGGTGCGCAGGGAGCTGCAGTCGGCCTTCGGCGACAGCGTGAGCGTGCAGACCTACTCGGCCGAATCGAAGGCCGGCGTGGACGAGCTGCGCGCGGTGCTGGAGGGATGGCTGGGGATTGGCCGCGACCAAGCCGGCACACCGGCTGACACGCCAGCTGACACTCCAGCAGCGGACACGTAACGCCATCGGCCGGACCTGCCGTCACTGCGGGCCACGTCTCGGCTCACGCAGCGCGAGCGACGGGCCGCCCGCCCCGAACGCGAACGCCCCGACCGAAGCCGGGGCGTCGCGTCTGCCGAGGGGCGCCGGAGCGCCCGCGCGATCAGAAGCTCAGCGTGTAGAGCAGGCGGTTGGCCGAGCCCGAACCGGGGTTGGTCACTCTGCCGGTGGTGGACGCGTTGACGATGGCGTTGCGCACCGTCGCCGGGGTGGCCGACGGGTTGATCGCCAGATACAGCGCGGCGGCGCCGGCCACGTGCGGTGACGCCATCGAGGTGCCGCTGATGGTGTTGGTCGCGGTGGTGCTGGTGTACCACGCCGAGGTGATCGACGAACCCGGCGCGAAGATGTCCAGGCAGGTGCCGAAGTTGGAGAACGAGGAACGCGCGTCGGTGTTGGTGGTCGAGCCGACGGTGATCGCGTTCGGCGCGCTGGCCGGCGAGTAGTTGCAGGCATTGGCGTTGTTGTTGCCGGCAGCCACGACCACGGTCACGCCGCGGTTGATCATGCGCTGCACGGCATCGTTCGACGCCTGCGAGAAGCCGCCGCCCAGGCTCATGTTGGCCACGGCCGGGGTGATGCGGTTGTTGGCGACCCAGTCCATGCCGGCGATCACGCCCGAAGTGCTGCCCGAGCCGGTGCAGCCCAGCACGCGCACCGGATGGATGGTCACGCCCTTGGCCACGCCCCAGGTGCTGCCGCCGACGGTGCCGGCCACATGGGTGCCGTGGCCGTTGCAGTCGTTGGTGCCGCGGCCGTCGTTGATCGCGGTGTAACCGTTGCCCATGCGGCCGCTGAACTGGCTGTGGGTGCCCAGAACGCCGGTGTCGATGATGTACGCGTGCACGCCGGCCGCGGTGCGGTTGTAGACGTAGGTGCGGTTGAGCGGAAGAGTGCGCTGATCGACGCGGTCCAGGCCCCAGGTGGCGTTGGACTGGGTGGCATCGATGCTCACCACGCCGTCTTCCTCGACGTAGGCGACGCCGGGATCGGCGAGCAGTTTGGCCAGCGCCGCATCATCGGCGCGTGCGACGAAGCCGCGCAGCGCATGCTCGTAGGTGTGCGCGATCTGGAAACGATGGCTGTTGGCCATCCGCGCGGCGACATCCGAAGCGCGCTGCGGGCGGATGAGACCATTGCTGACACGTGCGGCGGCGTCTTCCTTCAGCACGACGATGTACTGGCCGGCGATCGGCTTCTCGGCGGTGCGGAAATCGCCGGCGACGGCGACGGAAGAGAGCAGGGACGCCGCGATGGCGGCGGACAGCAGCGTGGTACGACGATTCACGGTAACTCCTTGTTTCCGAAATGGTCTGGACGCAGCCGCAGAGGGCCGTTGCGTCCACTGGATGCACGACGGGCACAGGCCCGCCGCGCGGCGATGCGGGTCGCTGCGCGAGATCAAGAATGCAAGTGTGGGATCGCGACGGCCGGCAGCCGGTGTCGTCAGCACAAGGCACGACGTTGGCAGGAGTAGCAGCGCGTTGCGAGAGATCTTCAAAGTAAGGCAGGCGCACCGCCGTGAGGCGATGCATCGTCGACATCGCTCCTTGTCGACGATCAAACGGCCGCCACTGGGCGACACCGCGGATCGCAACCTATGCGAATCGTATACGTCGCGTCAAGCGGTTTCGCGAAATAATTTCCTGCGTCGATTTTTTCGATCACGACGCGCTGCACGCGGCCGCGGGATCGATGCACTGCAGCATCGCGGACGCAGTCGTCTGCCGCACGCTTCAGCGCTGTGCGCGATCAGCGAAAACCCCATGAAAACAGGCCAATCATCATCGAACACGACTGCGCGCTGCGAACCATGCGCCGCTGCACGATGCGTGGATGTGTGCGAACGCACACGCCTCCGTGCACACTCCCGCGTATGCGGAAATCCGCAACACCTCGGCGCGCCGTGATGGACGTTCATGCTGCACGAAAGCGTGACGTCAGCCCGTTTCGCGCAGGCGCGGGTCGACGCGGGCGCGCAGGGCGTCCACCAGCGCGCCGATCGCCACGATCGCCGCGCCGACCACCAGCACGGTGCCCAGCACCAGGGTGTAGTCGCGGTTGAGCGCGCCCTGCACGAAATAACGGCCCATGCCGGGAATGCCGAACACCTGTTCGACCACTGCCGAGCCGGTGACGATGTTGATCAGTGCGGGCGAGAGCCAGGCGATCACCGGCAGCGCGGCCACCGGCAGCGCATGCGCGAACAACAGGCGTGTCTCCGACAGACCGCGTCCGCGGGCGGCGACCAGATGCTCGGCAGACAGTGCATCCAGCATCGCCGCGCGAGTGAGCCGCGCGCAGTAGGCGAGATTCGGCAGGGCCAGCGCGATCGCCGGCAGCACCACGTTGCTCCATTCGCCCCAGCCGCCCGCCGGCAGCCAGCGCAGGCCGACCGCGAACACCAGCACCAGCAGCGGCGCGACCACGAACTTCGGCAGCGACACGCCCAGGCCCGCCAGCGCCATCAGCGCACGGTCGGTCCAGCTGCCGCCGCGCAGCGCCGACCACACGCCCAGCGGCACGCCCAGCAGCAGCGCCAGCGCGAGCGCCAGGCCGCCGTTGAGCAGCGACACCGGCAGCGCCTGCGCGATCAGCGCGTTGACGCTGTAGTCGGGATACTGGAACGACGGGCCGAGATCGCCCTGCAGCACATCGCCGAGCCACGCGGCGTACTGCGCGAGCGGCGGCCGGTCGAGGCGGTATTGCGCTTCGAGCGCGGCCTGCACTTCCGGCGGCACCGCCTTTTCGGTATCGAACGGTCCGCCGGGCGCGGCGCGCAGCAGCACGAAGCACAGCGTGGCGAGCAGCCACAGCGTGAACAGCGTTTCCAGCGCACGCAGCGCGGGGCGGCGCAGACGCGCGGCGGTCGCGCGGATCTGCGCGTGCAGATGCACGACGCCGGGCTCGGCGTTCTCAGCCGACCGTGACATGGAACACACGCCCGACCAGCGCCGCCGCGCCCATCGCCGCCGCACCCCAGAACGCGACGCGCAGCGCGCCGCGCAGCGGCGCCGCGCCGCCGGCCCAGGCGGCGAGCGCACCGGACCCCAGCAACCCGGCCAGGGTGACGGCGAACACCACCCCCTCGATCCGTCCCGCCGGCGCGAACAGCACCGCGAGCAGCGGCAGCAGCGCACCGACCACGAAGGCTGCGGCCGATGCGGCGGCGGCCTGCACGGGCCGTGCACGCAGCGCTTCGGTGATGCCCAGCTCGTCGCGCATGTGCGTGGCCAGCGCGTCGTGCGCGGTCAGCTGCCGCGCCACCTGCGCGGCCAGCGCCGGCTCCAGGCCGCGGCCGATGTAGATGTGGGTCAGCTCCTGCAGCTCCTGTTCGGGGGTATCGGCCAGCTCACGGGTTTCCTTGGCGATGTCGGCGTGCTCGGTGTCGGCCTGCGAACGCACCGACACATATTCGCCCGCGGCCATCGACATCGCGCCGGCGACGATGCCGGCGATGCCGCTGCTCAGCACCAGACTCGGCGCGGCCCCGCCGGCGGCGACGCCGACCACCAGTCCGGCGATCGAGATGATGCCGTCGTTCGCGCCGAGCACGGCGGCGCGCAGCCAGCCGACGCGGTCGGTGCGGTGCCATTCTCGATGGGTGTGACGCGGCATGGGGCTCTCCGGTGGGTGGGGTGTGGGCGAGTGGCCTGGAGCATGCCGTTCCGGGCGCATGCCGGCGAGTGTAGCGACACGCCGGCAGGCTGCCGAAATACCTCCGTCAGCAGGTTTTCAGCCGACTGCCGACGCAGCCATGGATGGCTGCGACGACGAAGCGCGCGCCCAGGCGATGGATTCGTCGTGAGCAAGTCCGGACATGTGCCGGACTTGCGACCTGAGACCTTCTGGAAGGAGGTGTTTGAACAAGCGGCTACTCGCGCAGACGCAGCCAGCGCGTACCGTGCCGATCGAGCGGGTTGGCCTGCCAGCCTTCCACCGTGTCGGCGACCAGATGCTTGGAGGTGTAGAAATACAGCGGAATCAGCGCATGGTCGTGCAACAGGCGGGTTTCCGCCGCACGCAGCCAGGCATTGCGCGCGGCCTCGCTGCGCGCGGCGTCGGCGCGCGCGACGAGCGTACGGTAGTGCGCATCGTCGTAGCCGGGCCAGTTGAGCGCGCCATCATCGGCGAAGCCGGCCAGGAAGTTGCGCGGATCGGCCACATCGCCGATCCAGCCGCCGCGGAACACCTGGGTGATCGCGCGCTGCCGGCGGTTCTGCACGAACACCCGCCATTCCTCGTTGCGCAGGCGCACACGCACGCCCAGCGTGCTGCGCCACATCGCCGCGACCGCCAGCGCCATGCGTCGATGCGGCGTGGAGGTGTTGTAGCGCAGTTCGATCTCCAGCGGCGCGTCCTGCGAATAGCCGGCGGCGCGATACAGCGCGCGCGCCTGCGCCTCGCGCCGGGCCTGTTCCCATCCTGCCCAGTGCAGCTGCGCCGGGACGTAGCCGGGAATGCCCGGCGGCACGATGCCCCAGGCCGGGGTTTCGCCGAGCGCGGTGACATGGCGCACCAGAAGGTCGCGATCCACCGCCAGCGACAGCGCCTCGCGCAGCCGTGCGGCGCGGCGCAGGCACGGCGCATCGCCGTCTGCGCAGCCGCCGAACGGCGCGCGGTCGAGATTGAAGCCCAGCCAGAACGCGCCGAGATACGGCGCGATGCGCAGCTGCCCGCCGAAGCGCGCGCGCAGCCCGTCCAGCGGCTGCGGCGGCACGGTCTCGGTGATGTGCAGGTCGCCGGCGGCGAAACGCTGCAGCTCGGCCGCGGCGTCTTCGGTCACGTGATAGCGCACGGCGGGAATGGCCACGCTGGCCGCGGCGTGGAAATGCGGGTTGCGTTCGAGGACGAGATTGGCCTGCGGCGTCCACGCGGTCAGCCGGTAGGCGCCATTGCCGACCAACCGCCCGGGGCGGGTATGCGCACGCCCATGACGCACCACCGCGGGCAGCGACACCGGATAGGCGATGGGCAGGGTGAGCAACGCGGGCAGCTGCGCGCGTCGCGTCAGGCGGAAGCGCACGGTGCGCGCATCGGGCGCATCCACGCCCAGCGTCTCGGGCGCCGCATCCCCGGCTTGCACCGCGGCGGCGCCCTGCAACGCGTCGAAATGCGAGGCGAACGGCGCGGCGGTCTCCGGCGCGAACGCGCGGCGGAAGCTCGCCACCACCTGCGGCGCATCCAGCGTGCTCCCGTCGCTCCAGCGCAGACCCGGACGCAGATGGAAGGTCCAGACCCGGCCAGCGGCATCGCTCTGCCAGCGCTCGGCCATGCCCGGCACCAGGCGGCCGTCGGCGGCCTCGGTCACCAGGCCTTCGTAGAGGTCGCGCAGGATGTTGGCGCAGGCCACTTCCTGGCATTTGTGGGCGTCCAGGGTGCCCGGCTCCGGGCCGTTGCCGCGCTCCAGCCGGCCCGCGGCCGCGACGTCGGCAACGCCCCCCGCGATGGAACACAGACACAGCAGCAGTGTGGAGATGCGGGTGATCATCGCCGCGTATAGTGCCCGCTTGCTTCGGGCCGTCCCAGCCCCCATGGTCCGTGGCGCATGGATGCCGTGGCGTCTCGATGCGGACCAGAGGGGCGCACCGTGGCGCACGGCGCGTGCCTCTTCTGCCCTGCCGTCACGCTTCCATCGCGGGCCTCCATCGCCCCCCACCGCACGCACGCCACCGCCCGGAGCTTCTGGATGTCCAGCCCCAGCCACGTCGCCGACACGCCGATCGAGCGGCGCGACACCCTCGTCGATTACATCGCCGCCGGCGAGAAGCCGCGCAGCGACTGGCGGATCGGCACCGAGCACGAGAAGTTCGGCTTCCGGCTCGACGACCTGCGCCCGCCCACCTTCGACGGCGACCGCGGCATCGAGGCGCTGCTGCGCGGCATGACCCGCTTCGGCTGGGAGCCGGTGGACGAGAAGGGCCGCACCATCGCCCTGCTCAAGGACGGCGCCTCGGTCACCCTGGAGCCCGCCGGTCAGCTCGAGCTCTCCGGCGCGCCGCTGGAGAGCATCCACCAGACCTGCGTCGAGGTGGGCAGTCATCTGAAGGAAGTGAAGACCGTCGCCGACGAACTCCAGCTCGGCTTCCTCGGCATGGGCTTCCAGCCCAAGTGGCGGCGCGAGGAGATGCCGTGGATGCCCAAGGGCCGCTACGCGATCATGCGCAGCTACATGCCCAAGGTCGGCAATCTCGGGCTGGACATGATGACCCGCACCTGCACGGTGCAGGTGAATCTGGACTACGCCAGCGAAGCGGACATGGTGAAGAAGTTCCGCGTCTCGCTGGCGCTGCAGCCGGTCGCCACCGCGCTGTTCGCCGATTCGCCGTTCACCGACGGCAAACCCAACGGCTACCTCAGTTACCGCTCGCACATCTGGACCGACACCGACCCGGACCGCACCGGCATGCTCGACTTCGTGTTCGAGGACGGGTTCGGTTACGAACGCTACGTCGATTATCTGCTCGATGTGCCGATGTACTTCAGCTACCGGGACGGTACCTACCACGACGCCAGCGGCCAGAGCTTCCGCGATTTCCTTCGCGGCGAACTGCCCGTGCTGCCCGGCGCGCTGCCCACCCTGCGCGACTGGTCGGATCACATGACCACCGCCTTCCCCGAAGTGCGGCTGAAGAAGTATCTGGAAATGCGCGGCGCCGACGGCGGCCCCTGGAACCGCCTGTGCGCGCTGCCGGCGTTCTGGGTGGGCCTGCTGTACGACGACGCGGCGCTGGACGCCGCCTGGGACCTGGTCAAGGACTTCAGCCGCGAGGAACGCCACGCCCTGCGCGACGGCGTACCGAAGCACGCACTCAAGCTGCCGTTCCGCGGCGCGCACGTGCGCGAGCTGGCCCAGGAGGCGCTGAAGATCGCCGTAGCCGGCCTGCGCCGTCGCGCCGCGCTGAACGCCGACGGCCAGGACGAGACCCGCTTCCTCGAACCCATGATCGAGATGGCCGAAAGCGGCGAGACCGCAGCCGACCACAAACTGGCGCTCTACTACGGCCGCTGGCAGGGCGACATCGATCGCGTCTTCCGCGAGTTCGCGTACTGAGAGCCGGGATTCGGGATTCGGGGTGCAGGATCCGACGATACTCGTCCGCTCACCGCACCCGTCATTCCCGCGAAAGCAGGAACCCGGACTTCAGCCACCCGGATGCATGAGTCCTCGCTTGCGCGAGGATGACGCTTCATCGCATGCACACGGGTCGCTATCGCTCGGCATGAGGTGAAGTTGGCACTCGGGATACGCAAGAGCGGGGCGCAGGCGCTGTCGCAGCCCGGCCACCGCGCATATCCATCGCGTGCCCTTGAGCGCCCTGCAGCGACGACTCCTCTCTTGTCATCCCGAGCGCAGCGAGGGACCTGCTTTGCCCTTGCCGACACTCGACGGCCGCGGCACACATCACTCGCATGCGCCGCTTTGCCCAATCCCGAATCCCGAATCCCCAACCCCGGCTGTGTACGAATACATGGCATCCGTACGCCGGACTTGTGTACGCTCGGGCATTCGCACCCCCACCGCGAGTCCCCATGCGCAATCGCGAAACCCTCGAGTTTGCCGCCACCGACACCCTGCTGCGCGACGATGTGCGCCGGCTGGGTGCGATGGTCGGCGAGATGCTGGCCGAACAGGTCTCCCCCGCGCTGCTGGCGCAGGTCGAACAGGTGCGCCGCGCGGCGATCGCGCGGCGTGAGCAGGGCGTACCGGTCGATGCCCTGGCCGCCGAGCTGGCCTCGGTGCCGCTGCAGGACGCCGACGCCCTGGTGCGCGCCTTCGCCACCTATTTCGGCGCGGTCAATCTGGCCGAACGCGTGCACCGCATCCGCCGTCGCCGCGACTACCAGCGCAGCACCGACGACCCGCAGCCCGGCGGGCTGACCGCGGTCCTGCGCGAGCTGCGCGATGCCGGCGTGGGCCGCGAGGACCTGGACGCCCTGCTGCCGCGCATGCGCCTGGAGCCGGTGTTCACCGCCCATCCCACCGAGGCGGTGCGCCGCGCGCTGCTGCTCAAGGAACAGAGCATCGTCGAGCGTCTGGTCGCCGACATCGACCGCCAGCGCACCCCGGCCGAGCGCACTGCGGACCTGGCGCGCATCCGCCAGGCACTCACCACCAACTGGCAGACCTCCGACACGCCCGCCGCCAAACCCACCGTGGTCGACGAGATCGAGCACATCGGCTTCTACCTGAGCACGGTGCTCTACCGCACCCTGCCGGTGTTCTACGAAGCCTTCGCCGACGCCATCGAATCGGTGTACGGCGAACGCCCCGAGGCCCTCCCCACCCTGCTGCGCTTCGGCACCTGGGTGGGCGGCGACATGGACGGCAATCCCAACGTCGGGGCCACCACCATCCGCGCCGCGCTGGTCGCGCAGCGCACCCAGGTGCTGGAAAACTACCGCAGCGACCTGCGCGCACTCACCGAAGTCCTCACCCAGAGCCGCGGGCGCATCAACGTCGACCCGGCGGTGGACGCGATGATCGCGCGCGATGCGCCGCTGTTCCCCGAAGTGCTGGCCGGGCTGAGCCCGCGCGTGGGCGACATGCCCTACCGCCAGGCGCTGGAGCTGATGCGCGCGCGGCTACGCGCGACCGAATCCGGCGGCGACGGCGCCTATGCCGATGCCGACGCTTTCCTGGCCGACCTGCAGGCCATCGACGACAGCCTGCGCCGCCATCGCGGCGAGCATGCCGGCCGTTTCGCCCTGCAGCGCGTGCTGTGCCGCGTGCGCAGTTTCGGCTTCCATCTGGCTGCGCTCGACCTGCGCCAGGATTCGGCGATGCACGACGCTGCGCTGGCCGCGCTGCTGGACGCGCCCGACTGGGCCGAGCGGCCCGTGTCGGAACGCGTCGACGCGCTGCAGGCGCTGATCGCCGGCACCGCGCCCGCGCAGCCGGACGCCGAAGCCGCGCGCGGCACGCTGGATGTGCTGCGCACCGTGCATGCCGGGCGCCGCGAATTCGGCGCCCAGGCCTTCGGGCCGTACATCATCAGCATGAGCCGCAGCGCCGCCGACGCGCTGGCGGTGCTGGCGCTGGCGCGCATCGCCGGCTGCGTGGAGGACGGCGCGGTGCCGCTGGATGTGGCGCCGCTGTTCGAGACCATCGACGACCTGCGCGCCGCGCCGGAGGTGATGCGCCTGCTGTTCGACGACCCGACCTATCGCGCGCACCTCGCCCGCCGCGGCGACCGGCAGATCGTGATGCTGGGCTACTCCGACAGCGCGAAGGACGGCGGCATCCTCGCCTCGCGCTGGTCGCTGCAGCGCACCCAGGTCGAGCTGCTGGAGCTGTCGCAGCGCGCGGGCGTGCGCATCGTGTTCTTCCATGGCCGCGGCGGCTCGGTCAGCCGCGGCGGCGGCAAGACCGGCCGCGCGATCGTGGCCGCGCCGCGCGGCAGTGTGGACGGCTGCCTGCGCGTGACCGAACAGGGCGAAGTGATCCACCGCAAATACGGCATCCGCGCCCTCGCCCTGCGCAATCTGGAACAGACCGCCGGCGCGGTGCTGCGCGCCAGCCTGCGCCCGCGCGCGCCTGAGCCGCGCGAGGCCGCGTGGCGCGCCACTGCCGAAGCGCTGGCCCAGGTCGCGCGTGCGCACTACCGCGCGCTGGTGCACACGCCCGCCGATTTCCCGACTTATTTCCGCGCGGCGACACCCATCGACGTGATCGAACGCCTGCGCCTGGGCTCGCGCCCGTCGAAGCGCCGCGAAGGCGGCATCGAGGCCCTGCGCGCGATTCCGTGGGTGTTCGCCTGGTCGCAGAACCGCTCCGGCCTGACCGGCTGGTACGGCGTGGGCACCGCGCTGATGCACGGCATCGACGCCCACGGCGAGGACGCGATGCGCGACATGGCCCGCGACTGGCCGTTCTTCGCGGCCATGCTCGACGACATCGAAATGCTGATGGCCAAGTCCGACCTCGACATCTTCGAGCGCTATTCGCATCTGGCCGGCGCGCAGCACGAGGCGTATTTCCCGCAGATCGCCGCCGAGTTCGCGCGCACCCGCGACGCGATCCTGCGCCTGAAAGGCCAGCACGAGCTGCTGCAGAACGATTACCGCCTGCGCCTGTCGATCCGCCTGCGCAACCCCTACGTCGACCCGATCAGCCTGCTGCAGGTGGAACTGCTGCGCCGCTGGCGCGAGGGCGGGCGCGAGGACGAGGCGCTGTTCGACGCGCTGGCGGTCACGGTGAACGGCATCGCGGCGGGGATCCAGAACACCGGTTGAGCCGGCGTCACGCGCTGGCGCGAGCGCCCGGCCTGCGGCGCCGCCAGCGCTCAGCGCCCGGGTTCGTGACCGTCGTAGCGCGGCAGCGCGGCGTCCAGGTCGTCCCAGCAGGCGCGCGAGGACACGAAATTGTGCGAGATCGGACGCTCGGCGATCTCCGAATCGAGGATGCCCAGACGCAGGCGCAGCCGCGTCGGGTCGGCGGGATTCGCGCTGTAGACGGGCGAGCCGCAGACGCCGCAGAAATGGCGCGTGCGCCCGGAGGGCACGGCGTATTCGCGCAGCAGCTCGGCACCACGGACGATGCGCAGGCCCTCGCGGTCGACGAAACCGTTGGTGGCATAGGCCGTGCCGCTGGACTTGCGGCAGCGCGAGCAGTGGCAATGGATGATGGCGCGGATGCCGCCATGCACTTCGATGGCGACGCCGCCGCACAGGCAGCTGCCGGGATAAGGAGAGACCGTCATGATCGAGGCGAACCCTGCAAATGTGGACAATGCGCGTGGTGGACACCGCACGGATGCCGCCAGGCCCCGACCGGGCCGCCGCAGCGCGTGGGCATGATGCACCACGCCGCATGGATCGCTGCAGCGGACACCTCGCCGCAGGTCAGCGCAGCACAGCCTGCAGCGCAGGCACCCATCGCCCGCGCACGATGCGCTCGAAGCCGCTGGCGACAGGATGGATCTCGTTCTCCCAGTCCGCGATGCCGTCGAGCGTGCCGCGCGAGTCGACGATGTCGAAGCGCGGGCGCGTCGCGGCGTGGGCGATCAGCGCATCGGCGTAGCTGTCGACCAGCCAGCGCGCCAGCGCCGCGCGCTCGGCGTCGGGCACTCCCGCGCGCGCCATCGCCGGCTGCATCCACGGGCCGGCGAGCGGCAGCGGGCCGAGCCGGAACGGCCGCCCGTCGGGAATGGCGTAGTCGTAGGTGTGCGCGAACACGCGGGTCTGCGGCGAGAAGACATCGCGATACTCCAGCACCAGATCGATGTCGGCGAAGATCTGCGACAGCACCTGCGCGAACACGTCCTGGCGCACATGCGCCTGCGCCACCGGCGGCGGCGCGGGCCACAGCTGCGGCGCGGCGGCGGCAGGCTGGTCCGGGCGCTTGAGCAGCGCGTTCATTTCCGGGCCGACCACGTCGTTGCCGCCGTGTGAGAGCAGGATCGCGTCGAAGCCGTAGCTGCGGATGTGGCGGCCGATGCGCGGCAGCGCCGCATGCCAGGTCTCGCGGTCGCGACCGCCCAGACCCTCGCGCAGGAACAGCGTGCGCCGGAACACCCGCGCCAATTGCTTGTTCAAGTCGGTGGGATGCGGCGAATACTGCATCCACGAATCGCCGAAGCACAGGGCGCGCGGCGCATCGGGGCGGTAGCCGATACCGGCCGCGAATTCATCGCGGGTGAGGTTGTTCTTGTGCTGCGGGACGGGACGGGGCATGGCGGATCGCTCCTGCGTGCGGGCGTCGGCAGCGCACATCGCACCGACGCAGACGTGTGCCAGATCCGATCATGCCACCAATGCGTCGCGCGAGCTGCGATCACCGCGGCGGTGTGTGCGATGCCGTCGCGGGCATGCGGGTACCACGCCCGCTGTCGACGACTGCGCGATGTCGACGGCTGCGCGATGTCTACGGCTGCTCGGGTACCGATGGCGTCAAAGGTGCCGCAGGCGCTGCAGCCGCACCGCGGAACGGCGCACCACCGTCGACATCGCCCTCGCTCCAGCCACGGCCGCTGTCCAGGCCGGTCGTCCACCAGGTGTGCGCATCGATGCGCAGCGGCCCGCGCACGCGCTCATGGAAGCGCACCGGCAGCAGGTAGCCCTCGACCGTGCGGTATTCGAGGAATGTCGTGTCCACATGCGCGCCCACCGTGGTCTCGAAACCGTTGAGGCTCATGTGGATCCGGAACAGGCGCCCGGTCTCGCGATCCACCCACAGCACCACCTGGTCTTCTGCGGCCTCGCCGAAACCGGGACGCACCGTGCCCAGGATGCGCTGGTAACTGCGGGCGCCTTCGCGCGCATCGGGCAGCCGCGCCCAGCCCTGCACGCGGCCGAGGAAGAAGCTCGGGCCGAAATGGAACATGCGGAACGCGTCGTTGGTCATCGCGGTCGCACGCAGGCGCGCGGGATCGGTCGCGGCCACGCCGTCGTCGTGGATGCTGAGCGTGCCGTCGGCGCGACGGACCACGTGTTTCACGCCCTTGGGGCCGGTGTGACGGACGGCGTAGAAGCCGTCGCTCGGGCGGTAGCGTTCTTCGGAGCGGATGCGGTAGCCGCTGTCGGTGACCAGCGGCTGGATGCGCTGGATCAGCGCGAACCACTGGCCGTCGGTGGAGAGGTTGATGTCGCCCTGGTAGCGGCGCAGGTCGCCGCCGTGCGCGGCCAGCGTGCGCGCGAACACGGCGTCGCCGTCCAGGCCGTCGTCGAAGCGCGCAGCGGCGCCCGTGGGCGCATCGGGCGGGAAACCGACGCTGGCGCAGCCGGCGAGCAGCGCGAGCGCGGCGACGAGGAGCAGGTGCGACAGCAGGCGGCTCATGATGTGCGGCTCCGGTATGCAGCGGAAGACAGGCCCAGCCTACGCCACGGGCCGCCACGCGGATGCACGCTCCACCAGTGTCTGTGCGGTGTCTGCCGATTTCGGGACAGATTCGGCACGCGGCGCAATGGCCGCGTGCCGAAGCGGGTTCGCAGTGGTCAGGTACCGCACTTGGGCCAGCAGCCACCGCCGGCCTGCAGCGGATCGGGCAGGTCAGGGCGGGTTTCCGGCTGTGCGCGGTCGATGTCCGGCGGCGAGAAGGCCTCACCCTCCAGTTTCATGTAGTCCGGGTCGATCAGGATGATGGTCCTGTTCGGGTCCTCGATCTGGCCTGGATCGGTCTCGATCGGGCTCCAGCCCTGCACCACCAGCACCGTCGTGTTGCGCACGCGTTCCCAGGCGGCGATGTCCTCCTCGGTGGGCTCGCCGCCGCCGGTGTCCGCATCCGGGTTGTAATAGCCGCCCTTGTGGGGCATGCCGTCCGGACCGCGATAGTCGGCCTTGCCCTTCTCGATGACCAGCGACGAACCGTCGGTATAGAGGATGACCGTGCGGTCCTCCGCCTTGTTGTAGTCCATGTGCTCGATCTTGAGCCCCTCCGGCATCACCAGCGGGCCCGAATTGTCGTCGGCGCTGATCAGACGCATGTCGACACCGCCCACCCGGCGCACCGGCGCGTCGTTTTCATCGCGCCCCTGCACGAGGGTCAGGCCGTCGAATTCGGCGTCGTAACCGTGTTCGGCCAGCAGATCGGTGTTCAGCCCGAGGCGGGACAGGCCGTCCTTGCGCTCGCCCAGCGGGAAGGCGGGCAGCGGCGACTCGCCGCCGCCGCGGGCTTCCAGCTCGGCCTGCAGCTCGGCCGGCTTGACCGTGACCCGGCCGACGCCGAATTCGAAGGTGGGCAGCATCTGCACGCCGATCATCTCGACGATGATCGGCAGCGGCAGCCGGCTCTCGGCGTCGAAGGGGTCGGTACCGGCGGCCGCTTCGTCGGCGTCCGAAACGCCGTCGCCGTCGCTGTCGACGACGTTCCAGGCGATGTAGCAGGCGGAGGTGTCGCAGATGCGCACCGTGCGCAGCTCCGGCTCCTCGGCCGATGCGGTCGCGCTCGCGGCGAGCGCGAAGACGAGGGCGGTGAGTGCCGATGCGAGGCAGCTCCTGGTCATGGGCGCCCTGGTCTTGGAAGCACTGGTCTTGGAAGGCCTGGTCTTGGAAGCACTGTCCGTGGAAGTGCGGGTGATGAGAGCCCTGTTCATGTGAATCCTGTTCATGTGAGTCCTTGGCTGTGGTGCACTTGGAAGTGGTGCGGACCCGTGCCTGTGGCGCTCCGGGCCGCGGCGGTTCATCGAGGGTGTGACCTGTCGCACAGGCCGTGGGCCGGAGCCGCGAGGCTCCACGCCAAGGTCCGGCCGAGCAGCGAACGCAGCGGCCATCGCGGGACGGCCAAGGGCGCGGCCGGCCGACGGGCAGCGTGGGTCACCCACCCTGCCGGGAGCCACCCCGTGTCCATGCGCCCTGTCCGCCTCGCCACGCTGCTCGCCGGCCGCCCCAGTCGCGATCCCGCGCACGCTCACCATCGAATCGGCGAGGCACGGCCCTGTGCGCTCACAGCGCGCATCCACCGCGCACGGGCGTCCGTCTCAGCAGGCGAGACGCCTTCCACCGCACAATCCCCCCCATGCAGCTGTCCCGCAAGCTGGCCATCCTGGCCGACGCCGCCAAATACGACGCCTCCTGCGCCTCCAGCGGCGCGGGCGGGCGCAACTCGCTCAAGTCCGGCGGCATCGGCAGCACCGAGGGCATGGGCATCTGCCATTCCTATACCCCGGACGGGCGCTGCGTCTCGCTGCTGAAGGTGCTGCTGACCAATTTCTGCATCTACGACTGCGCCTACTGCGTGAACCGGGTGAGCAGCAATGTGCCGCGCGCGCGCTTCGCGGTGGACGAGGTGGTGCGGCTCACCCTCGATTTCTACAAGCGCAACTACATCGAGGGCCTGTTCCTCTCCAGCGGCATCATCCGCAACGGCGACTACACGATGGAGCAGTTGGTCGAAGTCGCGCGCACGCTGCGCGAGGACCACCGCTTCGCCGGCTACATCCATCTGAAGACCATCCCCGAAGCCTCGCCCGAGCTGCTGGCGCTGGCCGGGCGCTACGCCGACCGGCTGAGCATCAACATCGAGCTGCCCACCGAGAGCGGCCTGAAAAAACTGGCGCCCGAGAAAACCCTGCCCGGCATCCATGCCGCGATGGGCACGGTGCACGCGAAGATCGAGGAAACGCTGGAGGCACGCAAACCGGCCAAGGCCAGCAACGCCACGCCCAGACGGCGCAAGCCGCCGCGCTATGCGCCGGCCGGGCAAAGCACGCAGATGATCGTCGGCGCCGACGACGCCGACGACCGGCAGATCCTGCACACCTCGCGCGCGTTGTACGGCGACTACCGCATGCGTCGCGTGTACTACTCCGGCTTCAGCCCGATCCAGGACGCCTCGTCGATCCTGCCGGTGAAGGCACCGCCGCTGCTGCGCGAGCACCGGCTCTATCAGGCCGACTGGCTGCTGCGCTTCTACGACTTCGGCGTGGACGAGATCGCGCCCGATGCCAAGGACGGCGGCAGCGGCATGCTCGATCTCGACATCGACCCCAAACTGGCCTGGGCACTGCGCCACCCGGAAAAATTCCCGGTCAATCTCAACACCGCGCCGCGCGAGCTGCTGCTGCGCGTGCCGGGGCTGGGCACGCGCAATGTCGAGCGGATTCTGATCGCCCGCCAGCACGGCCGACTGCGGCTGGACGACATCGCCCGCCTGCGTGCGCCTCTGCAGAAGATGCTGCCCTTCATCCAGTTGCCCGACCACCACCCACGCAAACGCCTGGACGACCCCGCCACACTGCGCGCGCAGCTGGCGCCGAAGCCGCGACAGCCGGATCTGTTCGCACCGTGAGCGCCCTTCCACACCACCGTTCGCGCGCCGTATGACGATGTTCGAAGCGCCGCTCCGCCATCGCGCACGCGTCGAACCCGGCTGGGACCTCGACGCTTGGCGCAGTCTCGCGCGCACCGGCCTGTGCGCGGGCATCGCGCCCGAGGACATCGACTGGGACGGCGACGCACAGGCCACCCTGCTGCCTGCCCCCGATCTCGTCGATGCGCCTGAGACACGGCCGCCGCCGCAGGTGCCCACGGCGCTGTTCGAACTGGCCGGCGCGGTGCTCTGCCATCGCGACGCGCAGCGCCATGCCCTGCTCTACCGCCTGGCCTGGCGCATCGCGCAGGGCGAGAAGCATCTGCTGGCGCGGGTCACCGACCCCGACGTGCGCCGCGCTCAGGAACTGGCGAAAGCCGTCGGCCGCGACACCCATAAGATGAAGGCCTTCGTGCGCTTCCGCGAAGTGCCGGGCGAGACCGATGCGTTCATCGCCTGGTTCGAGCCGACGCACCACATCGTCGACCGCGTCGCACCGTTCTTCGCCCGCCGCTTCGCCGGCATGCGCTGGGCGATTCTCACTCCCTATCGCAGCGTGGCCTGGGACGGCAGCGCCCTCGCCTTCGGCCCCGGCGCCACCCGCGACGACGCGCCACCCGACGACGCACGCGAAGACCTCTGGCGCACCTACTACGCGCACATCTTCAACCCCGCGCGCCTCAACCCGCGGATGATGCGCCAGGAAATGCCGCAGAAATACTGGAAACACCTGCCCGAGACCCAACTGCTGCCCGAACTCATCCGCACCGCCGGCACCCGCGTACGCGAGATGCAGGAGCGCGAAGCACAACCACCGCGGCGGCGGATTCCCGGGAAGCCGTGATTCGGGATTCGGGATTCGGGATTCGGAATTCGGGGTTCGGGGTTTGGGGTTTGGGGTTTGGGGTTTGGGGTTTGGGGTTTGGGGTTTGGGGTT
>ERZ1066122.350-NODE-350-length-49526-cov-11.016333_pt1 | contig 49526 bp, 40 predicted proteins | sample MGYA00382769_ERZ1066122 | MGnify/ENA primary metagenome ERZ1066122 (study PRJEB33369, sample SAMEA5778352) | biofilm metagenome | biome: Industrial cooling water; feature: Water cooling tower basin; material: Biofilm | place: United Arab Emirates | collected... | reverse complement strand
TCGCCTCGTTGATGCGCCGCGACCAGCCTTCGTCATAGGCGAACATCTTGTAGGTCTGCAGCACTTCGTCATGCTCGCCGCCGACGCCGAATTCGGCCTGGGCGGACATGCGGTCGATCTGCTCGCGCATCTTGATGAACGCGGAATAGACGCGCCGCCGCTCCGCCTCGATGTCCTCGGCGACCGTGTGTTCGATGGTGACGCGCGGTTGGTGATAGACCGCGACGCCGCGCGCCATGCCGTCGACCAGCCGCTGCCCGGCCAGCCGGACCGGCGCGCTCGACTGGATGCGCGATTTGGTCGAGCCGGAGCTGTCGATCAGCCCGGCATTGGCGATCAGCTCGGACAGCACCATCGCCACGGTCTGCAGCGCTTCGATCTCGACATCGTCGTAGCGGCGCGGCTCCGAATGCTGGACGCAAAGCACGCCGACCGCCGCCTCGCGGCGGATGATCGGCACGCCGGCAAAGCTGTGGAAGCGCTCTTCGCCGGTCTCGGGCTTGTAGGCAAAGTCAGGGTGCGCTGCCGCCTCGTCGAGGTTCAGCACCTCGACATTGGCGGCGATCGTGCCGACCAGGCCCTCGCCGGGCGCGAGGCGAGTGACGTGCACCGCTTCCTGTTTCAGCCCGCGGGTCGCGTAGAGTTCGAGGACGCCGTCCCGCAGCAGATAGATCGAGCAGACTTCGCTCGACAATTCCTCCCCGATGATGCCGACGACGCGATTGAGCTTGATCTGCGCACTGGCGCGCGACGCCATCACGTCGTGCAACCGGGTCAGGATTTCACGAGCGGAAGAAGCAGCGACCCCGGGCATGGCCGCGACGCTAGCAAAGGAGTCGCGGCGCGTCTCGGGCGATTTGGCTCCGTTTCGGATCAGCAGGCGAGGGGCGCGACCTGCTGCCGGCGGCGGCGGAGCCCGGCACCGATCATGCCGAAGCCCGCGATCATCATCGCCCAAGTGGCCGGCTCCGGCACCGGCGTGACCATCAGGTTGCGCATCTTGAACGCGTCGGTGCCGTCGGTGTTGTTGAAGTCGGCGCCGACCAGCCACAGATTGCCGAACTGGCCATAGCTGGCGAAGGACCGGCTGGCCGGGGTGTTGGTCGCGCTCTTGATGCTGATGCCGGCGTCGATCAGGTCGTTGAGCAGGCCGGAGTTGTTCTGGAGGGCGATCCCGTTCGTCCAGGACAGGTTGGTGTTCACGGTGCCGATGAACACGTCATTGTCCCGCGAGTTGTTCACCCGATAGGTGTTGAGCGTGGCGCCGGTGAGCGTCACCGCGCGGTCGAACTGGAACAGCACGAAATCGAAGCCGTGGCGGTTTTCGATGGTGTGCAGGCTGTCGCGGCCGCTGTTGTCGTTGGTGGACGTCACGCCGAGACCGTTGCTGAACCGCGCGAGATAGCTCTGCTGGGCCGTGAAGCTGCCGTTGCTCGACACCGCCCGCCAGCCGGTCGCGCGGACCGAGATGCCGCCGGCGGTGAAGACCCGCTGGTTGCCGAAGGTGCCGTTCACGGGGTCGTTCCCGGTGAGCGCGAAGGTGGTGCTCGCAGCGGCGGGCGCGGCGGTTCCAACCGCAATGGCAATGGCGACGGCGCCGAGCGTTCTGAGCATCCTTACCCCCTTCAGATCTTGCAAAGTCCCCGCCTACATGCCGCAATCGCCGCGGGCCGGCCAGTCTGAAGAGATTCCGAAGCTGTACTGGAGTGGGACTGTCCCGTTCCGGGACTTACCGATCCGCCGCGCGGCGGGACAGCGCGACCGCGGCTTCCGCCATCAGCCCGGCGAGAATGTCCGCCACCGGCTCTTCGGCGCGGACCATCCCGACCGACTGGCCCGCCATCAGCGAGCCATGCTCGACATCCCCGTCGATGACTGCTCGGCGGAGCGCGCCGGCCCAGTAATGCTCGATCTGCAACTGGGCCTCGGCCATCTCGATCTCGCCGGCATCCAGCCGCGCCGCGACTTCGCGCTGCTTCGCGGTGAACAGCTCGGTGCCGGCATTGCGCAGCGCCCGGACGGGGATCACCGGCAGGCGCGGATCGACCTGCACGCTCGCCACCGCATCCCGCGCCGACGCGCGGATGAACGCCTTCTTGAAGTTGGGATGGGCAATGCTTTCGGTCGCGCAGACGAGGCGCGTGCCGAGCTGCACGCCGGCCGCGCCCATTTCCAGATAGCCGGCGATCGCCTCGCCGCGGCCGATGCCCCCGGCGACGAAAACCGGCAGCTGGCCGGCGATCTCGGGCAGCATCTCCTGCGCCAGCACGGACGTCGAGACCGGGCCGATATGGCCACCCGCTTCCATGCCTTCGATGACGAGCGCGTCGACGCCGGAGCGGATGAGCTTGCGCGCCAGCGCCAGCGCCGGCGCGAAGCACACCAGCTTCGCACCGATCGCCTTGATCGCCTCGAGACTGCCGGCCGGGGGCAGGCCGCCCGCCAGCACGACATGGCCGATGCCGTGCCTGCCGCAGACCGCGATCAGCTCGGCCAGATCGGGATGCATGGTGATCAGGTTCACGCCGAACGGACGCTCGGTCAGTGCCCGGGTGGCGGCGATCTCGGCGTCCAGCAGCTCGGGCGTCATCGCCCCGCAGGCGATGACGCCGAAGCCGCCGGCGTTCGAGATGGCGGAGACCAGATGGCGCTCGGACACCCAGGACATCGCGCCGCCCATTACGGCGATCTCGGCGCCAAGGAATGCCGCGCCGCGCGCCATCAGCCGAGCGAGGCGCTCGCGGCCGGCGCCGTCGGCCGCCGGCAGCGCGCCGGCAGTCCCGGCGCCCGCTGCGGGCAGCACCGTTCCCGCCGCGCTCACTCCGCCGCCTCGGCAGGCGCGTCGAGGCCATAGGCGGTGTGCAGCACGCGCACCGCCAGCTCGGTATAGTCCTCCTCGATCAGCACCGAGACCTTGATCTCGGACGTGGTGATCGCCTGGATGTTGATGCCGCGCTCGCCGAGCGTCCGGAACATCGTTGCCGCCACGCCCGCATTCGAGCGCATGCCGACGCCGACGATCGAGATCTTGCTGACGTTCGTGTCGTGGACCATCCGCGAAAAGCCGATCTTGGCCTGGGCGCTGCCGAGGACGTCGAGCGAGCGGACCAGCTCCGCGCTCGGCACGGTGAAGGTCACGTCCGTCGAGCCGGTGTCGTGGGCGATGTTCTGGATGATCATGTCGACGTTGATGTTCGCTTCGGCGAGAGGGCCGAAGATCGATGCGACCGCCCCCGGCCGGTCGGGCACGTCGGTGAGCGTGATCTTGGCCTCGTTGCGGTCGTGCGCGATGCCGGTGATGAGCTGACGTTCCATTTCGCTATCCTCAACCTCTTCGTCGCCGACGATCAGCGTGCCGGGCCGGTCGTCGAACGACGACAGCACTTGCAGCCGGACATTCTCCCGCATCGCCAGGCCGACCGAGCGGGTCTGCAGCACCTTGGCGCCAACGCTCGCCAGTTCGAGCATTTCCTCATAGGTGACGGTCTTGAGCTTGCGCGCCCGCGGCACGATCCGCGGATCGGTCGTGTAGACGCCGTCGACATCGGTGTAGATGTCGCAGCGGTCGGCCTTGAGCGCTGCCGCGACCGCGACCGCGGACGTGTCCGATCCGCCGCGGCCGAGCGTCGACACGCGGCCGCCTTCGGCCATGCCCTGGAAGCCGGGGATCACCGCCACGTCGCCGGCGGCAAGCGCCGCTTCGAGCGCGGCGGTGTCGATGTCCTCGATCCGGGCGGCGGCGTGGCCGGCGCTGGTGCGGATCGGCAGCTGCCAGCCAAGCCAGCTCCGCGCCCGCACGCCGATCGTCTGGAGCGCGATCGCAAGGAGGCCGCTCGTCACCTGTTCGCCCGACGCGACGACGACGTCATATTCGGCCGGATCGTAGAGCGGCGCCACTTCGCGGCAGAACGCGACCAGCCGATCCGTCTCGCCCGCCATTGCCGACACCACGACCGCCACCTGATTGCCGGCCGCCACTTCCCGCCGCACCCGCTCCGCGACGTTCCGGATGCGCTCCACCCCGGCCATCGAGGTGCCGCCAAACTTCATCACGATGCGGGCCATGGATCGGGAATGGTCGCCTTTGAGGAAATGGTCGGACCTGATAGAAAAGGGCGATCATGAACACAAGCACCGCCCCCAGCACCATCCGCGAAGATGAAGCGCGGCATTTCGGCAAGCTCGCCGCCGATTGGTGGGATCCGAAGGGATCGTCCGCGATGCTGCACCGGCTCAATCCGGTGCGGCTGCGCTACATTCGCGACCGGCTGGAGCAGCATTGGGGGGTCGATCCGCGTGCGCTGAGGCCGCTCTCCGGGCGGCGGGCGGCCGATGTCGGATGCGGTGCCGGGCTGCTGTGCGAGCCGCTGGCCCGGCTGGGCGCGGACATGGTCGGCATTGACGCGGCGCCCGAGAATGTCGCGGCGGCGCGCGCCCATGCCGACAGGCAAGGCCTCGCGATCGACTATCGGCCGGGATCGATTGACATGCTGGGCGCCGATCCGTTCGATCTGATCACGGCGATGGAAGTGATCGAACATGTCGAGGATCCGGGCCGGTTCATCGGCGGGCTCGCCGGGGCGCTGCGGCCGGGCGGCCTGCTGATCATGTCGACGCCGAACCGCACGCCGCTCTCTCGGGTGACGATGATCACGCTTGCCGAGGGCCTGGGCGCCATCCCCAGAGGCACCCATGACTGGGGCCGGTTCCTGACGCCGGACGAGCTCCACCGGCTTCTGGGCGAAGCCGGCCTTGAGGTGCTGGACACGACCGGCCTGTCGTTCAGCCCTGCCCGCGGCTTCGTGCTCAGCGACAATGTCCAGCTCAATTATCTGGTGACGGCGCGCGCGGCGTGATGGCGGCCGGAAGACTGGTGCTTCGTCCGCCCACGGCCGCGGACGCGGACGCCCATTTCGCGATCCATGGCGATCCCGAGACCAACCGCTTCAACCCGGCCGGCCCGATCACCGATCCTGCCGAGAGCCGCGCGATCCTCGACGCGTGGAGCGCCCATTGGGATCGCCATGGCTTCGGCTATTGGGCCGTGGCGCTGCGGGCAGCGCCGGACGCCGTGATCGGTTTTGGCGGAATTGCCTTCCGGCCGGTCGGTGGCGAGGTGCAGCTGAACCTCTATTTCCGGCTGTCGCCGACGGTGTGGGGGCGGGGGCTGGCGACCGAACTCGCGCAGGCCGCGCTGGCGGGCGCGCCGCCGGGGCGCGACGTGTTCGCGCTGGTCCGGCCCGACAATGCGCCGTCGATCGCCGTGCTGCGAAAGCTGGCCTTCGACCAGTTCGGCGCGATCGACGATGTGCCCGGCGCGGCGCCGAGCCTGTTGTTCGTCCACCGCCGCGGGGGCGGGGCAGGGCCGATTTCTTAACCGCGCGGCGCTAGACCGCCATGGTGGACCAACTGGCTTCTGGTGAATGGCTGACGCGTGCGCGCGTCCGGCGGGTCGCGTTCCTGTGCGCGATCGCGTCGGCGGCGACGATGCTGTGGCTGTTCCTGGCTGGCGAAGCGACGCTCGACGCGCTCGGGCGGCCGATCGGCAGCGACTTTTCGAACGTGTGGACGGCCGGGCGGATGGCGCTCGACGGCCGGGCCGCCGAGGCCTGGGATTGGGCTGCCCATCATGCGGTGCAGCAACAGGCGCATGGCCGGCCCGACGTGCCGTTCTACGGCTGGCACTATCCGCCGCCTTTCCTGCTGATCGCTGCTGCGCTCGCGACGCTGCCCTATCTGCCGGCGCTGATCGTCTGGCAGCTGGCGACGCTCATTCCGTTCCTGGGCCTCGTCCGCCGGCTGGTGCCGGATCGGGACGTGCTGCTGCTTGCCGCCGCCGCGCCGGTCACGCTGATCTGCCTGACCCACGGCCATAACGGCTTTCTCACCGCGCTGCTGCTTGGCGGCGGGCTGATGCTGCTCGATCGCCGGCCATTGCTCGCCGGCCTGTGCTTCGGCTGCCTGATCTACAAGCCGCAGCTTGGCCTGATCCTGCCTCCTTTGCTGCTGATCGGCGGTCATTGGCGGGCAATCCTCGGCGCCGGCCTGTCTGCGGCACTGCTGACCGGGGCGACGCTGCTCATCTGGGGCTGGCCGGTCTGGCAGGCGTTCATCGACAGCCTGCCGCTCACCCGCAGCGTCGTCATCGAACAGGGTGGCGCCGGCTGGCACAAGATCATGAGCCCGTTCGCGGCAGTGCGGATGTGGGGCGGATCGGTCGCTGCCGCCCACGCGGTCCAATGGTCGATCGTGCTGGCCGCGATCGGCGCCTTGGGCTGGCTGCACCGTACCGGCGCGCCGGCCGGGCTGCGGAACGCCTTCGTCTGTGCGGCGGCGCTGCTCGCCACCCCCTATGTCCTCGATTACGATCAGGTGCTGCTGCTGCCGGCGCTGGCCTGGCTGTGGCTGCAGGGCCGGGAGACCGGGCAGCTGCGCTGGGAAGCGACGCTGATTGCAATCGTCTGGGCCGCGCCGATGATCGCCCGCCAGGCGGCGCAGCTTGCCTTGCTGCCGATCGGCCTCCTTGGTCCCGCGCTCGTCGCGCTGCTGGTTCTGCGCCGCGCCGCCCGGGCCGGCCAGGAATCCGCACCCGGCTATCGGGCGCCCGCGATCAGCGCCTCGTAGAAGGCGATGGCGCGCGCGTAATTGGCAAGGCTCAGTCGCTCGTCATTGCCGTGGAAGCGGACCAGGTCGGCGCGGTCCATCACGATCGGTGTGAAGCGCAGCACCGAGCGGGCGAGCCCTTCATAATGGCGGCCGTCGGTCGCGCCCAGCACCAGCCCGGGCGCGACTGGTGCGTCCGGAAAGGCAGCGCGGACCAGCTCTTCCACCCGGCGAAAATCGGGACCGTCAATGTCGGCGGGGCGGCTCGGCTCGTGCCCGCCGGGCAACGCCCGAACGGTGACGCCGGGGCCGGCCAGTGCGCGATCATGGGCCAGCACGCTTGCGATGCGGTCGCCCGGCAGGACGCGATGGTTGATCACCGCGCGCGCGTCCTGCGGCAGCACATTGTCCTTGGTCCCGGCAGCGATGATCGTCGGTGCGGTGGTGGTGCGCAGCAGGGCGGCGGTGTCGGGGCTGGCAAGGAATTGCCGCTCGATCAGCGGCGCGGTCAGCCAGCGATTGGCAAAAGCCGCGCGCATCGGCCAGTCACTATAGGGTGCAAGCGCGTCGAGCAGCGCGGCCGGCAGCCCTTCGATCCGCGCCGGCAGCGGATTGTCGGCGATGCGCCGGACCGCGCCCGCAATCTCGGTCGCGGCATTGTCGGGCCCGGGCATCGAGCTGTGGCCACCCGCGCCCTCCGCGCGCAGCTCGACCGAGACATAGCCTTTTTCGGCGACGCCGATCACGGCGACCGGCCGCGCGACGAAGCCCAGCACGCCATCGAGCACCGCAAAGCCTTCATCGAGCGCCAGCCCGATCCGGGCGCCGCGCGCGCGCAGCGCCGCGGCCATCGCCGCCGCGCCGCGCCCGCCGACCTCCTCGTCATGGCCGAAGGCAAGATAGACGGTCTGGCGGGGCATCACGCCGCGCGCCAGCAGCCGCTCGACCGCTTCCAGGATGGCGATCAGCGACCCCTTGTCGTCGATCGCGCCGCGGCCCCAGACATGGCCGCGCGCGACGGTGCCGGCGAAAGGCGGGTGGGTCCAATCGCCGGCCGTGCCGGCTTCGACGGGGACCACATCCTGGTGCGCGGCAAGGAGCAGCGCCGGCGCGGCGGGATCACGTCCGGGCCAGGTGAAGAGCAGGCTGCCGCCGGCGATCGTCTCGCGCGACAGCCGGGCGTGGACGCGCGGATAGCTGGTGGCGAGGAAGCGGTGAAAGGCCGCCAGCGTGTCGGCTGGGGGCGGGCCCGCATCGCTCGACACCGTGGGGATGCGAAGCGCTGCGGCGAGGCGGGTGACGGCGGCGGGATCGACGGGCGGCGGCGGCGCCGGCCGGTCCGCGAGCGGCTCCGGCCGGGCGCGCAGCGTGTTCGCGGCGACCACGGCGACGAGCGTCAGGAGCGCCAGGCCGAACGCAATCAGGATCCGTTTCAGCATCATCCCTCCGCCGAATGCCGCATGCCGACATGTGCGGAAGAGGGCGTCAGAAATCCACCTTGTCGTAATGGGGCGGCGGCGAGATCACTTCCATCCGCTCGCTCAGCAGCGGCCGGAAGCTCGGACGGCTCTTCAGCCCCGAATACCAGCGTTCCGTCTGCGGATGCCCCCGCCAGTCGATGCCGCCCAGATAATCGGCCACCGAAATGTGCGCGGCCGCCGCCAGGTCGGCGAGGCTCATCGTCGCGCCCCCCAGCCAATTGCGGTGATCGAGCAGATAGTCGGTGTAATCGAGATGGTTGACGGCAAGCTTCATGGCTTCGCGAAGCGCGCGGGCGTCCGGGCTGCTCCGGTCGATCAGCCGCTTCTTCATCCGCTCGTGCATCAGGGGCCCCACCACGTCGGCGAAGAATTGCTCGTCGAACCAGGCGACCAGCCGGCGGATCTCGGCGCGGTTGACCGACGTGCCGTTGATCATCGGCGCTTTCGCAACGGTCTCCTCGAAATATTCGCAGATCGCCCAGCTGTCGATCAGCGTGATCCCCTTTTCGACTTCGATCATGACCGGGGTGCGGCCGGCCGGGTTCATGTCCAGGAACTCGTCGCGCCGTTCCCAGGGCGACTCGCGGACCAGATCATAGCCGACGCCCTTTTCGCCCAGCAGCAGCCGGACCTTGCGCGAAAAGGGGCAGAGCGGAAATTGGTAAAGCTGCCACATGGGCGGCAGCGTTAGGCCGGTTGCGCCAGCGAAGAAAGATGCTGCGGCGGAAAAGCCGCGGGAGCGATCGTCAGTCCATGCCGGGATAGCGAAGATGGGCCGGCAACAGGTGCGCGGTCGCCATCCAGCTCAACCGCTCGGCGGTCTGGATCTGGTCGGTCGGCGGCACCGCCTCGGGATCGTCGAGCGTGCCGCTCTGGACGTCCACTCGCCCGGGCAGGATCGCGTCGTTCAGATAGAAAATGCCGGTGCCGCAATCGCCGCAGAAATGGCGGCGCGCGTCGGCCGAGGATGCGAATGTCTTGGGTGCGCCCGACACCAGCCGGAACTGCGCCTCCGGCACCATGATCCAGCCGACCATCGGAGTGCCCGCGCTGCGCCGGCAGTCCCGGCAGTGGCAGAGCGTGTGGTTTTCGACCGCACCTTCGATCTCGTAGCGGATCGCTCCGCATTGGCAGCCGCCGGTGAGCATCGCCGTCTCCTCGTTTCTGTTTTGTTCTATCGACCCGAGGTCGGCAGCGCAAGCCCGCCCCGGCTCATTCCGCGGCGACGGCGTCGGCGGCTTCGGGATCGTCGACGAGCGGCACGGGCAGCCGGCTCAGCATTTCCTTCGGCACGACCTGCCAGAAGCGGTCCCGCCAGCGGTCCCAATCGTCGAGCACGCCATTGGCCCATTTGCTGTCGGTGGCGACGGCATGCTCGGCGATGAGCGCCCGCAGCCGGGCTTCCCAGTGGGCGGAGCGGAGGCGCTGCCAGACCACGCTGTCCGGATTCGCATGTCGCGCGAAGCTGCCGTCGGTGTCGAGCACGAAGGCCATCCCGCCAGTCATGCCGGCACCGAAATTGGCGCCGACCGGGCCCAGGATCACGGCGGTGCCGCCGGTCATGTATTCGCAGCCATTGGCGCCGCAGCCTTCGACGACAACGTCCGCCCCGGAGTTGCGGACGGCGAAGCGCTCGCCTGCCTGTCCGGCCGCGAGCAGCTTGCCCGCGGTCGCGCCGTACAGCACGGTGTTGCCGACGATCATGTTGTCCTGGCTGGCGAGCGGCGAGCTGACCATCGGCCGGAGCACGATGATCCCGCCGGACAGGCCCTTGCCGACATAGTCGTTCGCGTCGCCGAACACTTCGAGGGTCACGCCCTTGCACAGGAAGGCGCCGAGCGACTGGCCGGCCGAGCCGCGCAGCCGGACCTGGACATGGTGATCGGCAAGCGCCGCCATACCGAAGCGCTGGACGATTTCCGCCGACAGCCGCGTGCCCACCGCGCGGTGGGTGTTGCGGACATTGTAGGTCAGCTGCATCCGCTCCCCGCGCTCGAACACGGCCCGCGCATCGGCGATCATCTGCGCATCAAGGCTGTCCGGCACTTCGTTGCGGAAGGTCGACAGGCTGAAGCGGCGCTCGTGGTCGGCGGCGTCCACCTTGGCGAGGATCGGGTTCAGATCGAGGTCGTCGAGATGCTCGGCGCCGCGGCTCACCTGCCGCAGCAGCTCGGTCCGCCCGATCACGTCGTCGAGCGAGCGATAGCCGAGCTTCGCCAGGATTTCGCGCACTTCCTCGGCGATGAAGCTCATCAGGTTGATCACCTTTTCCGGCGATCCGGTGAACTTGGCGCGCAGCCGATCGTCCTGGGTGCAGACCCCGACCGGGCAGGTGTTCGAATGGCACTGCCGGACCATGATGCAGCCCATCGCGACCAGGCTGAGCGTGCCGATCCCGAATTCCTCGGCGCCGAGGATCGCCGCGATCACGATGTCCCGCCCGGTCTTGAGTCCACCGTCGGTGCGCAGCTTGATGCGGCCGCGCAGGCCGTTCAGCGTCAGCGTCTGATTGACCTCGGACAGGCCCATTTCCCACGGCGTGCCGGCATATTTGATGCTGGTCTGCGGGGATGCGCCGGTGCCGCCGGTGTTGCCGGAAACGAGGATCACGTCCGCATGGGCCTTGGCGACGCCCGCCGCGACCGTGCCGATGCCGGCCGAGCTCACCAGCTTCACGCACACCCGCGCGCGCGGGTTGATCATCTTCAGATCATAGATCAGCTGGGCGAGATCCTCGATCGAATAGATGTCGTGATGGGGCGGAGGGCTGATCAGCGTCACGCCCGGGGTCGCGTGACGCAGGCGGGCGATCATGTCGGTGACCTTGAATCCCGGCAGCTGCCCGCCTTCGCCCGGCTTCGCGCCCTGGGCGACCTTGATCTCGATTTCCTCGCAGGAGGCAAGATACTCGGCGGTGACCCCGAACCGGCCGGAGGCGACCTGCTTGATCACGGAGTTGGCATTGTCGCCATTGGCGTACGGGCGATAGCGTGACGGGTCTTCGCCGCCTTCGCCGGAGACCGCCTTCGCGCCGATCCGGTTCATCGCGATCGCCAGCGTCTCGTGCGCTTCGGGGGAGAGGGCACCGAGGCTCATGCCGGGCGTCACGAAGCGCTTCCGGATTTCGGTGATCGCCTCGACCTGATCGAGCGGCACCGGCGCCTTCGCGTAATTGAACTCGAGCAGATCGCGCAGATAGACCGGCGGGAGATCGCGGACCGCGCGCGAGAACTGAAGATAGGTCGAATAGCTGTCGGTCGCGACCGCCGTCTGCAGCAGGTGCATCAGCTGCGCCGAAAAGGCGTGGACCTCGCCCTGGTGGCGCTGGCGGTAGAAGCCGCCGACCGGCAGCCGTGCGACGCCGGCATCGAAGGCGGCATCGTGGCGGAGCTTGGCGTTCAGGTGCAGCGAGGCATAGCCTTCGCCGGAGATCTTGGCGGGCATGCCGGGGAACAGATCGTCGACCAGCGCGCGGCTGAGGCCGACCGCTTCGAAATTGTAGCCGCCGCGATAGCTGGAGATGACCGCGATCCCCATTTTCGACATGATCTTGAGCAGGCCGTCGCCGATCGCCTTGCGATAGCGCTCGATGCAGGTGGCGAGATCGAGCGTGCCGAACAGGCCGCGCCGGTGCCGGTCGGCGATCGACGCCTCGCTCAGCCAGGCGTTCACGGTCGTCGCGCCGACGCCGATCAGCACCGCGAAATAATGGGTGTCCAGGCACTCGGCCGAACGGACATTGACCGAAGCGTAGCTGCGCAGCCCCTTGCGGACGAGATGGGTGTGCACCGCTGCGGTGGCAATAATCATCTGGATCGCCATCCGCTCCGGCCCGACGCCCTCGTCCGTCAGGAACAGCTCGGTCCGGCCTTCGCGGACCGCGCGCTCGGCCTCCAGCCGGATGCGGGCGATCGCCGCTCGCAATTGTTCGGGGCCGCCCGCGACTGGATAGGTGCAGTCGATCTCCGCCGCCTGGCCGCCGAAATGGACCTTCAGCCGCGCCCAGTCCGGACCCGTCAGCACCGGCGTGTCGAGCACCAGCACGTTGGTGTTCTGCGCCTCGACGTCGAGGATGTTGGCGAGATTGCCGAACCGGGTCTTGAGGCTCATCACCCGCGTCTCGCGCAGCGAATCGATCGGCGGGTTGGTGACCTGGCTGAAATTCTGCCGGAAAAACTGGCTGATCAGCCGCGGCTTGTCCGAGATGACGGCGAGCGGCGTGTCGTCGCCCATCGAGCCGACCGCTTCCTTGCCGTCCTCCACCATCGGCGACAGGATCAGCTCATGGTCCTCGAGCGTCTGGCCGGCGGCGATCTGCAGTCGCGTCAGCGCCGCGCGGTCGAGCTCGGGAAGAGGGGCAGCCGGCGGCGGTGGCAGATCGTCGATCCGCCGGAACGTCGCGACCATTTCGGCATAGGGGTGCTCGCCCGCGATCCGCGCCTTCAGCGCCTGATCGGTGAACAGGCCGCCGCGCTCCAGATCGACCGCGATCATCTGGCCGGGGCCGAGCCGCCCCTTTCTGACCACCGTCGTCTCCGGCACCACCACCATGCCTGTTTCCGAGCCGACGATCAGCAGCCCGTCCGCCGTTTCGGTGTAGCGCAGTGGCCGCAGCGCATTGCGGTCCATGCCCGCGACCGCCCAGCGGCCATCGGTCATGGCAAGTGCGGCGGGGCCGTCCCACGGCTCCATCACCGAGGCGAGATATTCGTACATCGCCCGCTGCGCGGGATCCATGTCCGGCTCGTTCTGCCAGGCCTCGGGCACCAGCATCAGCTTCGCGGTCGGTCCGTCGCGTCCGGACCGGCAGATCGCCTCGAACACCGCGTCGAGCGCGGCAGTGTCGGACGCGCCCGCCGGGATCACCGGCTTGATGTCCTCGCTGTGCTCGCCGAACGCCAGCGAGGCCATCTTGATCTCGTGGCTCTTCATCCAGTTCTTGTTGCCGCGGATCGTGTTGATCTCGCCGTTATGGGCGAGGCAGCGGAACGGCTGGGCGAGCCACCATTGCGGGAAGGTGTTCGTCGAATAGCGCTGATGGAAGATCGCGACGCGGCTTTCGAACCGATCGTCCTGCAGGTCCGGATAGAAGTGGCTGAGGGATTCCGCCAGGAACAGCCCCTTGTAGACGATCGAACGGCAGCTGAGCGAGCAGATGTAGAAGCCGGCGATCTGCGCCGCGACCACGCGCTTCTCGATCCGGCGTCGCACCAGATAGAGCGTCTTCTCAAACTCGTCGGCAGATTGAGTGTCGGGCAGCGGCCCGGCGATCATGATCTGCTCGATCTCCGGCCGGGTCGCCTGCGCTTTCTGGCCGATCACCGTGACATCGACCGGCACCTGACGCCAGCCATAGATGGTGTAGCCGGCGTCGATCACTTCCGCTTCGACGATCGTCCGGCACGTCTCCTGGGCGGCGAGGTCGGTGCGGGGCAGAAAGATCATGCCGACGGCCAGGCGGTTGGGCAGCGCCTTGTGGCCGCTGTCGGCGATCGCATCGTCGAAGAAGCGCACCGGCAGGTCGACATGGAGGCCGGCGCCGTCCCCGGTCTTGCCATCGGCATCGACGGCGCCGCGATGCCACACCGCCTTCAGCGCGTCGATCGCGAGGACGACGACCCGGCGGGATGCGCGGCCGTCGGTTGCGGCAACCAGGCCGACGCCGCAGGCATCCGATTCAAACTCCGGCCGGTACATGCCCTCGCGGGCGAGCTGGTCCCGTTCGGCGGTGCGGTCGGTCATAAGGTCGGGCCCTGTCGGAGAAAGGGGCGGTGAAGCATCGGTCATGGCGGCGGCGCTCATGTGCCCGGAGCGGCTTCGCTGGCGACAAGTTCGTCGAGCATCCGCTGCATTGCGCGCCGACCGGCCTCCATGCCCGCCTCCCGGCCCGCCTGCTCGCCGTGCGCGCGGCCCCTTTTTTGGAGTTCGGGCTGCAGCGCGACGATGCGGGCACCGCTCGGCGAGCCGTAAAAGGCGATGCTGTCGCGCAGCTCCTGGGCAGTGAAGAGGCTGGCATAATCGCGGGCGATTTCTTCAAGCAACCCGGGAATCTGCACGGACATGCCGCGGGTGGCTTCCTCCGCGATCAGTTCCAACAGGCGCTGGCGCCCGCCTTCAACCCGCTGGTCGAGCTGAGCCAGCACCGCCGCCGTCTCGGGCATCGCGCTCATCGCGCCCAGAGACGCGAGCGCCATGGCCGGCCCGAGATCCCGGTAGGAGGTGCGCAACACCTGTTCGATGCCCATCAGCTCGACGAGTTTGCGCGCCGCTTCCAGCCGGGCGGACGGACTGTCCGATTCGACCGCTGCGGCCGGCGCCGCCGCGGGCGCTTCGGCGCGCACCGCCATATGCCCCGGCAGCACGAAAGAAAGTGCCACAGCGACGCCGGAGAGCCTTCTCACGCCGCCACCTTCTCGCTCGCGAGCGCCTTCACCTGCGCCTTGGCCTTCAGCCAGGCGTGCATCTTGTCGGCGACGTCGCGGCCGTCGCGGATCGCCCAGACCACCAGGCTCGCGCCGCGCACGATATCGCCGGCGGCGAACACCCCGTCCAGCGCGGTGAGCATCGTCTTGTGATCGATCCGCAGCGTCCCCCAGCGCGTCACGCCGAGATCGGGGACGCCGAACAGGTCCGGCAAATCCTCGGGATCGAAGCCGAGCGCCTTGATGACCAGATCGGCCTCCAGCCGAAAGCCGCCCTCGGCGTCCGGCTCCGGCGCGCGGCGGCCGCTGGGATCGGGCGCGCCCAGGCGCATCCGGGTCGCACGCACCGCGCTCACCCGGCCATCGGCGTCGGCCTCGAACGCTTCGGGGGCGGAAAGCCAGACGAACTCGACCCCTTCCTCCTCGGCATTCATCACTTCGCGCTGGGAGCCCGGCATGTTGGCGCGGTCGCGGCGGTAGAGGCACTTGACCGAGGCGGCGCCCTGGCGGACGGCGGTGCGGACGCAGTCCATCGCCGTGTCACCGCCGCCGACCACCACGACATGGCGGCCGGCCGCGTTCAGCGCGCCTTGGTCGAACGCCGGCACGGCATCGCCAAAGCCCTTGCGGTTGGACGCGATCAGATAATCGAGCGCATCGATCACGCCGTCATGGCCGACGCCAGGCACCTTGATCGCGCGCGGCTTGTAGACGCCGGTTGCCACCAGAATCGCATCATGGCGGGCGCGCAGCTCGGCAAAGGGCAGGGCGCCGCCCACGTCCGCGCCCAGATGGAAGACGATGCCGCCCGCCTCGAGCCGAGCGATGCGCCGCATGACGACGTGCTTCTCAAGCTTGAAGCCGGGAATCCCGTATGTGAGCAGCCCGCCCGCCCGGTCGTGCCGGTCATAGACATGGACGTCATAGCCCAGGCCGCACAGATACTCGGCCGCGGTCAGCCCGGCCGGCCCGGCGCCGATCACGCCGACCGACTGGCCGCGGGCAGAGCCGGGCACCAGCGGCTCGACCCACCCCTCTTCCCAGGCCGTGTCGGTAATGTACTTCTCGACCGCGCCGATGGTGACGGCGCCATGGCCGGAAAACTCGATCACGCAATTGCCTTCGCACAAGCGGTCCTGCGGGCAGATGCGGCCGCAAATCTCCGGCATGGTCGACGTGGCGTTGGACAGCTCATAGGCTTCGCGCAGCCGGCCCTCGGCGGTCAGCCGCAGCCAGTCCGGAATGTGGTTGTGCAGGGGGCAGTGGACCGAACAATAAGGGACGCCGCATTGCGAGCAGCGTGCGGACTGCGCTTCTGCCGCCTCAAGGGCGTAGCGATCCGCAATCTCGCGGAAATCGGCCGCGCGCAGCTCAGGCTCCCGCTTCTCGGGATAGGCCTGCTCCCGGCCGACAAACTCCAGCATGCGATGACCGCTCATGGGCCGACCTTATCGCAAAGCCGGGCCGCTGAGTCACGCAAGGATTCGGCGATTGGTCAGAAGAACTGTCCTGGTACCGCCGGATTCAGCGCGACGCTGAGGCTGTCGAGTGGGTCCGTCTGTAACTAGGTCAGATATTCTGCCTCATCGGCTCAGCAGCCACACCAGCGCCACGCTTCCGGCGACGATCCGATACCATGCGAAGGGCGCGAAGCCGCGCCGCGACACCAGCCCGACGAACCATTTGATGACGACGAGCGCGACCAGGAACGAGGTTACGAAGCCGATCGCGACCAGCCCCCAGTCGACGGCGGCGGCGGTCAGCGCGTCGAGATCCTTCGCGATCGACAGGGTGGTCGCTCCGAGCATGGTCGGCACTGCCAGGAAGAAGCTGAACTCCGCCGCCGTGCGGCGCTCGACACCCATTGCCAGCGCGCCCATGATCGTCGCGCCGGAACGGCTGACGCCGGGCACCATTGCGAGGCACTGGACCAGCCCGATGCCAAGGGCGCGGCCATAGGGGAGGGCGGCGACGCCGGGCGGGATGCGCGCATGCGTGACGAGCGCTTCGATCACGAGGATGGCGATGCCGCCGACGATCAGCGCCACGGCCACGACCACCGCACTGCCCAGCATCACCTCGATCATGTCGATGAAGAGCAGGCCGAGCACGGCGGAGGGCAGGAAGGCGAGCAGCAGATTGGCGAGGAAGCGCCACGAGGTCGCATCGCGTCCGAAAAGGCCGGTCGCGACCGCCCAGAAGGTGCGCCAGTAGAGCACGATCACCGCGAGAATCGCGCCGAGCTGGATGATGACATTGAATTGCGCCCATTGCTCGGCGCGGTAGCCGAGCAATTCGGCGGCCAGGATCAGGTGCCCGGTCGAAGAGACCGGCAGGAACTCGGTCAGCCCCTCGACGATGCCGAGCAGGATGGCGGTCAGAATAAGGGGCATGGTTGCTCGCGTTCCGAAAGGCGGGATGGGCTCAGTTCTCGGCGGCGTTGCCGACACCGAACCGTCCCTGGCGCCGATACTGGACAAGCCAGGTCGGCGCGACCGCGGCGAGCGGTGTCGGCGCGATGCCGAACGCTTCGATGCCGGTCGCGCGGGGGCCGACGACATTGTCCTGCTGGAGCATCAGCCACTGATCCCAGGTGATCGGCGCGCCGGGCAGGAAGCGGCTGGCGCCGGCGAGCGCCGCGGCCAGCCCGTCGGACATATCGATGAAGGTGCGCTTGCGCCCCGTCATCTCCGCCAGCCGGCGATTGAGCTCCGCCATGCTGATCCGCTCCGGGCCGCCAATGTCGAAGGTGCGGCCGCCGAAATGCTCGGGCTCGGCCACGGCGCGGGCGATCGCGCGGGCGAGGTCGGCGACGAACACCGGCTGGAAACAGGTGCGTCCGCGGATCACCGGCACCACCGGCAGGCGCTGGATCAGCTGCGCGAAGCGGTTGGTGAAGCCGTCTTCGCGCCCGAACACGACCGAGGGGCGGAGGATCGTCGCGTTCGGAAAGGCGGCGCGGACCGCCGCTTCGCCTTCGCCCTTGCTGCGGCCGTAGCGGGAGGGGGAGGCCGGGTCGGCCCCGATGGCGGAGACATGGACCAGCGCGCGAGCGCCGGCGGCGGCCGCGGCTTCGGCGACGTTGCGGGCGCCATCGACATGAAAGCCCTGGAAATCGCCGTCCAGCACGCCGACCAGATTGACCACCGCCGCTGCGCCGTCGACCGCCCGCGCGACCATTTCCTTGCGGCGAATGTCGGCGGCGGTGAACTGCAGCTGGCCGAGCGTGCCGAGCGGCCGCAGGAAAAATGCGGTTTTCGGATCGCGCTGCGCCACGCGGACCCGGTAGCCCTCGCCGCCGTCGAGCAGATCCTGGACGGTGTAGCGGCCGATGAACCCACCGCCGCCGAACACCGTGACCACTGCATCCTTCATCGCATACGCTCCTTCGCTGGCCCGCGCCTGTGCCCCGCCGATGCTTTGTTGACAAGGGTCGGCGGGCGCCCTAAGCGCGCCGCCTACCCCGTGCCCAGGTGGCGGAATTGGTAGACGCACCAGCTTCAGGTGCTGGCGCTCGCAAGGGCGTGGAGGTTCGAGTCCTCTCCTGGGCACCACCTTTCAATAGTGTGGCGCAAATTTCAGGTATTTCGCGGTAGTGGCGCAGAAACCGCGTAGTTCTGCGAACGCTCGCGTTTGCTTTCGGGGCACTGCAGACTGTAGACGCAGTGGATAGGCGACCTTACCTAACAGGAAGGTTCGCGTCTCCGCACGCCCAATCCGAGACTGCAATCGAGTGTTGCTGATCAGGTGCAAAAAAGTTCTGCCTGGTCATCCCAGCTGATTGGAAGATCGGAGGCAAGCAGCCGCTTCGGCGTGAGGTGGTGGGGGTGCCGCCCCGATGCGATCGCATCGACGATCTCAGGCGCCAGCCAGGACAGCTTCAACAGCTTGGCGAAGCGGTGCCGGCACTGCCGCCGCTCGGCCGCGATCGCGCTGATGCTCAGCTGCGGAGATGCGAGCAACGCCTCGCGTGCGTCATGCGCTTCGCGGATGAGCGCCAACAGCCCGGCATCGGCTTCGATCGCCCGTCCTGCACCGTCGCTGATGACCAGCTTCGTCGCCTTGCCCTGACGAATCTTGACCGCCGGTGTCTCGAGCCAGAGCTTGCTGGCGTGCTGCCAACAGCCGATCCCGATCCGCCGCATCAGCGCCGGCAGGTGAACCGCGATGCGGATCCTGTCCTCCATCAGCTGTGCCTGGGCGATCAGGCTCTGCAGCTCGGCGCGGCCCGCGGACAGGTTCTGGACGCGTCTCGCGAGCCCTGCTGCCCGCTCCAGCGCGGCTGCGATTCTGGGAGCATCGAGCTGGCTTGGGAGCAGCGTCTTAAGTGCATGCCTGTCCCCGAGCAGCGCAAGGATGCGCTGCTGGACAGCTGTCTCGATATCACGAGCGGGGATGCGCCAGGCCGGCGCCTCGCCGCTGCGCAGGTCAGCCGAGTGGGTGACATAGTAGCGGTAGCGCCTGCCCAGCTTGTTTGTGTGGGTCGGCGACATGCGCCGGCCAAGGCCATCGGTGAGGGCGCCAGCAAGCAGGCTCCAGTGGGCGATGTTGCCATCCAGCTTGCGACCGACGCTGTTCGACTTGATCCGGCTCTGTACAGCATCCCAGAGCTCGGTCGAGATAATGGCCTCGTGCTCGCCCTCAAACGTCTCGCCCTTGTTGGCAATGCGGCCGACATAGATCGGGTTGGAGAGCATGTTGAACAGCATGCCTCGCGAGAAGGGCACGCCACCGAACACCCGATCACCGACGGCCCGCTCGCGGGTCCGATAGCCGTCGGCCCGAAGCTCCTCGATCAGCGCCTGCCCTGACCCGAGCGCAACGTAACGCTCAAAGATGTGCCGAACCGTACGTGCTTCTGCTGGTTCGATCACCAGCTTGCGCTCGACCACCTTGTAGCCGAGTGGCACCACGCCACCCATCCACATGCCCTTGCGTTTGGAAGCAGCAATCTTGTCGCGGATCCGCTCGCCGGTGACCTCACGCTCGAACTGGGCAAAGGACAGGAGCACGTTCAGCGTCAGTCGTCCCATGCTGGTCGTGGTGTTGAACGCCTGCGTGACGCTCACGAACGACGCGCCCCGTCTGTCGAGCACATCGACGATGCGCGCAAAGTCGGCGAGCGAGCGGGTGAGCCGATCGACCTTGTAGACGACGATCGCGTCGACGATGCCCGCCTCTACGTCCTTCAGCAGCCGCTTCAATCCCGGCCGCTCCATCGATCCGCCCGAGAAACCGCCATCGTCGTAGCGGGCTTTGTGAAGCGTCCATCCCTCATGACGCTGGCTGAGGATGTACGCCGCACAGGCCTCATACTGTGCATCGAGGCTGTTGAAAGCCTGATCGAGACCTTCCTCGGTCGACTTGCGCGTGTAGATCGCGCAGCGAACAGCGCCGCTCCGCTCAGGGCTGGTTCTGGCCATCGGTCAATCCAAAGAAGCGCGGACCTGACCAGCGTGCGCCGGTCACCTCGCGGGCGATCTCGGACAGCGAGCGATAGTGCCGACCATCCCACTCGAACCCGCGCTCGGTCGTCATCACGACGATGCTACGGCCGTTCCAGCTGCGCAGCAGCTGGGTGCCGGGGCTGAGCGTCACGCCTGTCTTGTTCGGCTGCCCCGACCGGATGGCCCGCAGGGTGCGTGCCGGCAGCTTGCCGAGCGCGCGTTCCTGAATGGCGTAGCCGATCCCCATGCGCAGCAGGTCGGCGGCGAGCCGCGGCGGCTCAGACTTGCAGAGCCGCTGCCACTCCGCTCGAAGCTCGGCTGGCGGCAGGGTCGCCAGCCGGCTCAGTTGCTCGTCCAGAGACGCCCGGCTCATGCGCTGGTGCTCAGGCGGTAGCAGGTCAGGTCGCCGCGCTTGGCCTTTTTGATCGCGTGCCCCTTCTTGCGCAGGCCGGTCAGCGCCGCGCGCACGGAGTGGGGCAGCCAGCCGGTCGCGCTGACGATCTCGTCGAGCGTTACGCCATCCTCGCGGCGGAGCAGGTCGAGAACCATCGCCGACTTGGATTGCGCCGCCTCGGCGGGGGCGGGGGAAAGCGTCCGCTGCTTCGAGCGTTGCTTCCGGGAGGGCTTGGCCGCCGGCGAGGTTGCAATGTCAGATCTGGCGAGAGCTGCGCAACCCGCATCGGTGATGACAAGGCCGATCCGCTCGCCGCCGATACGGCGCCAGGTCTTCGCCTCGTCGCTCACCTTCACCTCGGCAGCCAGTGCCGAGCCAAGCAGGGCGACCAGCGCCTTGCGGATCGTGCTCCGCTGCGTGACGAGGGTCTCGGGCGGGGGCAGCAGGCTGGCATCGTCGCGTTCGGCAGCGGCGGCGAGCAGCAGGATCTGGATGTCGGTCAACTGGGTCATGGGTGGTCTCCTGATCAGAGCGGCATCGTGCCGCTCCCACCACCCAGAGCCCCGCCAGTCACCCGGTCGGGGCGGCCGCGCCTAGCCGCCGCGGCTCACGGGAACAGCAATGCTCCGTTCGGAAGACAAGTCGAGTGGAATGTGGACCAGTGGCTGAAATCGAAGCGGTTCCGGCCAGCAGTGAGGGAATGCAGACGTCAGGCGGCGGCCGAGAGCGGTAGGAACTTTCCGACTGTGGCGCTGGCGCGCTCGATCCACTGCTCCTTTTCCCCGACTGGAGCCACATTGTACATCGCATCAGCCGCATCTTGCCATGATGCCCCGCGAGCAATCATCCATGTGGCAAGATATTGAGAGGATAGGCACCCGCCCGCCGTGGCAACATTGCCATGCGCGACAAACGGTGCATCGATCACCTGAACGCCAGATTCAATTAACCAACGCTTTGTCGTGAGGTCGGTGCAAGCGGGCAGATCACCCACTAATCCGAGCTTCGCCAGCACCAATGTCCCCGAGCATTGGGCGGCAATTAGCTGTCGCTTTGGATCAAGTTCAAGCTGGCGAAGCAGCTCGGGATCGCACGCAATCTCGCGGGTCTTGCTCCCGCTTCCGATGAGCACAGCATCAGCTTCCTTCACAAAAGACAAGGGTCGCTGACGGGTCACCGTAACGCCGTTCATCGAAGTGACCTGCTCCGCGGGCGAGGTGATATATGCTGCCCAGCCTTTCGGCTTCATCTGATTGAGGATGCCTGCAGCGATAAACGAGTCCAGCTCGTTGAAGCCGTCGAAGGTGAGAACAGCGATTTCCATTTCGACCAACCCTGAAATGAGGCCCGTTCCCTAACCCCGTCCGATCGGCATGGAAATGGCCGTCTCGGGTTGGCTGACGATCATGCTCTGATGACTGCCTATGGTGGGAACCGGCTGGTCCGCTCACGGGCGCTCAGACCGCGAAAGCGGACACGCGCACCAAGAGGCAGAAGAGGGACTACGCGCCTCGCTTATCGCCTTTCAGGCCCGCCGGTCCGAACCCGAAACAACCTTTTCGGCATCTCAGTCTTCTGCGCTAAGGACGTCGATCCCAGCCTGCGCCGCCTCTTCACCCTTGCTGCGGAGCAGCCCGAACAGGAAGCCGCCAAACTCCCTCGCGACCGGTGCAGCGGCACCGACAATGTCGGCTGCGACTTCCTTGCCGACTTCGCCCGCCACTTTCTCGCCGAGCTTGCCGAGCACACCGCCGGCAACCGCCTTGAAGCTCTTGTCCTTGAGCTGCTTGTCCTTGGTGAGCCGAGCGATGATCTCTTTCACGGCTTCGAATCTAAATCAGCTACGGATAAAACGCGACTCACTTGGCGGGCGGACCGGATATAACGGTCGCAGCTCCGAAGGCGTATGAGCCGAGTCGCCGGGCGCGGTCAGAGCTCGACCGTCTTCGCCTGCTTCCGCTCTTCATTTCCGAGCGGCGTGCGAGTGCGAAGCGCTGATCTCGCCGTCGATTTGAGTAGTTATCCGAAGGTTCAGAATATGTCGCCGCCCGTCACAAAATCAGTAGAACTCAAGGAGAGCGTCGTTAAGGACGCGCTGAAGAGCTTGGACTGGCCGAGGTTAAAGGGCCACCTCGACGAGGTCGCGCTGGACCAGGACGATGCAGGCGCAATCGTCGCGCTCCTTCGCCGGAGCAACGATTTTCTGCTCAAGCGGCCCGATCCGAAGAGGGCTGCGAAGCGCGCCAGCTTCGTCGCCTCGCTCGAGAAGCACCTCGCCGATCATGTCGACCAAGATTCCGTCGGCTCGCTCTCCAACGCAATGGCCATGATCGGCCGGATCGAAGCCGGCTATGCTGAGATCCTAAGGTCGCTCGACGCCACCGTCGCCGCGAAGCTGCTTCCGGAGGTTCAGGCGTCGGCGGCCCTGCAGCGGGCTGCCTTCTCCTATCACGAGCTACAGGGGGAACTTCGCGCGGAAATGAAGCGGCGGAAGGAACTGACCCTGCAGAGCTTCCGGATCACCCGGCCGGACGGCTCGACCTATTCGCCGGACGGTATCCTCATGGGAATAAGCACCGCCGCGGGGATGACCCTTCTGCTTCTCGGGCATCGGCGCAAATGGTTCGATTCCGGCAAATATCTCGTTCTCCCGGCCCTCACGGAAGCAACCGACGATGAGGTCTACAAGGGCGGGCTGACCGAGGTCCTCGCGGTCTCATGGCGGCACTGGGAGCGGATGGAGCAGCGCTGCCGCTATTTCGAGGGCGACCTCAAGATTTCGCGCGGCGACGATATCCCGGACTGGGCGCCCGAGCATACCGAGATGGTAGTGGAATATGACCATATCTGCGAGCCCGAGCTCTACGATCATTTGGCGAACCAGCGCCTCAACGATCGCATGGTCCAGACTTTCCAAGAGATGAGCCTTAGGACGGACGCCGATGTGAAGGCGACTGGGATCGCGAAGCCTCTGGCGCTTCCTCCCGCTGCGTTCGTGTCGGCCCAGGAGGGCCATGCCGGCGTCTCGCTGAGCGAGATGCTCGGCTATTCGATCCTCAGTGACAAAGAAACGCCCGGCGGTCTCAGGCTAATCGAATGGCTACGCGGGTATGCGGTTCTGCAGCAGATTGCCGAGGAGCGTTATGCCGCCTCAGGCAAGAACGGCCTCTTCTTCACGTTGCGGCGGGCCGATCTGGTCGCCACGCTCGACCGGCTCGGGCTCAAGAATGGCGCCGCCGAACGCTTCGTCGACCTGACCTCCCTTCAAATGTCGAGTCGCGATCTGTTTGATCAACCGCTTATCCGGATGCAGGACGGTCAGCTCATGCTGTTCGGCCCGGGCGTCCTCACCGCTGATCCGGGACGGGTCACGCTGTGCGCCATCGGAAATTTGGGCGAGCAGCTCAGCCGCAAGGGCAAGAGCTTCGAGAAGGAAACGCTGAAGTTTTTCCGGGACGAAGGCTTCGACGCTAAGATGCTCAAGTTCAAGCAGGACGGCGAGGTCTATGAATATGACACGCTCTTTGAATGGGACGGTCATGTTTTCATCTTCGAATGCAAGAACCGGACGTTGTCCGGTCACAACCCCGTGGCGGCTTTTTATTTCGCGCTGGAGATGGAATCGGCACGCCGGCAGGTCCTTCGCCTCGCCTACGGTCTCACCAGCCATCCCGACATCGTCTTCAAGCGAACGGGCATCGACATCGCGGGGAAGACGATGGTCCCCTGCGTCCTCAACTCGCTGCCTTACGCGGCTAAGCGCGATGAGGACGGGGTGTACATGTCCGACGCGTCAAGCCTGAAACGCTTCTTCCAGGAGCGCAACTTCAACATCGTTCGGCCCCATCGGCTAAAGAAAAACATCACCGTCCTGCACCGCACGGTGATGAAGGCGCTGTGGTCCAGCGATAAGCCGTCGGTCGGCGACTTCCTCGCCTATCTGGCCGACCCGCTGCCGCTGCAGATCGCCAACGCCCATACAGAGCGTGCTCGCCACGGCTTTAGCCTGGGCGAGCGCACGGTCGTCGCCGTCGACGATCTCGCCTATCGAGAGATGACGACGGAGAGTATTTCCAAGCTCTGCGGGGTCGACCCCAAAGCGGCAAGGCGTGACGCCCGGCGGATCACGCGGGCGCTCAACGAGGCTATCCGCAGGAACGAGCAGCGCTCGATCGCCAAAGCGGAGCGGGCATGGCGCAGCCAGCGGAACAGGAAGCGCAGCGAAGGCAAAAACTGATCCGGCCAGTCATGGCAATAGCCAAGAACGGTCAGTCGGCTTTCGGCCAACCTAGACCGGCAGGCCGCCCTGAATGAATGACCGGCTCTGGGCATCGGTCAGTCCGTCGCGAACGCCCGGGATTGGATAAGACCGGTCGGACTGCCTCTGGTGGTACGCGGTCCGTCCGCTCCGGGCGCTCGGCAGCGGAAGCGGACCTTTGTCGGCGTCGCCGTGTTTTCCGCTTGGCGCCCATCCCGGCCGTTCGGCGACCGGCGACTCCACGGCTGCTTAGCGCCCCAACTGTCACCGTTACCGCACCTCTGCACTGAACCTGAGGGCTGACGTGCGCTCAAGCCCGGATGAGCAGCGGCCGGTGCGCGTGCGCGGACCGCGCCGCCTTGCAAGGTGCCGGTCTGGATGGTTGTGATTGCAATTGCATTCGGATCGATAGATATTGAAATCGAGGATACAGGGGGGGCAATGCAGCTCGAGCGCGCTCGCATCAAAAACTTTAGATCGCTTCGAGATATCGAAGTCGACTTTGGTGCGCATACAGCGTTTGTTGGCGGCAACGGTGCGGGTAAGTCGTCGATACTGAAAGCGATCGAAAGATTCTATTCGACTTCGAAGACCTGCGACGCAGACGATTTCTTCGGGCGGGATCAGACGCAGCCGATCGAGATAGAACTCACCTTCCATCAGCTGAGCGATCAGGAGGCGGCGTCATTCGAGGACCGCGTGCGGGACGGCAAGCTAGTCGTCACACGTATCTTCGATGGTAGCGCCTCAAGCGGCCGTTATCACGGTGTCGTTCCCCAAAACCCCGACTTCGTCGCGGTCCGATCGCAAACCGCCGCGACGCCGAAGCGCGCGGCCTACAACGCCCTTCGCGAAAACAATCCGCTTTACGCGGATTTGCCCAACGCCGGCAGCGCCGCGGCGGTTGATCAGGCGCTGCTGGATTGGGAGGCCGCTCATCCTGCTCAACTGGTCCTGTTGCCCGATGACGGGCAGTTCTTCGGCTTTCAGAACAACAGCCGCGGAAAGCTCCAGAGGCATACTAGCTTCGTGTTTATCCCGGCTGTGCGCGAGGCATCGGCCGATGCGGCCGACGGCAAGGCGAGCGTTATCGGCAAGCTCCTTGAGCTGCTGGTGCGTAGCCAGATCTTGCAGCGACCCGACGTCCAAGCCTTCAAGACGCAGATGACGGAGGCCTATCAGGCGCTGGTGTCGGCAGAAAACATGCCCGAGCTCGGCCTATTGGCGGGAACGCTCACCGCCGATCTGCGCGGTTTGTACCAAGATGCAGAGGTCAACCTGAACTGGCGGGAGATCGAGGAGATGCCGGTCCCGTTACCGATGGCGGATGTATCTCTCAAAGACGACGGTTTCGGCGGCCCGGTCGATAGGCAGGGTCACGGCTTGCAACGCGCGTTCATTTTCACGCTGCTTCAACATCTGGCGCGCACGGCGGTGCCGCAAGCTGACGATGCCGGTGGCGGAGATGCGGGTGGCGGCGCTCCCGACGCTCCCGCAGTGGTCGCCCAAGCGCCAACCTTGATCCTCGCGATCGAGGAGCCCGAGCTGTACCAGCATCCAACCAAGCAGCGGCACTTTGCCGAGGTGCTGCGCGGGCTGAGCAGCGGCACGCTTCCGGGCGTACAGGGTCATACTCAAGTCATCTTCGGCTCGCACTCGCCAATGTTCATTTCGATGGGCCATGCCGACGAAATCCGGCTCACCCGCCGCTCAGCCTGCGCCGACAGCGCATTCAAGCAGTGCAGCTTGCAGGCCCTTGACCTCGGTATCGTGGCGCAGAAGCTCGAACGCGGCTGGGATAAGCCCGCCGGCTCATACAGCCCACAGACCTTGATGCCCCGGCTCCATATCCTTGGGGCCGAATTGGCCGAGGGTTTCTTCGCGAATGGCGTCATACTAGTCGAGGGGCGCAGCGACAAAGCGGCGCTTACGGCGACAGCGCGAATGCTCGGCGTTAATTTCGAGGCAGCCGGAATTGCCATCCTTTCTGCCGAGGGCAAGGCCAACCTCGACCGTCCCTATGTCATTTTCCGCGAGCTGGGCATTCCGACCTTCTTGCTTTGGGATTGCGATCAACATCTGCCCGAATCCAGGCGCACGCCCGCGATCGATCTTGCCTTGTGCAAGCTCGCAAAGCCGGATCAAATGTTCCATGCCGCCCCAACCGACGACCTCGTCACCGACTGCTATGCGCATTTCGGCACAACGCTGGAACATCGTTTAGAAGAGGATATCACTGCGGACATTCACGCCGCGTGCCTCGCTGCGGCCTGCGAGCCCTTCGGCGTGCACCCGAGCAATGACACCCAGAAAATTCCCGAGGTCGTTTATCAGACTTTGCTGCGCGCCAAGGAGCACGGTCGCGAGAGCGACATGTTGAAGAACGTGATTCGCGCAATGTGGCGCTTTTTTCGCGACGAGGACCTGCCTGCCCCGCCACACGCGCAAGCGCCGGTCCCAGTAGCTTGAAAGTCGACAACGGCTTGAGCGAGTTCATGTCGGTCCGAGAGCGCCGCGCGCACGGTCCGTGGAGCGACCTAGCGCTTCATACGATTGGATGGCGTGCATTTCAGGATCTCTGCTCGCAGGTCTGCGAGGTCGTTCTCGGCCGTCCGGTCGAGATTTACCGGGAAGCGCAGGATGGCGGCCAGGACGCGGTATTTCTTTTACCGTCGGGATCGGATGCGCCCTCCATTGGCACTATTCAGTGCAAGCACACTTCGGAGGCGGGCAAAGCGCTGAAGGCCAGCGACCTATCGGGCGAGATCGAAAACGTCGAGGAACTGGTCAAGGCTGGCCTCGCCGATACTTATGCCTTCATGACCAACATGAGCGTCGATGCGCCAGTCGCCGCCGCGATGCGCGCGCGATTGCGCGCGCTCGGCGTGCGCAAACCGCACATTCTGGGTCGCCAGTATATCGTTCGGGTCATCAGGAGCAGCGCCCGCCTGCGCGCGCTCGTGCCACAGGTCTATGGTCTTGGCGATTTGACCTCGATTGTCGACGAGCGGCTCAGCGAGCAGAGCCGGGCGCTCCTCGAAAGCTGGATACCGAAGCTGCGGACTTATGTTCCGACTAAGGCCCATCGCGACGCCGTTAACGCGATTTCGGATCATGGTGTTGTGCTCCTGCTCGGCAATCCGTCGAGCGGCAAATCGGCGATCGGCGCCATCGTTTCCACGATCGCATCGGAGAACCCGGATAACACCGTCCTTGCTCTCACTAGCCCGCGCGATTTCGAGGCGGGATGGAATCCAAACGACCCAGGGCGATTCTTCTGGATTGACGACGCCTTCGGTTCAAACGTGCTGCGCGACGATTATGTTCAGGACTGGGCCTCCGCCTTTTCCAAGTTGCGTGCGGCAATCCATCACGGCAATCGCTTCCTGCTTACGTCGCGCAAGCACATCTATGAGGGAGCGCGGCGGCGGCTCGGCCAGCGCAATCTCGCGCAATTTACGGACGGAAGCGCCGTGGTCGACGTGGGGGATCTGACCTTCGACGAGAAAGCGCAGATCCTCTACAACCACATCAATTTCGGCGGGCAGAGTCAGAGCTGGCGATCGAGCGTGAAGCCCCACCTTGCGGCCGTTGCGGCCGTCGAGAATTTTCTTCCCGGTATTGCCGAACGGCTTGGGGATCCGAACTTCACCAAGGGACTGTCGCCGCGCGAGCGTTCGCTCGTCCGCTTCATGGAAGAGCCGACTGAGCACCTTATCGATACCGTCAACGCCCTGGACGATCAGCTTCAGGCGGCGCTCATTCTGGTCTATGTCCATCAGGCCGGTTTCGATCCCAGCGACCACGATCCATTGGCAGCGCAGGCAGTCGCGGAACTAACCGGCTATTCGCTCATCAAGCTTCAGGATTGCTTTGCCGAGCTGAAGGGGTCGTTTCTTAAGCTCTCCGGACCAAGATGGACCTTCGCCCACCCGACGATCTCGGACGCCCTGACAGAGATCATGCGGCGGAAGCCGCACTTTATGGCAGCGTTGATTCGCGGCGCGCCAATCGACACGATTCTCGGCAGCTTCACATGCGAGGGATCGCCGCTCATCCGGGACGCGCTGGTCATCCCGACCGCATTGGATGACGCTTTGGTTACCCGCCTCGGCCGGACGCCCGACGAACGCCAGCGAAATTGGATGCTGTTCCAATTCCTTTCCTACCGCGCCAGCGAGGCGGTCTTCTCGAAGGTGGTTCAGCAGTATCCGAATTTGTTGCGGCGATCGTGCTGGCGGACCGATCGCGTAGCTAACGACCCGCAGCTTGCCACCTACGGTCGGGCAAATCGCCTTGGCCTCTTGAACGACGATTTGCGTCTGGAAGCAGCGGACAGGCTTGAGTCAGCGGCGCAAGATGCGCTCGACGCCTCCTTCTTCGAGGACGACGACATGCTCGGCCTATTATCGCCATTACGCCTGGTCAGCATGGGCATGAGATTGCGGACCACGGTCTTGCCATCCCTCGAAGATCGAATCGAAGAGATTACGGCGGATGCCGATCTCGACGAAGAGCCCGATAGCCATTTCAGGAAACTGCTCGACGTGCTGGATCGCGTGGAGGCATTTGGCGTCGACACCGACGCAACCGCTTTGATCGACGAAGCACGCGATCAAATCAAGCGCTCGGTCGAGGCGATCGAAGAGCGCAAGCGCGAGCGGGATGAGGAGGACGAAAGCGATACGGACTGGACCCACATCGTTACGCGAAAGAAGGAACAGGTCCCCGTGCCGCCCGCGCCGGTGGCAGCGCGATCGATATTCGAAGACGTCGACAGATAGGAGTCGGTCGGTTTTTAAACTGGTAGATGAACGGCCATCTTGACGAAACAAGTTCTTCTTATAAGTTTCCTGAAACGCCAATTGGTGATTGGCCAGACTTTTTTAGCGATGTAACGGCTTGTTCGTGCCGAGCGTCTTTTATTGAGCAATCGCTTCGCGGAGTATCTCCCCGGCATCTGCTAGTCCGCAAGCGGCCCAGTTCTCCTCTTTCAGGTGCTGACTCGGCGAATGTTCGCTTGCCCCCCTTAGTCGCCACGAGCGGTCATTCCGCTACCAGCCCAACAACGGTCGTTCGTACAGGCACACGTCAATGGCCAGAATGGGCGCAGAGCGGCCACGAGCGCCCGCAGAGTGAACGTCCGGTTCTGGGAAGCCGCAGTGTCGCTCTGAACGGCCGAGACTGGGTCATTTCCGCCGAGACCCGCCGGTCAGCTCGCGACCCGTTGCGGACATTCCGCACGAAGGGTAACGTTGTACTATGTTCGATGAGTTTACCACTCAGGACCTTTGGCATTTGGCTTATGCTGCTGCAGTGGGTGGCGCAGCCATAGGTTTGCTGCCTCGATCCGGCATCCGTTCCGTATCTATCTGGATATGGACGTTAATCCCCCTGACGGTGACACCGGCTACGCTTACTCTCACGAAGACGGGGCAACTCGGATCGAGTTGGTCTTTTGCTGGTGTTTTCTTGCTGGTTGCGCTGCCGCCTTGGGCTGGGTTGGCGCTGCTGCCGTACAATTTGGTACGGCGGGTGCGTGAGCTAGGGTCCGGCAGAGACTATCGAATTGGCAGCTGACCACCCGGAGGGGTCGTTTGAGCGCGGTCGTCCGCGCGCTTGACCATTCGCACGCGCCGCGACGTGCAGCGACCGAGGCCGGGCTTGCACCGAGTTGACAAGTGATTCCTCGACGAGGACCGGCCCCAATTGCTGCCGCTCCCCCGGCCTACGGCGTAGCGTCAAAGTTCAACGACAACTTTCCCGATCGCCTCGCCGCTTTTCAGACGGGCATGAGCAGCACCGATCTCGGCGAGGGTTAAGCGCTGCTCGTCCAGAACCGGGATGATCCGGCCGGCCTCGACCAGCGCGCTCAACCTGTCGAGGATCGAACCATGCCGCTCGAGCCCTTCGCCGCTCAGCATCGGAACCAGCATGAAGACGAGATCGAGCCTGGCGTTCTTGAGGTGGAGCGGCGTCAGGTCGGGCGCCGCGCCGAGCGAGACGATCGACACGCAGCGGCCATTCACCGCCAGCGCCGCGAGCGAGGGGGCGATATTGTCGCCGCCGACGGTGTCGAAGATCACGTCATAGCCCCTGCCGCCGGTATGCGCGGCGACATAGTCTTCCACCGGGGTCCGGCGGTAGTCGATCACGGCGTCGGCCCCGAGCGACCGGGCGATCTCGGCCTTGCGCTCGGAGGAGACGGTGGTGTGGACGATGGCGCCCAAAGCCTTGGCCAGCTGCACCCCGACATGGCCGACGCCGCCCGCGCCGCCATGAACCAGTACCGTCTCGCCGGGGCGGACCGCCGCGCGATCGACGAGCGCCTCCCACGCGGTGATCGCCACCAGCGGCAGCGCCGCCGCCTCGGCAAAGGAGAGCCGGGCCGGCTTGCTCGCCAGCAGGCGGGCATCGGCGATCATGCGTGCGCGATAGGCGCCGTCGCGGCCCCTGACCCCGCCAGCGCAGCCATAGACCGCGTCGCCGACAGCAAAGCCGTTCACCCCGGGGCCCACCGCCTCGACGATCCCCGCGGCATCGCAGCCGAGCACGATCGGGCCCACAGGTGCGATATCGGCCATGCCGGCGCGGATCTTGGTGTCGACGACATTGATGCTGGCGGCGCGGACGTCGATGCGTACCTCGCCGGGCCCGGGTGCCGCATCCGGCAGGTCGACGAGACGGAAGGGCCGGTCGGGTCCGAGACAGTCGAGAACGGCAGCTTGCATGGTAATCTCCCTTCGGATGACGTTGCACAGGCAAGCTGGACAGACAGTGTCTTTGGCGCAAGAATGCACCCGAGAGTGCCATATGCACCAAAAGGATACTATGGACACAACGGACATACCGGGCACCGCGCCTGCGGCGCAGGGGCACGACCCCGCGACACTGCCCTTCACAGCGCCCTATGGCTGCTCGGTTGAAGCGACGCTCGCGGTCATCGGCGGGCGGTGGAAGCCCGTGATCCTCTTCAAGCTGATGGAGCAAGGCGTGCTGCGCTTCGGCGAGCTGCGCCGGTTGGTGCCGGGCGTCACGCAGAAGATGATGACCAGCCAGTTGCGCGAATTGGAGAGCGACGGCGTCGTCGCCCGAAAAGTCTACCCTGAAGTCCCCCCAAAGGTAGAGTATGCCTTAACCGAATACGGGCGCACGCTGTCGCCGATCCTATTGGCGATGCGCGACTGGGGGGCGCGGCACATGACGAAGTGATGCGACGCCGATGCTCCGTCTTCGCAGGCTCACTCAAGAAAGGGCGGCTCGGCAGCTCACCACCCAGTTGCGGGTCGGTGCTCGATGCCGAGAGGGATGGCGGCTTACGGCCAGCTCGAGCCACAACGGGGACATAAATGAACGGCAGGTTTCGGTCAGCGCTCCACCGGCGCTGAACGGCCGTCTGTGGGTCATATCCGCCGGGACCCGTCCGTCCGCATCCGACCCATAGCGGCCATGCATTGCCGAGCTAGTACGTCCCTGTAGCGGGCGCGAGAAGTCATCCAACTAACTTGATATGAGAAGACCTCCAAATGACTTTATAGAGATGACCCGGATCGTACCTCTCTCAGCCGCATGGCCACAAGTGTGGCAAAGATTTAATCAGCTGACGAACTCACCAACTAAAGCCTATCTGAAGGCCGACGACTCGCGGTGGCGCAACGCCGGCGTATAGCGTGCCGTCGGCTCCGAAGGCGAAGTTTGCGAAAGCATTGGTATTAAAGACAAGTTCGTTGGTGAGATTCTCCACGTAAAGCCGCGCCGACCAGCGCTCCGCCTCCCAGCCGATCTGGCCACCAATCAGCACCACGGCATCCTGAAATGCGGTGTTCTCGGGATTGAGCGGCGTGCTGCCCGATGCGGCCACCTCGCCACGCAAGAGGAGCCCTTTCCAAGGACGCCACGAGGCTGCAAGCGACGCGTCATACTCGGGCACCAGCCTCACGCGGTTGCCGGTGAAATCCTGCGTCGCCGAGAAGTTGTAGTCGATGTAGGTGCTGTCGACATAGCCGAAGGATGCGGCCAGCTCGAGCGCGGCGCTGAGCCTACCGGTGACTTCCAGCTCGAAGCCCTCACTCCTGACGTTGGCATTCGATGTGATGAGATTAGTCGAAATCGCCTGACCCTGCTCGTTCACGAGTACGTTGAATTCCTGCCAGTTATCCGCATCGATCCGGAATAACGCGCCCGAGATCAACAGGCGGCGACTCAACAGTTCGAGCTTGGCCCCGACTTCGTAGCTCCACAGGTTTTCCGCGCCGAAGCCGCTGAAATCGCGGGTGACGGCACTGGTCGCCGCGCCGAGGTTGAACCCGCCGGGGATCCAACCTTTCGCCGCAGACGCATAGACCAGAAGGCCGTCGTCGGGCTGCCAGTCGATCGACGCCTTCGGCAGGAACTGCTCGAAAGTGCGCGATAGGTTTTCGGCGGGAAACTGGAACTGGCCGAGCCGGCCGAGATCTAGCACACCTTCGTCCTGCACCTTGTCGCGCTCGGCGCGTTCATAACGGCCGCCCGCGGTGAAGCGGACGCCTTCAAGAAGAGGCACGGTCAGTTGCCCGAACATCGCATAGTCTCGCGAGCGGCTGGTCTGCAGAGGGGCGGCCGCATAATCGTCGAGACCGCCAGGGCCGACAAGGGTCGACAGAAGCTGCCCTTCGCGGCTGCGATAATGGTTGAGCCCCGCGACCCATTGGATGCGGGAGTCGACCGGCGACGAAAGCCGCGCCTCGAAGTTCCAGAAGGTTTCGTCGTCGCTGCTTGCGCCGGCGGCGCCTGGAAAGGCAGTAAGGTCGAGATCAATCCCTTGCGAGTTGGTCTCGAGGCTTCGCCACGAAGCATTGAAATCCAGCACTGCGGGGCCGAAATCGACGTGGAGATTGCCAGCCAATAGATATTCGTCCTCAGCTGTCCGTTTGGGCGCATCGTTGATCAGAGCGAAGCGGCCGGCCCTGCGGCCGCCGTTGAAGAGATCGGCGTAGGCCCGATCATAGGCCGCGCGGTCGATTGGCAGAAACTCTTGCTCGTACAGCCCCGGCGCGCGGAGCCGCGAGGTCTGGGCGAGCAGATCAAGCGTCACCCGGTCGGACGGAGTCCAGCGCATCTTGCCCTGGACAAAGGCTTCACTGAGCTCTCCTTCCTCGCCGATTGACGATCCGAGATTCCTGACGAACGAGTCCGCGTGGCTGTAGCTCGTCACCATTGAGGCTGCCAGGCGGTCATCAATCAATGGTCCGCCCATCGAAATCCGCATGTCCCCGCCGATGCCGTTGCCGAAGCCAAAAGCCGATCCAGTCACTTCGCCCTCGAAGGCCTCGGTCGGCTGTCGCGTGCGGATGACGATTAGCCCGGATTCGGTGTTGGCCCCGTAGAGCGTTCCCTGTGGTCCGCGCAGAACCTCTATTTGTTCGACAGCGCCGAGTGTCTGCTCGCGCAGCTTCCGGAACGGAATGCCGTCGACATAGACGGCCGCGCGATTGACGATCAACGGGTTGGATTCGATTCCACGAATGGTGACGTAGGTGCCGCCGACTTGTCCGGTCTGGTTGAACTGCACATTGGGAATGAAGTCGTCGATCTGGCGCAGGCTGTCGATTCTGGCGTCACGGATGAACTGCTCGGAGAACACGGTCGCTGCGACCGGAGTCTCCGCGAGTCGTGAGGATTGTCGCGTCGCCGTGATGATGATGGTGTCCGGATCGGTTTCCGGACTGGGTTGAGGATCAGCCGGCATTGAGTGCGCCACTGCGGCGGTGGGCGCGATGCCTGAGGCGAGAGCAATGAGCAGAGCGAAACAGCGCATGATCCCCCCTTTGCGAACGGCTCGCAGCTAGGGAGGTAACATTATCTCATCAACCGCTTTCTCTTTCGCCTTCGGGCAATCTCTTGCTGTATCGGGCAGTCACCCCCTGCCAGCGGCTCGGCGCTACCCCGTGGTAGCGCTTGAATGCCGTTGCGAAATGCGCCGGAGAGTAACCGACACGGTACGCGACTTCGGTCGGCCGGATCCCTTCTCCAAGGAATCGCGCAGCATGGTCGAGCCGACACCGGGTGAGATACCCGCAGATCGAGATCTGGAACACTTGCCGGAATGCCTCGGTCAAAGTGCGTGCGCTGCATCCGACTCGCGACGCTAGTCCGGCGATCGAAAGGGGGGCAGCATAGTCGGCCTCGATGATGGCTCGCGCTTCGAGCGCAAGCCTGTGTAGCCGCTGCTTACCTAGGGCAGGTCGCTGGCGCGTGCAAAGTGCTTCTTCGAACACCGCGAGGAGGTCGAGCGCTCGCGCCTCGCGCGCCATGTCGCGCGCTGTTCCCTGGAACCAGGGGTCGATGGGCATGGCCAGCCGGGCGATCACTTGAACAGGCACCGTGCTGAGCGACAGACAGGCCTGGCCTTGCCGGAGCGCGAAGTCGGCCAGCGCACCGAAGCCCTCGAGTTCCGCAGGGGCAATCGAGAGTCCGGCAGAATGAAACGGCCCTGGGGCAAGGGTAGTGGTCATGGTCGCCGGACTGGAGCACGCGACCATAGTTGCCCCAGCTCCGCGGACAGACATGCGACCGAAGTCAGCGACGCTGTAAATCTCTGGCGTTAGCCCGCAGCCGAAATGTAGACCGGCCGGCAGAGCGGCGTTGTACACGAGCGGTTCCGGATTGATCCCGCTCGACTGCCAATAAGTCGTCGTTGCCTGGCGGCAGGCGGATTGCTCAGTCGCCCCGCCGCTCATCGCGCCAATCGCTTCGATCCAGCCGTCTTGCATAGAATGGCCTATTTCACACAGAGTCGCCGGACGGCCAGCCTCAGTGGACTGAGCAGGTGCCGGCCAAAATCCGCTTCAAGGACCACACGATCTACGCACTCGCTATCCTTTTGGGTCGCGTTCCGCCGGACTGCTTTTCGCGGCGCAGAGGTCGATCGAGACCGTCCGCGCTTAGACCAGCGGGAGCGAGTCGAGAATGACAGGACGTGGTGGATTGCTGCCGTCAAAGACGAAGGCCGATCCGCGGGCCAACCCAAACCAGAATCCCGAAGAAAGCGACGGTGATCGCACAGCCCGTCAGCATGGCTGTCCAGAAGCCGAATCCGCTGCGGAGCATCGCTGGAACCAGCAGGAACATCGGCAAGGACGGCAGCACGAACCAGAAGGTCGCCTCGGCATGGGCCGAAATGTTGGCGGTGTCGCCAGTATCGCGCCAAAGCCAGATCATAGCCAGTATCGAGATGAGCGGCAGGTATGCGATCATCGCGCCGAGCGTTGGTGCGCCGGGCGATCTCCGAGACCAGCGCGATGATCGCTGCGGGGACCAGCACCTTGATGACGAAGTAGCTCAACCTGCCGCTCCCCCTGGCACAAACCCATGCCACACCTGACATACCGCTCGCTCCACGCCGTCCGGTCCGGGCGCGCCCGCGCCCAGGACATCGCCAAGCGCGAGGCCGTGCAGCAGCGCCACCAACCCTTCGGCAGCGGCGAGCGGATCGAGGTTGGCGGCGAGGTCGCCCCGCTCCTGCAGGACGCGCAGCCGCGTCGTCAGCGCCGCAAGCAGGCTTTCCTCTCCCCCGGTGCGGTGGGCCGCCTCGAGCGCTTTCGGATACGCCGGGTGAAGGGCGCCCCGCAAGGTCCCGGGCAGCGCCGCCCGGATCTCTGCGAAGAATCTCGCGGCGATCGCCAGCAGGTGTTGCCGAGCCGCCGGAGCGCCCGGCTCGGGCAGCGCACCGAGGATCGCATCGACATTCATCGGCCGCGGCAGCATCGCGGCAAAGAACAGCGCCTCCTTGGTCCCGAAGCGCTGGAACAGCACCGTCTGGCTGATCCCGGCAGCCTCGGCGACCGCTCGGGCGCCGGCCTGCGCGCCCTGCTGCGTGAACACCCGCCGCGCGGCGCCGAGCAGGGCGGCATCGCTGATTGTGCGCGGGCGGGCCATCACCGGCCTCGGGGGGCGACTATGATCCCGTAGCGGCGCCGGACTTCGACCAGCGGTGTGTCGAGCAGGTGGTGATACTCGCTCCATCCCCAGCGGCGATGCATGCGCCTCGCGCGCCACGCCGCGCGAGCCATCGCGGGGAGCGCCCCCAGCACCGAGCGCAGCCTGCGCAAGTGCCCGACCTCGCGGGCGAAGCGGCGGTGGTCGCGGCTTGCCATTACATGGTGAAGTTCAGTCCGGTCGACGTCCGTGCCCAGTAGCATCCAAGCGTGGGCGATCGCCTCGCCCCGGTCGGAAGTGTCGCAGCCGAAGATCACGTGGACGGCATCATGCGCGGTCATCGAACGCGCGAGCTCCGGCGCGACGGCGGGCGCGACGTCGCGCTCCTTGGCGTCTTCCCGCCGCAGCTGTTCGATAGCCTGACGCAAGGTGAGCGTGCTGTCTGGTCTCATGTATTCGGACATGGCGGCTCCTTTTGCGGAGGTCGCTATCATTTGTGAGCCGCTGCTCTCTAATGATTTCGCAGCTCCGCTAGCGCCAAGAAGGCGAGGACGATGCCGGACCGTCGAAATGTCCGCTTCGGGTCGGATCAGGACCAAAGCGGACGTTCGCTGGGAACCCGCAGCCCGCCGCTCTGCGCCGAAAGATTCAGCCATGAAACCGCGTGCCTGCAATACCTGAGAGCCGCCGTTGGTTCATCAGCTGAAGTGCCGAACGCAAACGGCCGGCTTTGGGTCTTTTCAGTCATTCCAGCGCGGAGCGCAGAATGACAGGTTCTTTGCCAGAGGCAGTCTTTGCCGAGCAACGCAAGCGCGGGATAGCCTGTACCAATACCATCAACGGGCGTAACCACCTGAAAGCAGGAAGGACCGGATGGCGGGATCGGCGCTGAGACCCGCGGCGGCCTCCGCCGCCTGGGCCGCCCGGTCTGTCTCGCCGACCAGCCAAGCCACCCGTGCAATCGCCGCCCACCAGGGCTGATAGCTGCGGGTATCGCACAGCGCTTCGAGTTGGGCCAGACCAGCCTCCGGCGCCCCTGCCTCGGCATAGGCCACGGCCCGGGCGACCAGAACGCCCAGGGTAGGCGCCTGATCGGCGAGCACATCATAGAGCTTGACCAGCGGCACGGCGAAGCGCTCGCCGGTCATCCGCTGATGTGCGTGCAGCGACTGGATCGCCGCCTCGGTCTGGAAGCGGCCGGGCAAATGGCGGGCGGCGGCAAGACGGAGAGCCCGCTCGGCTTCGAGGATCAGCGGCCCCGACCACCGGCTGGGGTCCTGGGAGTGGAGCGGGACGAAGTCTCCGGCGGCGTCGCGCCGGGCGCCGCGCCGGGCCTCGCAGTGCAGGATCACTGCCAGCAGGCCCAGCACTTCCGGTTCGTCCGACAGAAGCTCGGCCAGCAGCCGGGCCAAGAACAAGGTCTCGTCGCGCAGGCCGACGAGCTTGGCATCGGCTCCCAGAACGTCGTCCCACGCGGCGCCATAGGCGGCATAGATCGCCGCGAGAACGCCCTCGACGCGTTCAGGGACCTCGGCGAGATCTGGCACGGTAAAGGTGATGCCTGCGTCGCGGATCTTGCGTTTGGCGCGAACCAGACGCTGGCCCATTGTCGCCCCTCCGACAAGAAAGGCCGCGGCGATCCGATTAGCGTCGAGCCCAAGCACCGTCTGCAGCATGAGCGGCGCCTGGGCTTCGCCATCGATCGCGGGGTGTGTGCAGACGAACATGAGCGCCAGACGCTCGTCCCCGAACGGGTTGGCCAAATCCTCAGTCCGTTCTTCCTCGAGCATCGCGAGTACCTCGACCGCTCGATCAGCCACGGCGCCGCGAGTGGTGCGCCGACCCATGCTGCGCCGCGCGACGGTGACCAGCCACGCTTCCGGGTTGGCGGGAACACCGTCGCGCGGCCATTGCGCGACTGCCGCGGCAAAAGCATCGGCAAGGGCATCCTCGGCCGCGGCGATATCGCGGGTGCGCGCCGCCAACACGGAAAGCAAGCGCCCATAGGAAGCCCGCGCCGTCCGTTCGGCCATGTCGGCGGCAGGGTGGCGCGGGGCATCCATGGCTCAGGCCGCAGGCGGAGGCGGCAGAACGGGGCGGATCTCGACCGAGCCGGCGGCTGCGCACGGCGCCCTGGCCGCCCATTCCAACGCGGCATCAAGGTCTGGCACCTCGATTACCACATAGCCACCCAAGGCTTCCTTGGTATCGGCGAAAGGCCCGTCAGCGACGTGGCGCGCGCCGTTCTCTACCCGCAGCACAGTGCCTGTCTCGGGCGGCTGCAGACCGTTGCCGCTCACCATGGCCCCGGATTGAGCGATTGCGCCCATGTAAGCGGTCCAGCCGCCCCAATAGGGTCCAGCGGTCACCGGATCATCGCGCTTGTCGCGTTCGGACTTGGTTTCGTTGAACAACAGGACGTACTGCATCGAGCTTTTCCTCATTTGAGTGTCCGGCCTGCAGCACTCTGCAGGCGGGGGCAACTTGCCGCCCGATCTGGTGTGCGGCGAACCCGGCCCATTTCGACAGACGCGCTAGGCCAGCGCCGCAATGCTGCCGTTCCCAACGAATGTTGGACGTCGGATTGTCATGCAAGCCAGGCCTTCACATCACTCGGGCGCAGAAAAATTGGAGCCGGGCGTCCTGCCGTGTCGAAGTCGCGGGCCCTCGCAGAAAAGAGTTATGATACCATCTAAAGGAGACGTTGCAATGAAGCCGTCCACCATCCAATCCTCCCCTTAACCCGGGCTGGATGACGGAATGTCCACCAAGGTTCGGAAGCTGACGGGCGGTTTCCGGAAGCTCACGTCGGCGGAGCGGTGGTCGCGTCACCACGCGATGGCCGGCAGACCGCGCCAGCAACCGCACCGAGGCCGCGGCGCCGGCACAGACGCGCGACTTCGGCTGAGCAGGGTCTCGCCGACCTAATCCCCGGGCGGCTCGGACGGCGCGTGTCAGCTTACAGACGGTTGAGCGCAATTCCGTCCTTCGGCCCGAGCCACGCGCGTTCGAACGCCGCGAGCGTGAATTTGCGGTTGGTGTGATCGCCCAGTCGCCCTTGCGCTTCGGCGAGGCCGAAAAGTGCCCAGCCATTGCCGGGCGAGCGAGCTAGCGCCTCGAGGAACGTGGTCCGGGCACCCATGGCGTCGCCGCTCGCGAGCTGCGCGGCGCCGAGCGACTGGCGGACCGGATAATGCCAGTAAGGCGGTTCCATATAGGGGATGCCGTCTTCGATCGCGACAGCGGCCCGGTAATGCCGGACGGCTTCGGACGGGCGGCCCGCGGCGGTGGCGAGGCGCCCGCGCGCGACCTGCTCAGCGAGGCTCAGCAGTTCCGGCGCCGGCACCCCCGCCACGGTCATCGCGCTGAAATCGGCGGTGTCGCGAAGGCGGCGCAACGCCGCGATCTCCGCATCGAAGCCGGCCGTGTCGCGCCGGAAGGCGTGCGCTACGGCCCGGGAATAGCGCCACATCGCGGTCACATAGGGCAGGCGCGCATCCGGTGCTGGCTGTGCGAGGATTTCGGTCGGCCCGCTGAACTGGGCATGGGCGAAGTACGGCGCGGCCCAGATCATCTGCACCCAGGGCAGCGCAACCGCCACGTCGATGCCGAGCACGCGTTGCAGCCGCCGGGATTCGGCGATCGCAGTCGCCTTGTCGCCGGCCATCTGGGCCGAGGTGACGATAAAGTGGATGTTGTGAGGATAATAGCCGTAGCGGTAGATGCCCTGGTCGTCGGCGGTCCGCAGATACGCCTCGTCCGCCTTGGCGGCGGCCACGTTCACGCGCATCGCGTCGCCATACCTCCCGAGTCGGTAGTAAAGATGCCCCGGCATGTGCACGAGATGCCCGGCGGCGGGGAGGAGGGGCCGCGCCAGCCGGTCGGCGGCAGCCTCGGCCTTCTCCGGCATGGCCGAGGCTTCCAGTAGATGGATGTAGAGGTGGATGGCTTGGGGATGATCGGGGTTGCGCGCCAGAATGGCCTCGATCCGCGCGATTGCCGCGCCGATGCGGCCCTTGGGCGTCCGGCCGCCGCTCTGCCAATAGTCCCAAGGCTGCGTGTCCATCGCCGCTTCGGCGGCGAGCGCGGCAATGTCGTCATCGGCCGGGAACTGCCGCGCGACGCGATCCATCGCGTCGGCATAGGCGTGATCGAGTGCGGCGCGATCGGCTTGTGGATCAGCTTTGTACCGCGTCGCGAGCGCTTCGATCAGCGCGCGCTCCTGCGCCGGCGCCCCAGCACTGAGAGCGAGCGCCCGATCGAGCGCGGCGAGCGTCGCGCCTTGCGCTCCGGGGTCCATCGGTGCGTTGATATTGGGGCCGCGCACATAGGCCTCTCCCCAGAAGCAGATCGCGCATGCGGGGTCGAGCCGTTGCGCCATCCGGAACGCGGCGATCGCGCCACCGTGGTTGAAGCCGTATGCAAGCGCCAGCCCCTGGTTGAACCAGGCTTGCGCTTCGGCACTGCCGCTGCTGATCCGATATCGGACGGCGGAGAGACCCGGGTCCAGCCTGGGCAGAACCGCCGTTCCTTCCGCGGCCAGGCTCACGCTGGCGAGCTGCAGCCGCGCTCGGAGCTGCGCTCCGCGCGCCTGACCGCCGCCGCACATTCCGGTCAACCGCGCGAGCAGGTCGGGCTGAGTAGGGTCAGTCGAGAGCGACGTCTTCGGCAGGCTTGCGCTCGAGAGCGCGAGACCGGCAGTGACCAAGAGGATGCAACGAGCCAGCATGGCAAATCTCCCACGCTCAGATCGGGCGGAGCTTTCCCGAAGAGTTTGCCCGATGGAACCGTTAATGCGCAAGGAGATGGAGCAGCGGACGGGCCCGACCAAAACACGGCAATGGCACGGGACGAAGTATCCATCCGGCCAAGGCCGCGCTGACGGGCGGTATCCGCTTCAGGGCTGATGGCTGAGCATCGGGAGCGGTGATGCGGGGCGGGGAGCGGACATTCAGGAGGCGCGCTTCCGTCGCTTCCGTTGCTGTCGCTTGCGTTCGGCTGCTGCGGTCGCACTCTCAGTGCTGTTGTATTCCGGCGGGAGATCAAACTTCCCTTTCCGATCATATTGGCAGTCGCTCTCTCGCGCGAACCTCCTGAAGGCGAGCCATCCTCGCCAGTGCACCAACAAACCCCAGCCCGAGAGTATGCCAACACCCAGCCAGAAGATGGCCTTTGGCAGATGAACCGCCGCATCGAACAGCACGAACGCGACCGCTGGGAGCGTCACACTCAAAGACGATCGACGCGACTGCAGGCGAATAGGGGGACTCCGCCACCCCCGATCGATCCATGCGACAAGGCGTTGCATCCAAATCACCCGCGGCGACCTCCAACCCGACGTTGGCCCATCTCCTACGAGATGGGAACAACATCGTCGCTCCTCGAGTGTCTGCTGTGAGTCGAATCCGGATGGTCCGCTTCCGGTGCCGAGTTGGCGGAAGCTGCCGAGGCGGGAACAGTCAGGCCGCGATCGCGACCGGGTCGGGCCGCCAACGCCACGGGAGCAGCTCGTCGAGCTTTTGCGAGGGGTGATCGGCTATGCGCGCCAGCACGTCGGCGAGCCAGGCCTGCGGGTCGACGTCGTTGAGCCGGGCCGTCTGGATCAGCGTGTAGAGGACAGCGGCGCGCTCGCCGCCGCGATCCGAGCCGGCGAACAGCCAGGCCTTGCGGCCGAGCGGCACGCAGCGCAGCGCCCGTTCGGCCGCGTTGTTCGAGAGGCAGATCCGCCCGTCGTCGAGAAAGGCGGTGAACGCCTGCCAGCGCTTGAGCACGTATTGGCAGGCCTTCCACAGATCGTTGCCGCGCGACAGCTTTGCCGCCTGGGCGGTGAGCCAGCTGTGGAGGTCTGCCATAAGCGGGGCGCTGTGCTCGGCGCGCGCGGCGAGCCGCTCGGCCGCTGAGCGACCGCCCAAGTCGCGCTCGATCGCGAACAGACGGTCGAGCCGCTGAACCGCTTCGAGAGCAACAGGCGAGATCGTCGCCGACTTGTTGCCACGGCTGCGCTTGCGCGCGGTGCCCTCGATATCGGCGAGCTCGAAGACCTTGCGCCGCGCATGGGCGAAGCAGCCGGCCTCCCGCACCGGGCCGGGCTGACGGTCGGCTAGGTACAGTTCGCCATAGCCGCCATAGGCATCGGCCTGCAGAATGCCCTGCCAAGCGGCGAGATGCCGGCGCGGATGTTCGCCGCGTCGATCGCGCGAGTAGTGGAACAGTGCCGCCGGTGGGTCCGCTCCGCCGAACGGCCGGTCATCGCGCACATACACCCAGAGCCGCGCGGTATCGGTCTTGCCCTTGGCCATCACCGGCACGACCGTGTCGTCGCCGTGTATCCGTTCCGCCGCCAGCACATGCGCCTCGATCAGCTTGTACAACGGCATCAGCGCAAAGGCGGCGGCACCGACCTGGTCGGTCAGGGTCGAGACGCTCAGCGGCACGCCTTCGCGAGCGAAGCGCTCGGCTTGCCGGTTGAGCGGCTGGTGCGAACCGGGGTGGCCGGCGGTGCTTCGGCAGCGCAGCGGCGTTACCGTCCGGCCACGGCCCTCATCATCACAAAATAGTGATCCAGCCCCTCCTCGAACTCGGCGAGGGGCAGGCGTTCGTCGATGCCGTGATAGTTGTAGTTGCTGTCCTCGCCCGCAAAGAGCGGGCCCATGCCGACCGTCGGGATTCCGGCGCGGCGGAAATGGAGACCATCGGTCGCGCCGACCTCCAGATAAGGCGATACCGCCGCCGCGGGCGCGCGGACCGCGAGCACCGCCGCGAGTGCGGCCGACGCGTCCGGCGGAACGTCGGAGACCGGTCCCTCTTTCGGCTCGCCCAGGGTCCGGACCTCCAGCCCCGGCTGGGCGGCCACGCGCTCCAGAATGGCCCTGGTGTCGGCGACCGTCTCGCCCGGAAAGATGCGGCAATTGACGGTCGCCGTCGCTTCGGTCGCCAAGGCGTTTTCGGCACTGCCGGCGCGGAGCATGGTGGCGACGCAGGTGGTCCGCAGCTCGGGCGCAAGGCCGGCCTCCGCCGCCGCGACGGCGCGGGCGCGCCCCTCCGACGGGTTCGCGATGAATGCGGCGAGGGGCGTCGCCACCTCCGCAGGCAAGGTGGGAAGGAGTGCCCGGAAGCTGTCGAGCGTCACCTTGTTCCAGCGCGCCGGAAAGATGTGCTGCTCGATCCGGGGCAGGACGCGCGCCAGCTCGTAAATCGCATTGTCAGGGCGCGGGCGCGAGGAATGGCCGCCGTCATTGCGCACGGTCAGCTCGAATGTGGCATAGGTCTTCTCGCCGGCCTGGATCGAGTACGCGGCCTTGCCATTGCCGCCGCGATAGCCGCCGCCCGCATCCGAGTTGATCGCGAACGCGGCGCCGCGCAGCCGCTCGGCAAGCGCCTGCGTGGTCGCCATTTCGGTTTCCTCGTCGCCGGAAAAGGCGAGGATCAGCTCGCGAGCGGGGCTGAAGCCCTCGCGCTTCAGCCGGATGAACGCCAGCGCCTGCGTCACCAGCCCATATTTGTTGTCGACGGCGCCGCGGCCATAAAGCGCGCCCTGTCGCTCGGTCAGCTGCCACGGGTCGCTGGCCCATTCGGTGGCTTTGGCATCGACCACATCCATGTGGGACAGGAACAGGACGGGGGCCCGGCGGGACGGCCCGCGCGGGCGATAGCGCACGATCAGCCCGACCGAGCCGCCCGCGCGGACGAACTCGATGTCGCGCTCCTCGAAGCCGGCGCGGCGGAATTCGCCGGCCAGGTAATCGGCCATCGCGAAAAGTCCGGGGCTGCCCGCGACCGAGCGGAAGGATACCAGCCTGGCCAGCATCGCACGCGCCTCGGAGGCAACGGGGTGCGCCTTCGCCCCCGTGGCACTTTCCTTGCCAGCGTGCGCAGGAGCGCCGAGTGCGGCGATCAACGCGGCTGCGGCGAACACGAAGCTCTTCCCCATCCCTGCCTCCCCCCCGATGCAGGGCACCGACCGACGAGCCGATCCCCGACCTTGCGGCCCTATTTTTCCGCCGCGCCGCTCCCTGCGCAAGCGACGGAAGGCGGTGTGCATCCTGTCTGCTTGGGCGCCTGTGCGACCGAGGCCGATGCCCGAAGCGGTACCCTTGCCAGGTTTGGCGGAGCCGTCGCTCTCGTGTAAGAGATTTTCGGACTGGCTCGGGGGAAGCTGGCATGAAGATCTGGCTGAGGCGCGGGCTGACGCTGGCATCGGCGTTCCTCCTGCTGCTCGTCGGCGGCGTGGGCGCTTTATGGTGGGCCGGGGCCCGGCAGCTCGCCCAGGATCATGGCGCCTTGCCGGAAGCGCTTGCGGGCGGGCCGGGCGAGCCCGCGCTGGGCGCACGTCTCGTCGAGGTCTATGGCTGTACCAGCTGCCATGGCAGCGCTCTCACCGGCGAGGATTTCTACGGCTTGCCGGCCCCCAACCTGACCGCCAAGGCGCGCCAATATTCCGCCGAGGATTTCGCGCGTGTGGTGCGGCGCGGCCTGAGACCGGACGGGACGAGCGTCGTCTGGGCGATGCCCTCCGAGTTCTTCGCCAGCATGGCCGACAACGAGCTGGCGGCGATCTACGCGCATTTGCGCAAGCTCGGGCCAAAGCCGGACGCCATATCGCCCGGCCTGTTCACGCGACGATGACCGCCGTCCTGATGGCGATGGGTGTGTCCCGGCCAAGCGCGGAGGTGGTGCGGGCGAGCGATCGGGGGCCGGCGCAAGCGCCGTCGGCCGGCTCGCCCCAATGGGGCCCGTACTTCACGGCCGTCGCCTGCGCCGAATGCCACAACCATGGCTTGGGCGGCTAACCAGGCGACACGCCACCACTCGCCGCCGCGATCGAGCGCTATGACTGGCCGGCGTTCCGCCGGTTCACGACCACGGGCGTGACGCCCGAGGGCGGCAAGCTGCCGATGATGTCGCGCGTGTCACGCGTTCGCTTGTCGCATCTGACCGAGGGGGAGCGGCTGGCGCTGTTCAACCACCTGAAGTCGCTGGCCCAGCCTCGATGACGCTCACGGCGCGTCTGCTCGGCACGGATCTGAGGAGATTGTCTCGGTCGAAGGAGCGATGCGGATATGCATGTGCCGAAATGGGCCGTTGCCCTGAACATCCTTGCACTCCTGCTGCTCGCAAGCTGGGCCATGGCCCTTTCGCTCGGCAAGAACCCTTTGCCCTGGCCGGACCCCGGCTCGCGGATTTTTGCGGCATCATCGCCAGAGGCCAAGGCGGCGATCGTCGAACTGCTCTCCCGGCACGGAGTTGAAGAGCGGTTCCAGGTGAACTCAAGCGGTATCCTGAGATCGATCATGTGGGACGGCACGATCGTGAATCATTCGCCGCCCGCGTTCACACGGAAAGTCGGAAATGCAAGTTCGGCGATCGGGCTTGTCTCCGACGAACCGCTGGTCAGCGCACGGAAGGCCGCGGAATTCCTCCGATCCAAAGGCTTCAGGGCCGAAGTGATCGAAAGTGCTGAGCCGGGCATGCCAGTGCATTTTGTGATCACTGACGCGATGTTGGGAACCGCACTGAACTTCAGACCCCCAGTGACGCAGATGCCAGCCCCGGATTGAGCCGAGCGGCAGCAATCGATCCAGGCATCGCCGCCCCCGATCTTCTGCGGTTGGCGGGGAGGCCGGTGCAGATCGGCGAGGCGCGGATCGTTTATGGCGGCTACACGACGACCTCCAGGCCAATCTCGATTGGTGCCCACCGGGGCTGGAGGAACTGTCGCTCGAAGAATGCCACCCGTCCCGGGATCAGGTCGAAGGCGCCGGCACCGCGCAGATCGAAGTCGCAGACATCGAACAGAGTGGTCATGCGCGCGCACAGGGTCGCGTCCCCCTCGGCGAGCTTGAATCGGTAGCGGGCGCCGTTACCGACCAACGTCCGCTGCGGCAGAAACAGCCGGTTGTCGAGCCGCGCCGCGCGGCGGCTGAGATGGGTCATATAAGGGCGCTATCGATCCTGAGACGAGCGCGAAGGTAGCGACCAGCGGCAAGCCGCTTGGCCGGGCACGCGCATCATCGAAGAACAATGGCGTGTCCGATCCCGTCAAGATCAGCCAAGCGCGCACGCCCGCGTCAACCCCCACCAACGGCAGCTTTACCCACAGCCGACATTTGCCAGCGAAAGGGATGCTGAGCATCTTGGTCGCGGAGATGAACTCTGGAGTCGCGTGGATGATCACACGCCGGACATTCGTTGCGCTGGCCTCAGCCGCAGTTGCAGTGCCCGTGCTTGCACTGGGTGAAGCGCTGCAAGGCCGCGTCGAGACTCTCGGCAAGTTCGATCCAGGCAACGAGATGGAGCCGCGTGTGCGCGTCTGGCTGCCGCCAGGATACGACAGCAGCGGTCGCCGCCACCGGGCCCTCTACATGCTGGACGGGCAGTACGCCCTGGTGAACGATAGCGACGGAGTTAACTTCGCCGCCGACCGCCGGGTGGCGGCACTGGCCGCAGCCCGCCGCATCAAGCCCACACTAATCGTCGCTATCGATAATCTGGAGGACGATCGCTTCCTCCAGTACATGCCACAAACGATTTACGACCGGGCGACGGACGATCTTCGCGCGTCGATCGAACGCGAGACCAAACGCACCGGCGCGGCCAAGAGGCTCGTCTCAGCGCCGTTTGTTCAGTATCTGACCGAGCGGCTGAAGCCCTACATCGACACGCATTACCGGACTTCGCCCGATCGCCTCGACACCGCGATCTTTGGCGCGAGCATGGCCGGCGTGATGTCCGGCGCCATTTTCGTGGAGGCTCAGCAGGCGTTCGGCCTGGCCGCGTGCATGTCGCCCAACTGGCCGATCTATGACAAGCGAATGATCGATCACCCGCAGCTGCTGTCGCTCTGGCCCGCTTATTTCGCGCAACTCGGCGCGCCGCAGGGCCGGCGGCTGTGGCTGGATCACGGCACCAAGATGATGGACGCGGGGATGGCGCCGCACCAAGCCGGCATTGCTCGGCAGCTGAGCAAGCTAGGCTGGCGCCGAGGCCGCAACCTGCAGACACGCGTCTACCAGGGCGCGGGCCACGCCTTCGCTGAAACAGCGGTGCAGATGGACGAGGTCCTGACTTGGCTGCTGGCCTAGCGACGAGGTCGCTCTGCCGAACTGTGGATGTCTTTTACCCACCCAGAGCGGTCGCAGCTTTCAGCATCTGTCGGGTGGCCCGCCCGTGAAGCCCGGCTTTGAGGGCATTGTCGTGCCTGCTACCACCAGCGCTCCGTCTGCACGGCTTCCCCGGCGGGGCGAAAAGGTCTGTCTGATGAAGATTGTTATGCTCCTCGCCGCCGGTCTGCTGGGTGCGCCGGCTTCGGCTGCCGTGGATTGCAGCCACGCCAGCTGGCGGCTCATGTTCGTCAACGGGCCGGACGGCGAGCCGCTCGTCGGTGAACGGGAATCCCTGCTGGCAGCCATTCGCCGCGGGAGCCCGGTCAGGGTCGGCTGGGGCGAGGCAGCGGCCGACGGCGCATGGTCCGTTGAAGAGTTTGCCGCGACCACTTTTGTCAACATCATGGCCGGTCGTGACGTCGTGGCACAGCTGGAGTCAGCCTGGATCCAGTCGCACTACACCGACGCCATGCGTGCGGGGCTGCGTCTGCCGCTGACCGAGTGGCACGCGACGATCGCCACCACGGGCCGATTCGAGGCGGTGATGCTCGACCGCCAGAGCGGCGCGCAGCGGCGGCGGCTTGTGCAGCGGACCACCGTGCATTGGTTCGCCTTTGCGCCGGAACCGAAGTGCGACACGCGTCCGGTAGGCGATCTGGCGCCGCCTGGACGGGCCAATCGGATCGAATCAGACGAGCGCGCCGATCCCAGTCGGTAACGCCGGTCCCGGGCCTGTTTCAGGCCAGACGAGCGTTCGCACTCCGCTCCGTCCTGCCGTCCCGTTCGGCCCAGTGGCCCGGCGGGAGAGGTCGGTCGGTTGCCGCCGAACGAAGGAGGAAGGGAGACGGCGTAATCTCGATTTTAGGCCCCTGCCGCACGAGCCTGGATGCCCAGGCAGCCCGAGCCGCATTCAGCAGTCCATTTCAGTCCGGACGGCTCATAGAGGAGCTCCGCTTTCCCCTTAAGGCTCGTTCTCACCAGTCGGGTCAACACCGCGGTTCCGAACCCCGGCCGGCTCGGCGGTTCCACCCGAGGCCCCCCGCTTTCCTGCCAACTGATGCTGAGCACTGGCTCCTGATCCTTGGCCTCTGTGAATGTCCAGTTCACCTCGACGCGCCCCGTTCCGGTCGAAAGCGCGCCGTATTTGGCGGCATTGGTCGCCAACTCGTAGAATGCCATGCCCAGCGTCTGAGCTGCGGAGGAGGAAACGACAACTTCGTCGCCAGAGATCTTGATCCGATCATCCAGCAAATCACGGAAGTGGACGAGCTGAGAGCGAAGCAGCTCGCCAAGATCAACGCCCCGCCAATCCTCGTTCAGGAGAAGGTTCTGACTGTTCGCCAGGCCGGCAAGCCGATGATCAAGGCTTTGTAGAAAGTCCCCCGGTTCACTTCGTGCAATGTTCCGCGCAATGGCTTGCACGAGAGCAATCAGGTTCTTGCTTCTGTGGCTCAGTTCCCGCATCAGATAGCGGTGGTGCTCGTCAGCGATCTTTCGAGACGTCACGTCAGCAACCGTCCCGACGAGCCTTATCGGCGTGTCGCCATCGAAATAGGCAACCCCATCTGCTCGGACCCAGCGGTACTCGGCGTCGGAGGCGCTGCGCACCCGATACTCCGCCTCGTACCTGCCCGGCCCCGCTGGATTGAGCGCGATCGCGACCTGGCGTTCGACAGCTTCCAGATCATCTGGATGTATACGGCTGATGAATGTTTGGTAATTGACCGGCTCGTCGGCCGAAACCCCCCAGATCGACCGAACGGTCGCGTCCCAGATTATGTTGCCGGTCCTCGGGTCGAAGTCATGTACGCCCAGCTCGCCCGCACGCAAGGCGTCGGCCAGCCGCTCCTGGCTTTCGAGGAGGAGGCGCTTTGCCGCGACTCCTTCGGTGACGATCTCGGCG
>ERZ1066122.349-NODE-349-length-49580-cov-8.172741_pt1 | contig 49580 bp, 50 predicted proteins | sample MGYA00382769_ERZ1066122 | MGnify/ENA primary metagenome ERZ1066122 (study PRJEB33369, sample SAMEA5778352) | biofilm metagenome | biome: Industrial cooling water; feature: Water cooling tower basin; material: Biofilm | place: United Arab Emirates | collected... | reverse complement strand
CCACCGTCAGCCGCTCCAGCGTCAAATCGTCGATCTTGACTTCTGGGATGGCAGGCAGGACTTCGAAATGAAAATCGACCACTGCATCCTTGCCGGGCGCGTAGCTCTGGTCGAGATGCACATGCGGCTGGGTGGCGGGACGCAGCTTGTTATCGCTGATCGTTTTCTGCACGCCTTCCTGGATCGAGCTATTGAGCGCGTCCTGCATCAGCGAGTCCCGGTGCATTTTCTTGACCAGATTCGCCGGAACCTTGCCGGGGCGGAAGCCGGGCATGCGCACCTGCGGGGCGATTTTCTTCACTTCGGCATCGATCCGCGCCTCGATATCGGCAACGGTCACGGTCATGCGATAGGCCCGCTTCAGGCCTTCATTCTGGGTTTCTTGGGCTTGCATTTCGGTAACTCAAATCCTCAATCAATCTCGTTGCACAGGCCGGGCGGCGGGAACGGCGTGGTGCGGGCGAAGGGACTCGAACCCCCACATCTTTCGATGCCAGAACCTAAATCTGGTGCGTCTACCAATTTCGCCACGCCCGCGCCGCCATACGGTCAGGCCGTGCGGTCGGGTGCCTCTAACGGCAAAGGTTCATAAGGGCAAGAGGCGAAGCTGCCTCCTGTTTCGCGCTTTCGTTCAAACTACGCCTACCTCTATTTGGGGAGGTCCATCCGCACTTCATATAGCGGGAAAGCAGGTTTTTTCCTCTTTTTCTTTGCCGCCGCCGGATCGACGGCTTTGGGCGGGTTGACCTCTATCCCTTCGATCATCGCCCGGACATCGCCAATCCCCGCATCAAAATAGTGCAGCGATGGCGCGACATAATTCACCATATAAAGCCTGCCCTCGATAATCGCGGCGACAGCCTCGCCCCTGCGCTCGATATCCTCGGCCTGCGCGGCATAGCTGTAGCTGAACCGTACGCCGTCATGCTTGCCGAGTTTTGCAGGCTCCACCTTGCCCATTTTGAACACGGGCGATTGCAGGACCAGCCGGTTGGTTTTCTCGAACAGCTCGGCAATGTCGGTCAGCAGCATGTCGGATTTGAATCGTGGCAGCTTCTCGGTTATGGCCCAATTCTGTCGCAACAGCGTTTCATTGTCGTTGATCGCGCCGAAAAAGGTCAGTTCGTTGAGATTGACGCCATCGCGCGTCCACGCCTCGCTGCGGCGCGACGGGCGAAGCGACGAGCGGTTCCAGTCAGCCACGGGTTTGACGGTCATCGTGCCCTTGGCAACCTTTACCGCGACATCCGATTTCATCACCGCCCACGCCGCCAACCCGGGCATGGCGAGGCTGCCAATCAATGCAGCAGCAAGGATGATGTGCAGGCCGTATCTCATACTTCGTGTCTCATTTTGCATGGGCCATGAGCGAGATGATGCCATGATCATCCGCATCGGGCCGTTTGACGAGATAGGTTTTGAGCGACTGTTTCCCCTCATCCTTCGCACCCGAGCGCATTTGCGACAGACCAAGCCCGCGCCAGCTTTCAGCAAGTGCGGCATCGGCGGCTATGGCAGCCTTGTAAAAGCCGACGGCTTTCAGAAAATCCCCGTCCTTTGCCCGTGCGCGATACAGCTCGCCGCGCGCATACAGCAGGTCGGCGGTCCATGCGCCGCGCGCCATGCTGTTCAGCAGGAATTCGGTTTCGGCAAACTGGTTCAGCTTGATCTGGTCATCGATCAGCATCGGCCACCAGGGCGCCAGCGCCGCGCGATAGCTCTCAACACCTTTTGTCTGCCCAGCGGCACGTTTTCCGATCGCGGCGGCACGCAGATATTCCATCCGATCCTTGCTATTGGGATGCGAGCTGAAAAAATCGCCCATGCTGTCCATCGTCTTGCGCATCCGGCGGCCTTCCGCAGTCGAATCCATTTCGGCGCGCAATTGCTCCCAGATTTCCGATGCGGCGATGGGATCATAGCCGCTGCGCGCCAAGTCATCGAGCGCAACCAGATCGGCCTGCCGCTCCATTTCGCGGTTGAACGACATGACAGAACCCATCAACCCCATCTGCGCAAAGAACCCGCCCGGCAGCGCGCGGATCCAGGTCATCGCATCGGTTTTCGATTTGATGTTGCGATATAGCTGGATCGAATGGCGCTTTTCGAAATGGGCAAATTCATGACCCAGCACCGTTGCCAGCTCCGCCTCGTTGCGGGTGCGCAGCAGCAGTCCGCTCCACACCACCATCATGCCATTGGGTGCCATCATCGCATTATAGTGCGGCGTGCGCATGATATAGATGCGCGTATTCTGGCAGCGCTCAGCGCCTACTGTCTTGCACAACACGCCCTTCACATAGGCGTTGAGCGCCGGATCGGTCATGATGAAGGAGGAATTTTTAAGCTCGCGCTCATATTCATCCATTTGCTGCCACAGGCCGCGCTCGGTATCATCGCGTGGTCCATAGTCAGGCGCGCTATGGGCTATCGCAGGGGCAGCCACAGCGAGGGCCGCACCAGCGAGGATGGCGCGCAACGCGGCGCTCATTTCTTCACCTTGTCCGGCGACAGGCTTGCTCGCACCGGAAAGCCATCGAGCAGTTCCGAAATGCGCTGCGCCGCGCCTTCAGGCGTACGGACATCGCCGGTCATTTTGACATCGACGTTGATCCAGACAAGATCGCCGCTTTTCAGATCGACCAGCCCGGCATAGCCCATATTCACCTCGGCGGGCGGGGTACCGAATTGGGGATTCGGATTGGTGGTCAGCAGCCGCACCAGACGGCGACTTCCCGATTCATAACTGTCGAGCGTGTAGAAAAACAGGCCATAATCGGCATTGCCCAGCGCCCCCAGCCGCGCTGCCCCGGCCCCAAGCGTCCAGTCGAAGCGGTCTTTCTTCGTCGGCAGCGGATCAAGGGAAAACAGCCGGTGCTTGATCACGCTATCGGCAACGGTTTTGAACAGCCTGCGATAATCGGACATCAGCCGGGCATCGTCGCCCGACAATTCGGGCATCAGTTTCAGCTCGATATTGCGATCGGCCTGCGCCTTGCCAAGCGCAGCCGTCAATTGCTCGCGCGCCTGCTCGGTCCAGCCGGCATTAGCCTCGCCCAGCCCGCCGGTCGATTGCTCGCTAACCGACACGTCAGGCCGGAACAGCACCACACGCACCTGCCCTTGTGCGGGAAAGACAAAGTCGGTTTTGGTCAGTGACTGGCGCGACTGGGATTGGGCAGCGGCGGGTAAAGTGAACGTCGCAGCGAATGCCGCAACGGTCAATCCCATATTCCGAATAACGGTCATCGAAACCCCAGCAAGCGCGCCCAGTAATTTGTCACGCAATGCATCATGTTTCGCGCGACAAAGCCCTTTAGGCAAGCGGGAAATTTGTCAGGCTATTATGCATATTTGGAGGATAAACGGCACAAGGGACGATCTTTTGAAAAATCGATTGCGCACCGACAACTAGTTCGGCAATGTTGTTTAAGGGAAAACGCTCCACGGCCATCGGATAATGGCTGTGATAGTCAAGCGGGGGGTCGCATGTCGTTTTCGAAATGGATTGCTTGCGGCATAATTTTGTCCGCTGGTCCCGTATATGCGGACCCAAAGCCGATGGATGCGGCTGTGACGACCGAACCGTCCATTGCAGCCGCCGAGCCTACCAGCGCTACACAGCCTACGCCGCCTGTCTTGACGACCCTGCCCGTCCCGCTCCCCGCAGGCACGCCCGTCATCGTTTCGCTCGATGCCGAACTCTCGACGCAGACAAGTCTGCTGGGCGACAGTTTCGCCGTGACCGTTGTGCATGATGTGCTGCAAGACGGCGTCATTATTGTCCCAAAGGGCACGCGCGGGCGCGGCGAAGTGACTTTTGTCACCAAGAAGGGCGCATTCGGAAAACCCGGTATTATCGGCATCGCGCTGCGCGATATGGAACTGAACGGACGGCAGGTCCTGCTTGATGGTCGTTTCCGCGAAGAGGGCGGCAACAACAATGGCGCTGCGGCAGCGACAATGTTTGCTGTCGGGATCGTCGCAGGGCTGGTCAAGGGCAAGACAGGTGTCATTCCTGCCGGGCGCGAACTCAAGGGCCGCACAGGCGAGGATATTGCGGAGATTTTTTCAGCACCGGTAGCGGCGGCCAAAGATGCGCCGACAATCGAACCTGTGCCTACCAACCCGATGGCAGCGTCGGAGCCACAAACCGAACCAACAGAAGCAACAGGAGGGAAAATATGAAGATCAAATCACTCATTACCATCGGTGCCTTATGGGCAGCAGCATTTACCGGCGTAGCGAAAGCCGACGATGCGGCAGCAACGCCAGAGTGCGAATTGCACGTATTTCCGACACTTGAAGGCCAGGCACTGACCACGGGGCTGTTGGCAGGCTTTGGCGTCATTGGCGCGGTTGCCGATGCAGCCGCGAACAAGGACCGCAACATCAGCGAAGCCGAATATCTGAAGGAAGCGCTGGGGCCGCGCCTGCAGATCGAAGCGCTGAAATCGATCGATCTGGTCAAGGAACTGAAGCTGCCGCCATCGCAGATCATTTTCGAAACGCCAATCGCCGACCGCAAGGTGACGACAAAGGCGACCAATCGCCTCTCCAGCTCGACCGCGCCCTGCTATGCCGAACTGATCGTCACGCAGAATTTCTACACGAAAAAGGCGATTTACGGACGTTCGCTGAACAACCGCTTCATCTTCAAGGATTTTTCGGGCGGCAAGACCAAGGCGAAACTGGTGAAGGGGCGTGGCGGCAACGGCCTGTCCTATTTCCCGCCGAAAACCACCGACGAAACCGAAGCAGCAGAAAAGGAACTGCGCGAAGTGTTCGCCAAGAATTTCATCGAATATGCAAAGGGCATCAAGCCAGCCAAGAAATGATCGGTCGGTAGCCTAAGGGAGGAAGCGTCAATGAAAAGAAAAATATGCGCATTGGCGCTTCTTCCGCTGCTCCTTGCCGCGCCGCTGGACGCAGCACCTTCGAAAAATGCCGTGCCCCAAACCATCGCGCAGAGCGAAAAGGCGCAAGCTTGGGACTATGCGCTGGTCGTCCTGATCCCGCAAACCATGATCGAAACCAGCTTCGACACCGGTCGCGTGGCTGCCGCGCCTGCGGGCGGGTTGCTCGACGCGCTTATTGTCAGCTCGATGGACAATAAGAAGGAGGTCATGGCCAACAATCTGAAGGAAAAGGCCGAGCGGACGATTACGCCGCTGCGCATGGCACTTGCCGGGTTCGATATCGACGCTGAGGCGGTCGGTTGGACTGAGAACGCAATCACCAAAGTGCCGTGGATCAATCACAAAAGCACCACCCTGTCCAAAACGTCCCTGCCCGCGCCCACAAGCCCGCGCGTTGCGCAGATCCGCTACAGCTATGACATGTCGCCCGATTTCTCAGCGCTCCGCGTGTTTGCAGAAATCGACTTTGTGCGCGAGAATGCGACGAAAAGCGGCAAGACCACGGGCAAATATGCGAGCTTTTACGGCCAGTCGATCACGAGCATCGTGCAGCTTCGCAAACGATCCTATGAGGCCAGCGAAAATGTCGCCGCATGGAGTGCCGACGACGGCAAGCAGATCAAAGCGGCCTTTGAAATGGCGTTCGCCGCCATGCAAAAGCTTCTGCCGTTGGCGCTTGAGCTAACGCCAGCGGATATCAAGGGTTACACGGCAAAAGGCCGCGAGCAAGGCTTTGGCGCCGGCTATAATGGCCCGCTGATCGAGCGCGGCGGCCTGAGCGCTGATGACGTGCTGATCTGGAACAAGGGCCTGCTTCGGGTGCATACCCTGCCTTGAAGCCACGGCAATGAGCAGAGGATTTTTAAAACCGCAGTGCTGAGCCTGTCGACGCACGGCAAGCCAAACACGTCCTTCGACAAGCTCAGGACTGCGGTGATACACGGTTAGCTGTGCCGTCGCTGCGGCAGCCCCTTAACTGGCAAGCGCCTTTTTCAGCAATTCATTCACGACACCCGGATTGGCCTTGCCGCCCATCGCCTTCATCGTCTGTCCCACAAAAAAGCCGAACAGCTGTTCCTTGCCGCCGCGATAGGCTTCAAGCTGGTTGGGATTAGCAGCGAGAACCTCGGCGATGACGGATTCGATTGCGCCGGTGTCGCTGTTCTGCTTCAGGCCCTTTTCCTCAACGATGGCTGCGGCACCCTGCCCTGTTTCGAGCATGATTTCGAAAACCTGTTTGGCGATGCTCCCACTGATAGTGCCATCGGCGACGAGTTTCAGCAATTTCGCCGCCTCGGCCGGGCTGACCGGGCTATCGTCCAGCGATTTGCCCATTTTGTTGAGCGCGCCGAACAGTTCAGACAGCAGCCAGTTGGAGCCCTGTTTCGCGTCGACGCCATGCGACAATAGGTTCTCGAACCAGAAAGCGGTTTCGGCCTCGGCGGTCAGCACAGCAGCGTTGTAGGCGCTTAGCCCCATCGCCTCGTAACGCGCGCGCTTGGCGTCGGGCAGCTCGGGCAAGGATGCGCGGCATTCCTCAAGAAATGCGTCGTCGAGTTCAAGCGGGAGCAGGTCCGGATCGGGGAAATAGCGATAGTCATGCGCGTCTTCCTTCGACCGCATCGACCGCGTTTCGCCCTTATTGGGATCGAACAGCCGCGTTTCCTGAACCACGCTGCCGCCATCCTCGATTAGATCGACCTGCCGCCGCGCCTCGACCTCGATCGCCTGCATAACGAAGCGGATCGAGTTGACATTCTTGGTCTCGGTCCGCGTGCCGAATGGTTCGCCGGGCTTGCGCACGCTGACATTCACATCGGCGCGCAGGCTGCCTTCCTCCATATTGCCGTCGCAGCTGCCGACATAGCGGAGGATCGAGCGCAATTTCTTCACATAAGCCCCTGCTTCAGCAGGCGACCTCATGTCAGGGCGCGAGACGATTTCCATCAGCGCGACGCCAGAGCGGTTCAAATCGACATAGGACATGGTCGGGTGCTGATCGTGCATCAGCTTGCCCGCGTCCTGCTCGACATGGATGCGCTCGATTCCGATGGTCCGCGTCGGGCTGCCGGGGTCTTTCTCGTCGAGCGTCACCTCAATCGCGCCTTCGCCCACCAGCGGATGATAAAGCTGCGAAATCTGATAGCCCTGCGGCAAATCGGCGTAGAAATAATTTTTCCGGTCGAACCGCGACCATTTGTTGATCTGCGCATTGATCGCCATACCCGTGCGCACTGCCTGGCGAATGCACTCTCGGTTCGGCACCGGCAGCATCCCCGGCATCGCCGCGTCGACGAGGCTCACATGGCTGTTCGGTTCGCCACCATAAGCGGCAGAGGCTCCCGAAAACAGCTTGGCGTTGCTGGTAACCTGCGCATGGACCTCAAGGCCGATCACGACCTCCCATTCGCCGGTTTCGCCCTGGATGCGGTATTCAGACATTTAAGAATTCCATGCTTTTTTGGTACTTGGAATGGTGATCGGTGCCGTCTGGTGATAACCCCAAGGCACCTCGAATGAAATTCTGCTAGTAGATTGACTTTCAGTAGAAGTGCTTCCGGCCGCATTCGCACCAACGGAAAACACTTCGACCTTAAACCCGCCCTTTTTGTCGCCTGTTCGCTTAGCAGAAACGGCGACGTCGAAAGCTACTGTGCGCGGCATATCGTAGCCCGTGTAACCGCTCGTTTTACTTTGACTTGTAGATCCTTGAGCATCGACGATACCGAGCGCGATCGCTCTCAACGTGGACGCGACAAATGCTCTGAGCTCATCGTTGTCGACACTCGAGGATTCTATATCGTCGCTCATCTCACCACCACTTCTCCGCCTCTGCCGTAGAGCCAGCCCGTTCTTCAATCGCAAGACCAGCATTCAGCACGCCCTGCTCGTCGAGCGCCTTGCCGATGATTTGCAGGCCCAGCGGCAGACCTTGTTTGTCCAGCCCGCCCGGCACCGACATTGCGGGCAATCCGGCGAGTGAGGCGGGGACGGCGAAGACGTCGTTCAGATACATGGACAGCGGATCGCTGGTTTTCTCGCCCAGACCGAAGGCGGCACTCGGCGCGGTCGGGGCCAAGATCAGGTCGCATTGCGCCCACGCCTGCTCAAAATCGCGGGCGATCAATGCACGGACCTTCTGCGCCTGCGTGTAATAGGCGTCGTAGAAGCCGGCGCTAAGCACATAGGTGCCGATCATGATCCGGCGGCGGACCTCGGCGCCGAAACCGGCGGCGCGGGTGGCGGCGTACATGTCTTGCAGGCCGGCTCCATCGGGCAGGTCGCGCAGACCGTAGCGAACGCCATCATAGCGCGCGAGGTTCGACGAGGCCTCGGCAGGCGCGATGATATAATAGGCCGGCAGCGCATATTTGGTGTGCGGCAGGCTGATGTCGATGATTTCCGCCCCTGCGTCCCTCAACCAGGCGATGCCATTGTCCCACATCGCGGCGATATCTTCGTCGATGCCGTCGAGGCGGTATTCGCGCGGGATGCCGATTTTCTTGCCCTTGAGGTCGCTATTGAGGCCAGCTTCCCACTCAGGAACCGGCAGGTCGAGCGAGGTTGAATCCTTGGAATCAAAGCCCGCCATCGCCTCCAGCATGATCGCGCAATCGCGCACGTCGCGCGCCATCGGGCCTGCCTGGTCGAGCGAGCTTGCAAAGGCGACAATCCCCCAGCGCGAGCAGCGGCCATAGGTCGGCTTGATCCCGCTGATGCCGGTAAACGCGGCAGGCTGGCGGATCGAGCCGCCAGTGTCGGTGCCGGTCGCCGCAGGGCACAAGCGCGCGGCGATTGCAGACGATGAACCGCCCGACGAACCGCCGGGGGCAAGCGCAGCATTGTCACCATTGCCGCGCCGCCATGGCGAAATCACATTGCCGAAATAGCTCGTCTCATTGGATGAGCCCATCGCAAACTGGTCAAGGTTCAGCTTGCCCAGCATCCCCGCCCCGGCGCGCCACAAATTGGCTGAGACGGTCGATTCATAGGTTGGAACAAAACCCTCTAGGATGTGGCTCGCCGCCGTGGTCTGCACGCCTTCGGTGCAGAACAGGTCCTTCATGCCGATGGGCACGCCTGCCATCTTGCCAAGCGGTTTTCCTGCGGCGCGAGCCTCATCAACGGCTTTCGCGGCTTCGATAGCCTTTTCGGGGGTTTCGACGATAAAGGCATTGAGCACCTTTGCCGCCGCGACATTGGCGTTGAAGGCTTCGGCGACCTCGACAGCAGTGAATTCGCCAGAGGCGACGCCCGAGCGGATTGCAGCCACGCCGAGTTTTGTCAGATCGGTCATGCCCTGCGCTCCTGCAATAAATAGGGACAGTCCCTATTTAATTTTAAGGTTGTCCTGCCATCTCGCCGGGCCAGAATTAAATAGGGACTGTCCCTATTTAGTGCGCAACACCCCTGCATCACTCGATTACCTTCGGCACGCCGAAAAACGCGCCTTCGCGCGCCGGGGCATTGGCGAGCACCTTGTCGCGCACGTCACCGTCGGTCACGACATCGTCGCGCAGGCGCAGCGTGTTGGGGATGACTGCAGTCATCGGCTCGACGCCGGTGCAATCGACCTCGCCCAATTGTTCGACCCAGGCGAGGATGCCGTTCAGCTCCCCGACCATCTTTTCGGCCTCTTCATCGCTAATCGCAACGCGGCTGAGCCGCGCGATCTTGTTTACGGTATCTTTATCGACTGACATGCGATGAGCGCCTAGCAGCGCTGCATTGCAGCATCAAGCGGGGATGGCAGTCTAATCCTCGAGATAACCGCCGACGGGTTTTCCATCGACGAAAACCTGGCTCCGTTCGACGGTGCGGATTTCAACGCGCGATTGGGAGGTGATGCCCGGTCGTTTGGTTTTGCCGTTATCCGCACCGTCGCCGCTCGCCTTTTGAATTTCGACGGCGCGACGCCATTTGGGCTGATCGACATTGGGCTCCGGATTGGCCACATAGGCAGCCGTTTCGATAAAGCCGTTCTCATATGTCTGCCCGACGAGGACGAAGCTGTCGTTGCCGGTCCAGACAATCCGGCAAGGTTGGGTGCATTGGCCGCCAGCAACCAGTTCGTACATCGAGTCTTCATCAAGCCGCCTGTCGGCAGGTTGAAAACTGAAATTGTCGGCATTCAGCTTTATGGAAGGGCCTGGAATTTCCTCCGCTATCTGCCACTGGGCCGTTGCCGCCAAAGCCATCTTGGCCGAAGATTTCTGGTCTGCACTGCCGGTTTTGGCAAGCCGCGCCAATGCCGCCCGTCCCTTTGGCCCGAACTCAAAGGCCATGGCTCGCCAGTCCAGTTCGCCATCCTTGATCAGCCCAGATTTCAACCTGGCCAACTGATCCCGCGCGGACACTGCGCCGAAGTCCAGGATTGGAAGCGCAAGGAACAAGGCGACAGCGCACAAGCCCAGCGCAATCCGCACATTGGCGGGGCGTATATGGTCGTCCCAGTCGAGCAAAGCCTTTGCACTGCGTAACGCTGCGGCGAGATAGGCGACACCATAGACGCTCGCCACCACCACGGCGAGCAGGCCCCAGATACGGTCGGGGGTAAAGCCATATTGCTCGATCCGCACGCCCATCGAGATCGCGGCGATCACTGCTAGCGGCAATATACACAGCGAGAGCAGCAGCGCCGACCAGCGCAGCACACGGTTGGTTGCCCCCTCTGCCTTGCCATCTCCAATCACCGCATTGACCAGCCCGGCAGCACCCGCCGCAACAGCGAGCAGCACCGGCGTTGTTGGCACGCCTGAATCCCATAGCGGTGCGAGGCCCGTGAAGGGCAAGCTCACCAGAAAGCCGATAAGCGCAAAGGCGAGCACCGGCGCAAGCACCGAGAAAATCACCAGCACTAGCCGTTGCAACGTCGCCACAAGCGCATCGCGCTCACGCAAAAGCCCCAGCGCTGCGCCAAAGGCGAAGCCCGCCAGCGACAGGCCAAACCAGCCCTCCTCCAAAAGATCGCTGAACAAGGTGATCCCGATCAGTTCGAACAATTGCCCGATCAGCAGCGCAAGCAGAAAGGATATGCCGGTGAAGGCGAGGCTCGCCGCGCCAATGACTGCATCTGTCCACACATGGCCATGCAGCCGCGCATAGGGAAAGCGCCACGCGCCCTCGTCGCGCACCGTCTGAAACAAGGGCGCGGCAATCAGCAGCGCGAAAATTCCGGCAAGGAAGGGATATTCGGCAATTTCGCCACCCCTATTATAACTCGCCGTAAACCAGCCGACAAAGGCAAGCACTGCGCCCGCGCCCAGTGCAAAAAGCATTGCCCAGAGCAATCGCCGCATTTCTGCCGTCAGCACAAAGGCCAATGTTGCCACGATGACAAAGGTCGCCGCCACTTGCCGTGCGATCGAGGGGCTGGAGTCGGCCACATCGAGCAGCCGATTCACCGCAAAAGCGCCGACCGCGCAGACCGCAGCCCATATCCATGGCCGCAGCGGCCAGGCCGCATCTTCTGCCGAATGCCGTATCGATTCCATAGCTGCCTCCCTCACTTTGCGCCCTGCTAGTGCTTAACGCATGCGACGAACAGTGGAGATTCTGTGCAGATACGGAGGAGCAGGAGCCATTGGCCCATTGCATCGCCCCCCGGGGTGACTATGTGCGGAGGATGCGCGGCAAATTTGCTTACAGATTCTTCGGATGCTTCCTCTTCCTGATCGCCTTTGGCGCGGCAATCGCGACGCTGGTGATGACGGGCACCATGGGCATGGGCATCTTCACCAAAGAGCTTGCCGACTATGCCTTTGTGCCCGACACAAAATTCGAAAAACAGGAAGCGCTGGCGACCAACATTTATGACGACCCCGCAATGTGGTTTGCCATGGGGCGCAAGGTCGCGCCCGACAATCCGGTCAAATTCCAGCCCGAGGGTGCCGAGCCCATAAAAATCCCGGGCCAGGCAGCTGTGTTCTTCATCCACCCGACAAGCTATATGGAAAAGAAGGAGTGGAACGCGCCGCTTGATGACCAGCTGTCGCAGGATCGGGCAAAACTGTTCCTGCGCGGCATGGCAAGCGCCTTTGCCCCTGCGGGCGAAATCTGGGCCCCGCGCTATCGTCAAGCCGCCATCGGCGCATTCCTGACGACAAAACCCGAGGGGCACCAGGCGCTCGATGCCGCCTATCAAGATGTGCTGCTCGCCTTCGACAGTTTCGTGTCAAAAGTGCAAAAAGATCGCCCGATCATATTGGCGGGGCACAGTCAGGGCGCGCTGCACCTGACGCATCTGCTGAAGGACAGGGTCGCTGGCAAGCCGATCGCCAAGCGGCTTGTCGCCGCCTATGTCGTCGGCTGGCCGGTATCGAGCGTCACTGACACGGGACCGATGGGCACGCCCCCCTGCGCCTCGCCCGACCAGACTGGCTGCCTGATGAGCTGGCAGAGCTTTGCCGAACCCGCCGACTATCAGGCGATCATCGACCTGTATGACAAAACCACCGGTTTCGACGGCAATCCGCGCGCCGGAACGCCGCTGGTCTGCACCAACCCATTGAATGGCGGCGCGATGCCGGCGATGTCGATGGATGCCAATTTGGGCACTTTGGTGCCTTCCGACGATCTGTCGAGCGGCAAATTGGTGCCGCGCGCCGTCCCTGCCCGCTGCGATGAAAAAGGCTTTCTGCTGATCGGCGACCCTCCAGACCTTGGCCCTTATGTGCTGCCGGGGGGGAATTTCCATGTTTACGATTATCCGCTGTTCTGGGCCAATGTTCGCAATGATGTGTTGTGGCGGCTGGGGAAGTTTATGGAGCGGAAGTAGGTCCTTTCAAAATCCCTTGCCGCTCACACTGAGCGAAGTCGAAGTGCCCCGCCGAGCGAAGCCGAGGCGCTGTGGCCGCAACGAACTCGACTTCGCTCGGTCTAGTCCCTCGACTTCGCTCGGGATGAGCGGTTATGAGAATGGATGGCTATTACCACCTCCGCCCCCGAATATCGCGCTGCCCTTCCCCATGGCGGTGTTTTGATCGCTCTCGACATCGGCACCAAAACCATCGGCACAGCCTTTTGCGATGCAGGCTGGACCTTCGCCTCCCCGGCCGAGCTGATCCGCCGCAGCAAATTTGCCAAGGACAAAGCTGCTTTGACCGCTGCCATCGCCACCCGTGACACAAAGGGCATCGTCATCGGCCTTCCCATCAATATGGACGGTAGCGAGAGCCCACGCAGCCAATCGTCACGGGCCTTTGCCCGCAACATCGCCGACATGGGCCTTCCGATCCTTCTATGGGACGAGCGACTGTCGACCGTTGCCGCCGAACGCGCCATGATCGAGGCCGACCTGAGCCGCGCCAAACGTGCCGAACGTATCGACAGCGCAGCGGCGGCGATCATCCTGCAAGGCGCGATTGATGCTTTGGTGGCTTGTTAATCGGCAATTTGGCCCCTAAAGCCCTGCCTTTAATGACATCGCCAACACCCGCTTCACCGGACCGCTTCCCCGCTGGTTCCGCCGCCTTTCCGCACCGGCATTTGCTGGGCATCGCCGGGCTGCAGCCATGGGAAATCGCGTTCGTCCTGGAAGAGGCCGAGCAATGGGTTACCCTCAACCGGTCCGGCGCAGCGAAGCATGATGATCGGCTGCGCGGCCTGACCATCATCAACGCCTTTTTCGAAAATTCGACGCGCACATTGTTGTCTTTCGAAATTGCAGGCAAGCGGCTGGGCGCGGACGTGGTCAATATGCATGCGGCGCAAAGCTCTACCAAAAAGGGCGAAACGCTGATCGATACGGCAATGACGCTGAACGCGATGCGCGCCGATGCGATTGTCATCCGCCATGGCAGTTCGGGCGCGGTCAACCTGATTTCGGAAAAGGTCGATTGCCCGGTTCTCAACGCGGGTGACGGCACGCATGAACATCCGACACAGGCGCTGCTCGACGCGCTGACGATCCGTCGTCGCAAGGGGCGTGTCGATGGACTGACGGTGACGATCTGCGGCGATATCCTCCACAGCCGGGTCGCGCGATCGAACATGCTGTGCCTGACCGCGCTCGGCGCGCAGGTGCGGGTGGTTGCACCGCCAGCATTGATGCCGCAAGGCGTCGATCTGTTCGGGGTGCAGGCGTTCAACCGGTTTGATGAGGCGCTGCCAGGCAGCGATGTGGTCATGATGCTGCGGCTGCAGAATGAGCGGATGCAGGGCGACTTCATCCCCTCCCCGCGCGAATTTTTCCATTTGTACGGCCTCGATGCCCGGCGTCTGGCACTGGCAAAGCCCGATGCGCTGGTGATGCACCCGGGGCCAATGAACCGAGGCGTTGAAATCGCGAGCATGATCGCCGATGACCCTGCCCGCTCGGCAATAACCGAGCAGGTCGAGATGGGCGTTGCCGTGCGCATGGCCTGCCTCGATATATTAACCCGCAAGGCGCGCCGCGCGGAGGGCTGGGCATGAGCAGCCTTAACATCCTCAATGGCGCGGTCATCCTTCCCGGTAAGGCCCAGCCTGAGTCTGCGCCATTGCACATCAGCGATGAACATATCGCAACCGTCGGACGCGCCGATCCGCATGGCGAGACTATCGATGCAAGCGGCCTGCTGGTCGCCCCCGGCATCATCGATCTGGGCGTTTTTGCAACCGATAAGCCCGCATTCCGCTTTGGCGGCATTACCCGCGCGGCGCTGATGCCCGACCAGTCGCCAACGCATGACGACCCCGCCACTATCCGCTTTGCTGCGCGCAAGGGGAAACCCGACTTCTGGGTCCACCCGCTCGCGGCGGCTACCAAGGAACTCGATGGCCAGCATATGGCCGAGATCGCGCTGATGAAGGAAGCAGGGGCGCGCGGGGTTGCCACCGGGCGGCGCTGGATCGGCGATACGGGGACCATGCTGCGGCTGATGCGCTATTGCGCGATGCTGGACATGCCGCTGTTCGTGCACAGCGAAGATGCGGGGCTTGCGGGCAAGGCCGTTGCCACCGACGGCGCCAATGCGACGCTGCTTGGGCTGCCCTCTGCGCCGTCTGCTGCCGAAACGCTGGCGATACAGCGCGATCTGGTTTTGGCGGAGGAAAGCGGAGCGCATGTCCATTTCCGCCAGGTGACAACCGCGCGCGGGCTCGATCTGATCCGCGCTGCCAAGGCCAAGGGCCTTCGCGTCACCTGCGGCATCACCCCTGCCCATCTGTTCCTGTCCGACACGGCGCTGACCGGCTTTCGCACCTTTGCCCGGCTCTCGCCGCCCTTGCGCAGCGAAGACGACCGGCGCGCCTGCCTTGCCGCGATTGCCGACGGGACCATTGATGTGATTTCGTCGGGCCACGATCCGCGCGGGCCGGAGGATAAACGTCTGCCCTTTGCCGATGCCGCTCCCGGAATGGCTGGCGCGGAAACGCTGCTTGCGCTGTCGCTCAATCTGGTCCGCGACGGCCATATATCGATCGGCCGCCTGTTCGAAATGCTGGCGACCGTTCCCGCGCGCATACTGGACGTCAATGCCGGAGCCATTGCCGAGGCTCAGGAGGCCGACCTCATCTTCCTCGATGTCGATGCGCCGTGGCAGGTAGACAGCGACAAGATGGCAGCAATGGCCGGAAACACGCCGTTCGACCGCTTGCCGGTGCAGGGCCGGGTGCGCAAAATGATGAAGGGCGGCAGGATCCTTTGATACCGCCGCCCTTATCCACTCTACCCCAGGTGATATTTTAGCGCGCGGCCACCTTGGTCGGCTTTTTCTTGGCGGTTGCCATCTGAACCGGCTGCTTTTCGCCGCCAATTGCGCGAACGATGCAGTCACCGCCCTTGGCCTTGATCGCCTTGCAGGCCGTATCGGCAGTGGCCTTGTTGCCAAAGCCCATCGCGGCCAGCCGGATCAGCGTCTTGCCATTGACAGTAACGCTCGAGCTTGCCGACTGGAAATCCTTCAAAATGCTGTGCTTTGCCTGCATCTTGTTCCATGCCTGCTTCGCATTGGCAGCGGAAGAGAATGCGCCCAGTTGCACCAGATATTTGCCGCTGACGGCCTTCGATGCGGCGGGGGCGGTATCGGCCAGTGCCAGTTTGACCGGAGCCTTGGTGGCAGCTTCCAGCGCTTTGGCAGGGCCTTCCTCGGCCTTGATCAGCGGCGCTTCAAAAGCGGGAACAGCAACCGGCACAATGTCTTCGGCTACCGCTGCGACCTCGACCGGTGCTGGGCCAATCGCTGCCAGTTCGGCAACGGGCTGGTCCATAGCAACCGATACTTCGACAGGAGCTGCGACTGCGGCCAGCATCGTGTCAGCGGCGGGCGCAGCATTCAGCGCAAGCCGCACCGGCTGCCCGCTATCCGCCTGCGGTGTTACACCCAGCAATCCGGCGACGCGCACCTGATAGGCGCCGGGGCGCGAGAAATGCGCCCATTGCACCAGCCGCTTGTCGACCATCGTTTCGGGCATGTCCTGCGCAGCCATCAGCTGCGATTCGCGCCAGCGACCGTCAAGGGCATAGGCAAGCGCAAGGTTCTGGCGCGTGCGGGAAGAGGCATTGTCGCTGCGGATCGCCTCGACAAGAACATCGATGGCGCGCTTCTGGTCACCCGCCAAAGCCAATGCGAGGCCATAATCGCTTGCCGGAAGCAGCGCGCGGTGGGCGTCAACCAGGGAGATAGCCGATTCGGTCTTGCCCTGAGCGGTGCGGGCAAGCGCAAGGCTGATAACGGTGCGAGGGTCCACCTGGCCCAGCTCCATCACGTCCATCAACGTGCGCTCAGCGGCAACGAAACGGCCCTGCTGCATGTAAATGCGCGCCAGCATGTCACGATAGCCCACATTGCGCATATCGCCCTCAACCGCTGCCTCGGCATAGGTCAAGGCCTTGTCATATTGCTTCTTGGCAACCAGCTTTTCGGCCTTGGCGGCCCAACCGGCTGCCTTTTTCGCCTGAATTTCCGCCTGCTTTTCGGGAGACATGGCAGACGAAGCGCTGGAGACGCCCATCTGGGTGCAGCCGACACTGGGGACGGCAATGAACGCGGTTGAAACCGCGAGCTTGAAAAGAAGATTCTTGTTCATGTTCATACCCTCAGTGTGACGATTTGCTGGACTTGGATGGGATTTGCGCGGCCAGCGCCGCTATCTCCGGCATGGAGTCGATAAAGGCATCGAGTGCGGCCGTGACGAGCATTTGTGCAGAGCTGTTGCTTACCGCACAGGCAAGACGCAGGCGCAGATGCCGCTCGCTGTCGAGGCGGAGCGTGAAGGCCGATTTACCTTTCGAACCAGCGGCAGCACGCGGCGCTTTCGGCTTTACAGGTGCCGGCGCCTTGGCGGGCAGAGAGGCTGCGAAGGCGACAACGCTCGATTCAGGCTCGGCATGATCGAAGACGTCGGTCTCTTCCGCCTGCACGTTCAACTGCTCGGCAATGCGGTTCTGCTGCGCCTTGACTTCCGGCGTTACCTCCGGGACCGCAGCGGCCAGCGGGTTGACGCCATAGCCATGCTCATAATCCATTGGTGCTGCGGGATCGGGATCGACATCATAACCCATATCGTTCCAGCCCAGATCCTCATGCGCGGCGGCGGCGGCGGCGATGCCGTGACCGTTACCGATCACCTGCCTGCGCATGGCCGGGCGAGCGGCACCCTTGCGCGCCAGCAGCACCGAAGACAGCGAGGCGATTGGCTTTGCTTCAGACATTATCCTGGCCCCCTTCCCGCTTTAACCCACGACCCTGCGACCAAATCCGCCCATCGGGCGGGCTTGGGCATAGGCCTGGGGGCTGGCGGCAGCGGGTGCACTGAAGACAGTGCGACGGAAATTCTTTTCGAGCCGGTCGGAGATATAGGACCAAAGGGTGCGAACCTCTTCGGCAGAACGGCCGTTGGGATCGACTTCCATTACGGTGCGGCCATCGATCATCGAGGCGGCAAAATCGGTACGGTGGTGAAGCGTGATCGGCGCGACCGTGCCATGCTGCGACAGCGCAACGGCGGCTTCCGAAGTAATCTTTGCCTTTGGCGTCGCCGCGTTGACCACGAAAATCAGCGGCTTGCCTGCGCGTTCGCATAAATCGACAGTAGCGCCCACGGCGCGCAGATCGTGCGGGCTCGGGCGGGTCGGCACGACAATGAGTTCGGCAACCGAAATCACGCTCTGGATTGCCATGGTGATTGCGGGCGGCGTATCGATGACAGCCAATTTGAAACCCTGCTGGCGAAGAACCGCGAGGTCGGAGGCAAGGCGGGCGACGGTGGTCTGGGCGAACGCGGGCAGATCGGCCTCACGCTCATTCCACCAGTCGGCGAGCGAGCCTTGCGGATCGATGTCGATAAGCACAACCGGTCCAGCTCCAGCAAGCTGCGCCTGAACCGCCAAATGGCCGGACAAAGTCGTCTTGCCCGATCCGCCCTTTTGTGATGCCAATGCGAGAACCCTCACATCAATCCCCTTTGAGTGCCTGTTTGGAAGGGATGTGACAGAACAGGGCTAATAATCGGTTAACGAGGCTGGCGCTTTTGTTTCCCGACTTTACTGCAAAGGCGCGGCGCGCTTAACCCTGCAGCGACGGAAAAAGGCGGCTTTATCCGATAGGCCTTGGTTAAGCGGTTCAGCATTTCGGTTTACCAATTTTCAGCAATTTTGTGCTACACAATCAGCAACCAACATGTTGGAGTTAGGGTCGATGGGAAAATTCAGCCTCGCCGCCAAAGCCGCGATTGCCAGCATCACGCTGTGCGTTGCCGCGCAGCCGCTTTTGGCCGATGTAAAGGCAGGCGTCGATGCTTGGACGCGCGGCGAATTCGATGTCGCGGTAAAGGAATGGCGCGGCCCTGCGCTGAAAGGCGATCCCGATGCGCAATTCAACATGGGGCAGGCCTATAAATTGGGCCGCGGCGTAAAGGCCGATCTGGACGTCGCCGCCGACTGGTATAGCCGCGCTGCAAAGCAAGGCCATCTGCAGGCTGCCGACAGCTACGGCCGTTTGCTTCATTGTCGTGGGCGCGTTGCAAAGGCACTGCCCTATTTGCAGGCATCATCCGACCGCGGCGATCCTCGCGCCCAATATCTTCTGGCGACCGAATTATTCAACGGCACGAATGTGTCCAAGGATTGGGTGAAGGCCTATGCCTATATGACCCGCGCGTCGGCATCGGGCCTTGCCCCTGCCTCACGCAGCCTGGCGCAGATGGACCAATATATCCCGCTCGACCAACGCCAGCAGGGCATTGCGCTTGCCGGTGAAATCGAGCGCAAGGCTGGCAAGGCCCGCAGCGAGCAACTTGCCGGGTTCGACATCGATACCAAGCCTGCCAAGTCGGTGGCAAAACCGGTGCAGGTCCCGCCGTCGGTCAACCTGCCAAGTGCAAACCAGACGCCGGGCTTCCCCGGCACCATCCCGCCGCTATCGGATGATAATCCCGCGCCAGTCGCGGTGCCGGTGAAAACGCAGGTCAAAACGGCGCAATCGGCCGCTGCCAGCGGCAATTGGCGCATCCAGCTTGGCGCTTTCAGCAATGAAGGCAATGCGCGCAATCTGTGGAACAGCCTAGAAGGCAAGATCGGAGAGCTTGCTGGCCTGACGCCCTATCTGAAGGCTTCGGGAAGCGTCACAAGGCTGCAGGCTGGACCCTTTGCAACACGCGGATCTGCCGAGGCTATGTGTGGCAAGGTGAAGGCTACGGGTCAGGCCTGTCTCGTGACCACAGCGAATTGAGTATTTAGCAACGACCTAATTTTTTTGCGTCACCCCGTGCTTGACACGGGGTCCCGCTTTTCGAGCTTTCAACAGGAAGCGGGACCCCGCATCAAGTGCGGGGTGACGATGTTGGTGCTGTGGTTGGTTGGTATGAAGACTGAGCGCTTTCGCCCGCATCAAGGACGGGGTGGCGATGTTAAACGGGTGCACTGGCTCTGACTGACGAGTGACCATTTTCATTCACTCACACAACCGCTCAATATCCCGACCCAGCGTACGTTTCGCACTGGCATTGCCTGGCTCTGTAAAGAAATAGCTTGTCCCACCCATGCCAGCACGCGGACTGCAATAGCTGGCGCAACCCTCCGGCACCGAGCCGGGGAAGCGCAGCAAGATACCGTCAAAATCGGCATCAAAGCGGCAGCTACCCTTGCCCTGCAAGGTGATACGCACTTTCTCACCGGCAAATTCTGCCCTGCCCTGCCCTTCGCATTTGCTATCAGGTCCGAACACGGCGAGGAAGCCGATGTCGAATTGCCCGTCATCGCCCACCGCACAAAATTTGTCGGTGCCAAGCTCGCTGCGGCTTTCGAACCGTCCGGCAAGCGAACGCCCTTCGGGATCGGGAAGCAGGCCTCTGGAAATGGCCTGCGCGTCAAGCGCGCGGCTGGCCTCGGTTTTCGGGGCCTGATTGTTTTCCCCCTGCCCACAAGCGGTCAGCAATAAGGCCAGCGCGAGCCACCGCCTCATATCCGCTCCAACCCGTCATCATTGATGCGCCGGTAAAAACAGCTGCGTTCCCCGGTGTGGCAGGTTGGACCATCGGGCCGGGCGATGATCCAGATAGCGTCCTGGTCGCAATCTATGCGCATTTCGACAACGTGCAGATAATGCCCGCTGCTCTCTCCCTTTTGCCAGAGCCGCCCCTTGCTGCGCGAATGAAAATGCACAGTGCCTTTTGCCCGTGTCGCGGCCAGCGCCTCCGCATCCATGAAGCCGACCATCAGCAATGCGCCGTCTGCCACATCGGTAACGACCGCGCTGATCAGGCCGTTGGCATCATATTTGGGGTCGAGCATCAGCCCGGTTTCGCGGTCTTTGTCCATATCCCGCTGCTAGCGCGCCATTCACGGGGGAGCAATGCCTGCGCCATTATGACGATTTCGCAACACAGGGGCAGACAAGCATCGCCCCCTCGCCTATAGGCGCAATCAAATAAAATGGGCGGATTCGGGACATGACGGCAATTCTGACCACCAACCCCTATGACGACGATAAATTGCGTGAGGAATGCGGCATTTTCGGCGTGTTCGATACCGATGGTGCCGCAGCGATGGTCGCGCTTGGCTTGCACGCGCTCCAGCATCGCGGTCAGGAAGCTGCCGGAATTACCAGCTTTGACGGTGTCGAGTTCCACACCCATCGCGCCATGGGCCATGTCGCGGGCAATTTCGACCGCGAGGATGTAATCGGCGCGCTGAAGGGCCGGATGGCAGCGGGTCATGTCCGCTATTCCACGACAGGTGAAACGTCGCTGCGTAATGTGCAGCCGCTTTATGCGGACCTTGCAAATGGCGGCTTTGCCGTTGCGCATAATGGCAATATTTCGAACGCAGGCTGGCTGCGCCGCGACCTTGTCCAGCGCGGGTCGATTTTCCAGTCCACCTCCGATACCGAAGTCATCATCCACCTGCTCGCAACCTCGGGCCAGCGCACGCTGCTCGACCGGCTGATTGATGCGCTGAAACAGGTAGAGGGTGCCTATTCGCTGATCTGCATGACCAATCAGGGGATGATTGCCTGCCGCGACCCGCTTGGTATCCGCCCGCTGGTGATGGGAAAGCTGGGTGAAGCGACGATATTCGCGTCCGAAACCGTTGCACTCGATATTGTCGGCGCAGAATTTGTGCGCTCGGTCGAACCGGGTGAGATCGTCGTGGTCAATGCCGACGGCATAGCCTCGCACAAGCCCTTTGCGCGGGTCGGCGCACGGCCCTGCATTTTCGAACATGTCTATTTTTCGCGGCCCGATTCCATCGTCGATGGCAGCAGCGTCTATTCGGTGCGCAAGGCAATCGGGGCCGAACTGGCACACGAAAATCCGGTCGATGCCGACTATGTCATTCCAGTGCCAGACAGCGGCACGCCCGCCGCGATCGGCTATGCAGAGGCAGCGCATATTCCGTTCGAACTCGGCATCATTCGCAGCCATTATGTCGGCCGCACCTTCATCCAACCGGGTGACGGCGTTCGCCATTTGGGTGTGAAGCTGAAGCATAATGCCAACCGCAATCTGGTTGCGGGCAAGAAAATCATCCTTGTCGATGACAGCATCGTGCGCGGTACCACCAGCTTGAAAATCGTACAGATGATGCGCGAAGCTGGCGCTGCCGAAGTGCATATGCGCATTGCCAGCCCGCCGACCACGCATAGCTGCTTTTATGGCGTCGACACCCCTGAACGGTCCAAACTGCTCGCCAGCCGGATGGATGTCGAACAAATGCGCGCCTTTATCGAGGCCGACAGCCTTGCCTTCATCAGCATAGAGGGGCTTTACCGCGCGCTCGGCGTTGCTGCGCGCGATTCCAGCGCCCCGCAATATTGCGATGCCTGCTTCACGGGGCATTACCCCACGCGCCTGACCGATCATGACGAGCTGGTCGCCCCCGACCTGCTGCGGTTGAAAGCGGTAGGCTGAACCATGGCGGCATTGGAAGGACGCATCGCGCTGGTTACCGGCGCAAGCCGGGGGATCGGCGCAGCGATTGCAGAAAAGCTTGCCAGCGAAGGCGCGCATGTCGTGCTAACCGCACGCACCGCCAAGGACCTAGAGGCCGTTGAAGAGCGGATTTTCGAAGCAGGCGGCACCGCGACCATTGCCCCTATCGACCTGACCGAGGCTGGCAGCATCGAACGACTGGCCGCCGCGCTTAATGAGCGCTGGGGAAAGATCGACTATCTGGTGCTCAACGCCGCGATGCTGGGCACGCTGTCGCCGGTGCCGGTCATTGATGCCGCAGAATTCAACCGCGTGCTAACGCTGAACCTGCTGGCGCAACAGGCGATGATCGCCAGTTTTGACAGTCTGCTGCGCGCCAGCGATGCGGGTCGGTTGGTTGTCCTGACCAGCAGCGTCGGGGCACGCCCGCGCGCCTATTGGGGGGCCTATGGCGCATCGAAGGCGGCGCTCGAAAATCTGGCGCTTTCCTATGCGGAGGAAGTGCAGAATTTGAGCCGGGTAAAGGTCGCCATCATCGATCCCGGCAAAACGCGCACTGCGATGCGTGCCAAAGCCTATCCGGGTGAGGATCCGGCGACGCTGAAGGAGCCTTCGGTGGTTGGCGAAGCAATTGCAAAATTGCTCTCAGGGGATTTCCAGACCGGGTCCAGAATTTCGGTTTCCGAACAGATGTAAAAAAGGCGCGAAGGCGCAAAGGCACGAAGGCCTCGCGTAACGATCATTGTGTCTTCGCGCCTTCGCGCCTTTTTTACAATTTTATTTGATCGCGGCATAGGCCGCCAAAGCCCGTTCGCGCGCCTCCCGATGGCCGATAATTTTGGCCGGATAGTCCCTAGGCCGCCGACCATATTCATCCGGGTCATGAATCGCCTGATCGCTCAGCGCAGCAAGTTCCGGCACCCATGTTCGTATATAGCCCGCCGCATCGAATTTCTCTGATTGGCTGAGCGGGGCCATGATCCGCACGAACATATTGCTGTCAACGCCGCTGCCCGCCACCCACTGCCAGTTGACGGCGTTGCTGGCATAATCGGCATCGCACAGCGTATCCCAGAACCATTGTTCGCCAACACGCCAGTCGATCAGCAGATGTTTGATTAGGAAGCTCGCGGCAATCATGCGCACGCGGTTGTGCATCCAGCCTGTCGCCCAAAGCTGGCGCATCCCGGCATCGACGATTGGGTAACCAGTCCGCCCCTGCTGCCACGCCTTCAGATCGGCGACGACGTCGGGTTCATCGAGATTGCGCCATGGCAGCGCATCGAAACTATCGCGGGCATTTTTGCTGCCATATTCGGGGAATTGCGCGATCACATTCTGCGCATAATCGCGCCAGACCAGTTCTTTCAGGAAAACATCAACAGACCCGCCCGCGCCCATTGTGGCGTACCATGCGGTCGCGGGAGAAATTTCGCCAAAGTGGAGATGTGGCGACAGGAAGGACGAGCCATCTACCGATGGCAGGTTGCGCCGTTCGTCATATTGGTGCGCACGCTCCGTGAACTCGGCCAGCCGCTTTGCTGCTCCCGCCTCCCCCGGGCTCCACATTCCGCGCATTCCGGCGGCCCAATCGGGTTTTGTCGGCAGCAGACCCCAATCAGCAAGCGCATCACTTGGCGGCCAGCTTTCCGGTGCGGCAATGTGCGTAGGCGCGGCCAGTGGCTCGCGTGGCGGCATATGCTGCCACAGTGCGCGCATGAAAGGAGTGTAGATCTTATATTGCCCGCCCCCACCTGTGGTTACGCTGCCCGGCGGCATCAGATAATTGCCGTCGTGGCAGGTGAAGGTGCAGCTTTCCGGCAGCGCCTTGGCTACGGCCTTTTCCGCATTACGCCACCAGGGTTCATAATGGCGGATGCAATGGACGGCAGAGGCACCGGTTTCGGCAGCCAGTTGCGCCAAAACCTCGTCCGATCTGCCCTGCCTGAGCACCAGCCGCGATCCGCGTTCCTGCAGGTCGGCATCGAGCAAAGCAAGGCTACGGTGCAGCCACCAGCGCGAGGCTCCACCCATTTTGCGGTGCTTTGGCGTCTCGTCATCGAGAATGTAGACAGGGATTACGGGCTCCCCGCTCGCCACGGCAGCGGCAAGCGCAGGTTGGCCGGAGAGGCGCAGATCGCGGCGAAACCATAATAAATGGGTCATCGCAAATCCCTATCAGGCGCTGTTTTCAGCGCGATACAGGCTTATTCCCCGGGGGCGGTTATGCGGACCAGAAAGCGGTCGCCGACGCGCGGGTCGGTGAAACGCTGGTCGCGAATGACCAGCCCTCTACCGTCCTGCTCCAAAACAGGCATTCTGGACCAGAAGAGATAGGCGTCGGCGTCGCTGTCGGGCTTGACGGCTATAGGAAGAGGTGCACTGCGACTATTGGTGCCGCCCATATTGTGCGGGCGGACTTCGCCGGTCAGGCGCGCCCCTTGGCCCAAAACATATTCGCCGAAGCCGTAATCCTGCGCATCGCGCCATGCGATCTCGCGCCGCCAGAATTCGACCGGAACCGCATTGGCCACTATCAGGGGCTCTTCCAAAGTTGCCGAGGCGTCGTAGCGCGCGACGACCAGTTCCCTGCCCGCCGCCTCGGCACGGTTGGTTATCAGCCCATTTGCGAAGATGTAGGCACAGATAGCGGCAAAGCCGACCCATGCCGGTCGCTGCCAGTTGCCAACCCCCCGTTTTTCCCGCCGCCGCGAGAGCCAAACGCTGGCGATCAGAGCCGCCCAGATCCAGATATCGATGATGAAAATGGTATCGCCGTAGAACCACTGGCTGCTAAACGGCTCCAGCAGGCGAATGCCATAATTGTTCAGCCAGTCGAGTGCCGGGTGGCTCAATGTGCCGATATAGGCGAGCAGTAGCAGCCAGCCCTTGTGCACTGGCAAACGCTTCTCATTGGGCCGCCATTTGTCCCACGCAAGCATGATGCCCCAAAGCAGCAGCGGCAGCACCAGCATGGCAATCGGCCCATGCGTGATCCCGCGCCGGATCGCCAAATGCTGATGCCCTCCCAGCAAAGTTGCAAAAGCATCGATGTCGGGAATGTTCGCCGCAATGATCAGCGTCGGCATCGCAAGGCCCGTCTTGCGCTTCAACCCCATTTGGCCGAGCACCGCGCCTGCAAGGCTATGGGTCAGATTATCCATGGGTCATCGGTGACCGACCGGCAATGCATTTGCAATACCGCAGAAATATCATGTCACACGACGCAACGACGACCCGACGATGTCATTTCGCGCAGCGTCGTTGTACGGAACATGCCACGCAAGTACTGGCATCAGTATCTTTCGTACCGGCCAAAACTGCATAGTCGTTTCGTCGTTACGTCGTGTGAAATCAGCAAATCACTCAACCGTCCAGGTCTGGCCCTTGCTGATCAGCGCCTGCAGGTCGGCCTTTTTGCCCTCGGACAGTTTGGCATTTTGCGCGGTTACCGCACTTTCAAAGGTCGGACGTGGATCATCGTAGAGTACACCCAGCGCCATCGGGAACTCACCGAAAGGCATTTCGACGAGCATATGCGCGATCGATCGGTTGGTGACATTGTGGACAATCACGCCCGCCGCCTGCCAGTCGCCATCGATCACATCGACGACCTTCAGCGTTAACGCCTCGGGATCAAGCGCGATGCCCTTGGTGCCTTTGGCGAACAGCATCGGCTGACCATTTTCCAGCCACAGCTGACGATCCTCCGCGCCTTTGGGTGCGGCGAAATCCTCGAACACGTCTTTATTATAGACGATACAGTTTTGGAAAATCTCGATAAAGGCGGCACCGCGATGCGCATGCGCGGCTTTCAGCACATCGGGCAGGTTTTTCGATACGTCAAAGCCGCGCGCCACAAAACGCGCGCCCGAACCCAACGCAAAGGCGCATGGCGTTGCTGGCCTGTCCACCGAACCAAAGGGCGTCGAAGGCGATGTCGTCCCCTCACGGCTGGTCGGCGAATATTGCCCCTTGGTCAGCCCGTAAATCTCGTTGTTGAACAGCATGATCTGGCAATCCAGATTGCGCCGCAGCAGGTGCATCGTATGGTTGCCGCCAATGGAGAGAGCGTCGCCATCGCCGGTGATAATCCATACATCGAGTTCCGGATTGGCCAGCTTCACCCCCGTCGCCACCGCTGGCGCGCGGCCGTGGATGGTGTGGAAGCCATAGGTTTCCATATAATAAGGAAAGCGCGAAGAGCAGCCGATGCCGCTGACAAATACGGTGTTCTCCGGCGTCGAGCCAAGCTCCGGCATGGTGCGCTGCACGGCTTTGAGGATCGCATAGTCGCCGCAACCGGGGCACCAGCGCACTTCCTGATCGGTCTCCCAATCCTTGGGGGAGGATTTGTGGATGGGGGTCATGTCGTTCATGCTACTAGCCTTTTGTCGTCGCCATGTGGCGACCATTTACGTTGTAAAACTCGCCATCAACTAGCGTCCCTACGACGGCATCTTTTTCGCCTATGACTTCAGCATCATCGACCACGGCATATCCTTCAACACTAAATGACCAACCTCCGAGGGCAATGATCCTGTCAGTTACGACTTGGCCAACTTGCTTGCGGGAAACTGTGTCGTAGAGAATCATGCCAACATTCCCCTCCAAGATACTCTGTCACCCTGAACTTGTTTCAGGGTCCATCTCGCCAAACTACCCTTCGGCCCGTGTGGCGGGATGGATGCTGAAACAAGTTCAGCATGACGAATTCCGGGGAGTGGCAGGAGTAACATCAACCCAGCTCCCCCTCCCCAGATTGCGGTGAATAGTGGTTTTCTTCGCCTTTCAGGCTGCCATCGTCATGGCCGGACTCGGGTTCGGGGAGTTGCGTCCTGTCGGCGTGGACGACGCCGCCCACTTCACCCGCCAGGGCATTGTCGATGGCCCTTTCGATCTCGGCGATCGTGAAGGGCTGGCCCGAAACCTTGTTCAGCGGCCGTGCGTCGACCAAAAACTGGTCGCGCAGCACGGTCTTGAACTGGCCGGTGTTCATTTCGGGCACAATGATCTTTTCATAACCCTTCAGCAGAGCGCCCAGATTGCGCGGCAGCGGCCAGATGTTGCGGACATGGATGTGGTGCACATCCTGCCCCTTGCGCCGTGCGCGCCGCACCGCCTGGTGGATCGGGCCGTAGGTCGAACCCCAGCCAACAATCGCCAGATTTCCGGTCGGCTCGCCCAGCGTCACATCCTGTTCGGGCATGTCATCGGCAACGCCGTTGACCTTCATCTTGCGAAGCTTGGTCATCAGCTCATGGTTGGCGGGTGAATAATCGATATGGCCGGTCTTCTCCGCCTTTTCGATGCCGCCGATGCGGTGCATCAGCCCCGGTGTACCCGGCTTCACCCATGGCCGCCCGCCATGATCGTTGCGTTCATAGGGCAGGAAGCGCCCGTCCTCCGCCGGTCGCTCCATGAACTGCGCCGGGAAGGGCTTATAGGCGTCAAGATCGGGCACCATCCACGGCTCCGCGGCATTGGCGATATAGCCGTCGGTCAGCAGCATCACTGGGGTCATATATTTGACCGCGATGCGCACAGCCTCGATCGCGCAGTTGAAGCAATCGACCGGCGAGCGCGCGGCAATCACCGGCATCGGCGCGTCGCCATTGCGGCCATAGACGGCTTGATAAAGGTCGGACTGTTCGGTCTTGGTAGGAAGGCCGGTCGAAGGCCCGCCGCGCTGCGAATTGACGATGACGAGTGGCAGTTCGGTCATGATCGCAAGGCCCATCGCCTCGCCTTTCAGCGCGATGCCCGGGCCCGACGAGCTGGTCACGCCAAGCTGCCCCGCATAGCTCGCGCCGATTGCGGAGCAGATTGCGGCGATTTCGTCCTCCGCCTGGAATGTCGTGATCCCGAATTCCTTTAGCCGCGCCAGATGGTGCAGGATCGCCGAGGCCGGGGTAATCGGATAGCCGCCGAAGAACATTTTGAGGCCGGCAAGCTGCGCGCCTGCCACCAGGCCGTATGAAATGGCCTCCGCCCCGGTCACCGTGCGATAGACGCCAGGTGCGGCAGGGGCAGCCTCGACATTATATTGCTTCAACGGTCCCGCCAGTTCTGCGGTCTCGCCATAGGCATGACCAGCGTTAAGCGCGGCGATATTGGCATCGGCCAGCACAGGGTTTTTGGCAAATGTGGCATTGAGCCAGTCGATTATCGGCTGCCGCTTGCGCCCGAACATCCAGAGCGCGAGACCAAGCGTCCACATATTCTTGCAACGCAGCGCATCCTTGTTGCCAAGACCGAACGGCTTGACCGCCTCGATTGTATGCGCGCTGATGTCGAATGCCAGCAACTGCCATTTGGCAAGGCTGTTGTCCTCGAGCGGATTCGAGGTATATTTCGCCTTGTCCAGATTGCGCTGTGTAAACTCGCCCGTATCGGCAATGATCAGCCCGCCGGGGCGGAGCGCGCCGACATTGGTCTTCAGCGCCGCCGGGTTCATTGCCACCAGCACATCGGGCTGGTCCCCCGCCGTCGTGATTTCGCTCGACCCGAAATTGATCTGGAAAGCCGAGACGCCGAACAGGGTCCCCTGCGGCGCGCGGATTTCTGCCGGGAAATCGGGGAAGGTCGCAAAGTCATTGCCCGCCAACGCCGATGACAGGGTAAACTGCCCGCCTGTCAGCTGCATGCCGTCGCCACTGTCGCCCGCAAAGCGGACTACGATGGTTTCAGGCTGATAGCTTTCATTTGGTCCTTCGTCGTGAATCGTGGCTGCCACACTGGCCATTTGAACGTGTCCCGCAAACTGGTTTTGGTCTGATAACTGGCCCCTATGCGCGCTTTTTGCCCGAATCAAAACAGTTAATCTGTCTTTGTTGACAGTCCCGCTTTGTCATGGACCTATGGATGTGCCGTGGCTAAGGTCATGGCCAAAATATTGGGAGGAATTTGATGACCGAGCATTTTGTACGGCCCGACGTTGCGGGTTTCCTTGCGTTCCTGAACGCACAGCCGGGGCCGAAAACGCATGAGGTATCGGCACCCGAAGCGCGGATGATGATGGTGATGATGGCGCAGCTGGCGGAGGAGCCCGTGGGCGACCTGGCTGTGGTGCGCGATCTTGAAATACCCAGACCCGCTGGAACCATCCCCGCCCGCCTGTTCGATGTGCGCGAGGAACGCGAGCCTGGACCGGTCATGGCTTTCTATCATGGCGGCGGCTTCGTGATTGGCGATCTCAATGTCTACGCCTCCTATTGCGCGGAAGTATCGCGACAGCTCGACATGCCAGTCATTTCTATCGACTACCGGCTTGCTCCCGAACATCCTTTCCCGGCGGCGGCAGAGGATTGCGAAGCTGCGACGCGCTGGATCGCCGAAAATTTCCCCTGCACCGGGATCGTCACCTCGGGCGACAGTGCTGGAGGCAATTTGACAATCGTCACCACAATGGCCTTGCGCGACAATCCAGCGGCCGTGCCGGTGATTGCACAGCATCCCATCTATCCTGTCGTGTCCGATCATGACGATTGGCAGAGCATGCGCGATTTTGCCGATGGTTACCTGCTGACGGCCGATGCGATGGCCTATTTCCATGCCGCCTATCAGGCGAACCCCGATGATTATCGCGGCGCGCCATTGAAATTTGATCAGGCAGGAATGCCGCCCAGCCTTGTCACCACCGCTAGCCTCGATCCCTTACGTGATCAGGGCATTGCCTATGTCGAGGCATTGCAGGCAGCGGGTGTCCGCGTCGAGCATCGCAGCGCTGACGGAAATATTCACGGCCACATCACGCTGCGCAAGGCGATCCCTTCGTCGCAGGAGGATGTGTCCGGCAACCTTAATGCCTTGAAACAATTGCTGGCAGAAGTCATGGCCGAGGCATGACTGATTTCACATCGTTACCTTATCGCCCGTGCGCCGGGATCATGCTGGCGAACCGGGACGGCAAGGTCTTTGTCGGCAAACGGATCGACAGCCCGGAAAATGACAATTGGCAAATGCCGCAGGGCGGGATCGACGAAGGCGAAGACCCGCAAGCCGCAATGCTGCGCGAGTTGCAAGAGGAGACCGGCATCTCACCCGAACTGGTCGATGTCATCGCGCGTTCCAGTCAGGAATATTTCTACGATCTGCCTGAAGAGATGATCGGCAAATTATGGAAGGGCAAATGGCGCGGGCAGCGGCAGTGGTGGTTCTTGCTGCGTTTCAAAGGCGAGGATAGCGACATCAACATCGCCACCGCGCATCAGGAATTTTCAGTCTGGCGCTGGGTCGAACCGGAGACCGTTCCGGGCCTGATCGTGCCGTTCAAAAAGCGGATTTACGAAGGGGTAGTGGCGGAATTTGCGGAGTTGGTTTGAGCCAAATGCTCGCAGCCAACATTCCGTCTTCCCGAGCGAAGTCGAGGGACTAAGTCGAGCGAAGCCGAGACTTTCAGCCTCGCAGTCCTCGGCTACGCTCGGACTAGTCCCTCGACTACGCTCGGGATAGCCGGAAATATGCGATGCGGAGTTGAGCGAAAGGAGTAAAGACCCTCCTCTTAATTCCCCTTAACCTCGCCCTCACCCACAACCGGCTTGATCTCAACGGCAGCCGCCTGCACCGCAGGCTTCTCCTTTGCCTTATCAATGGCAATCGCCAGCTTGTCTGCGGCCGAGCAATCAGTCCGGCACAAAATGCGCAGGCGGCCGAGATTTTTCTGCGCAGCCTCGATCGCGCCCTTGGACAGCATCACATCGCTTTGCGCGGCAATAATGGCGAGATCATTGGGATCGATTTCCAAGGCTTCATTATAGAGCTTGATCGATTTGCCCTTCAGTCCCTGTTTTTCGGCGATCCGCGCCAGCCCGACAAAGGCCGCACGGTTCAAGGGATCGACGGCAAGCGCGGTCTCATACCAGCCGCGCGCCTCGACCAGTTCGCCATTTTTGTAAAGCGCGTCGCCCTCGGCCAAGAGCGCCATTGATTGCGGGTCGACCTGAAAATCGGGTTTCTTGCCGATGCTCATGCTCGATGCGGTGGCAAAGAGCAGCGACAGGGCGATGGCAGCAGGGGAAAAGCGCATGATCAAACTTCCAATGGACTCCGACGCCATGGCTATCACAGCTTTCGCAAGGCAGCGAAGTAAAAACCGTCGCACTGGTCGTGCAGCGGGGTAAGCAGCAGGCCTGCCCCATGCGCCCGACCCGCAGGAAGCGCCAGTATTTCCGCCCGCCAGCCCGGTACATCCGCCAAAAATGCGTCCACTTGCCCCCTGCCCTCTGCTTCAAGTACGGAGCATACAGCATAGACAAGTTTCCCGCCCGGTGCGACCATTTCTGCGCCGAGATGGAGCAATCTCGCCTGCGTCTCGACGACGCGTTTCAGTCTTTCGGGGTTCAGCCGCCAGCGTGTCTCGGGGCTGCGCCTCCAGGTGCCGCTGCCCGAACAGGGGGCGTCGATGAGAATTATGTCGCATCTTTCCCGCAGGCTGCCCAGCATTTCCTGCTCCCTGCCCGGATTGAGCAAATGTGTCTCGATGAATTTCGCCCCGGCCCGCAAGGCGCGTGGACGCAGCTGGTCGAGCCGGTTGCGGTTGGTGTCGGTTGCGATCAGCCGCCCCTCGCCTTGCATCGCGGCCGCCAGCGCCAAGGTCTTGCCGCCGGCGCCTGCGCAGAGATCAAGCACAATCTGGCCGGGCTGTGCATCACAGGCTGCGACGATCAACTGGCTGCCATAATCCTGCACCTCGACCTTGCCGTCGAGAAACAGCGGATGTCTATCAAGCGCAAAATCGGTCGGCAGGCGAAGCGCGTCGGGCAACGCAAGCGGCTGCGCCTCCGGCAGTTCGGCAAGCACAGTCTCGCGGTCCACCTTCATCCGATTGACGCGCAAGTCGAGCGGCGCGCGTTCCAGCAATGCCTGCCGCTCCTTTGCATCGATCAGGCTTGCAAAATGCCCGTCGAGCAAGCGCGGCAGAAGCGACACCTCCGCGCGCGGCTCATCCGCGCTGATCGGTGCCGCGCCATAACCGCTGCCATCGAAACTTGCGGCAAGCGCCGCATCCCCATCAGCCAGCGCGACCAAGGCTGCGCGCCCGCTTTCGGGTCGTTCGCCAAAGCGTCGGATCGCGCGCCAGACAAGATCGCGGACAGCACGCCGGTCCTTCGACCCTGCATAGCGGCGCCCTGCAAAAAAGCGCTTTGCGATTGCGTCGGCAGCGGAACCACCGTCGCGCGCGGCGACAATGATTTCGTCGAGCAGTTCAATAGCTGCCTGGGTGCGGGCGGCGGGGGTCATTTTGGAGGGCTATCTCAAGTTGAGAACATCGTCACCCCGTGCTTGACACGGGGTCCCGCTTTTTTCGACGCTGCCTGAAAAGCGGGACCCCGCATCAAGTGCGGGGTGACGAGACATGGAAAATAGCTGGTAACACTGGCTATTCGTCCACTCACCGCGTCGGATAATTGGGTGCCTCGCGCGTGATGGTAACATCGTGCACATGGCTTTCCTTGAGGCCGGCATTGGTGATCTGCACAAATTGCGCGCGCGCCTGCAGTTCGGGGATGGTCGCCGCACCGGTATAGCCCATCGCGGCCTTCACCCCGCCGACTAGCTGGTGGATCACATCGGATGCGGGGCCCTTGAATGGCACCTGCCCCTCAATCCCCTCCGGCACCAGTTTGAGCTGGTCCTTGATATCCTGCTGGAAATAGCGGTCGGCGGAGCCGCGGGCCATGGCGCCGACGCTGCCCATGCCGCGATAGCTTTTATAGGCGCGGCCCTGATAGAGGAAGGTTTCGCCGGGCGCTTCCTCGGTCCCGGCAAGCAACGAGCCAACCATGACGCTCGACGCCCCTGCTGCCAGCGCCTTGGCGACATCGCCCGAGGTGCGCAGGCCGCCGTCGGCAATCACCGGAATGCCCGATTTCGCCGCTTCCTCTGCAGCGTCCATGATCGCGGTCAATTGCGGCACGCCTACGCCGGCGACAACGCGCGTCGTGCAGATCGAGCCCGGCCCGATGCCGACCTTGACACCATCCGCGCCCGCATCGATCAGCGCGCGGGTCGCCTCTGCGGTTGCGACATTGCCTGCAACGACCTGCACCGAACCTGCAAGCTTTTTGATTTCAGTGACGGCAGCGGACACCATCCGGCTGTGGCCATGCGCGGTATCGACGACGATCAGGTCGCATTCGGCGTCGATTAGCGCGCGGGTGCGCTCAATGCCCTTTTCCCCGACGGTTGTCGCCGCTGCAACGCGCAAGCGGCCCGCTGCATCCTTGGTCGCAGAGGGATAGGTTACCGCTTTCTCGATATCCTTGACCGTGATCAGGCCGACGCAATGGAAATCATCGTCGACCACCAACAGCTTCTCGATCCGCCGCTGGTGAAGCAGGCGGCGCGCCTCTTCCTGAGCCACGCCGACCCGCACCGTCGCCAGATTTTCATGCGTCATCAGCTCGGCGACCGGCTGGTCGGGATTTTCGGCAAAACGGACGTCGCGATTGGTGACGATGCCGACCAGCTTGCCGCTCGCCTCGACAACCGGGATGCCCGAAATCGCATTGTCGGCCATGATGCTGCGCGCCTGCGCAAGCGTGGCGTCGGGGCCAACGGTGATCGGATTGACCACCATTCCGCTTTCGAACCGCTTCACCTGCCGCACTGCGGCTGCCTGCTCCTCGACCGTCAGGTTGCGGTGCAGCACACCAATGCCGCCCAGCTGGGCCATGACGATGGCCATGCGTGCCTCGGTCACTGTGTCCATCGCCGACGACAGGATCGGGATGTTCAGTGCAATCGATTTGGTAATCTGCGTGCGCGTGTCGGCCTGGCTCGGAAGAATTTCGCTTTCGCGCGGCTGGAGCAGCACATCGTCAAAGGTAAGGCCAAGGCGGATCTGGGTCATGCTGCCACTTCTGATAGGAACGGACCGGGCGTCGATTCGTGGCGGCTCATGTAACCAGTCACCCGGTTAACCGCCAGTCTTCTTTGGCTCTGGTTCGGCCTTATGCTTTTTGGTGCTGGCAAAATGCTTGCCAAGCGCGACGTGCAAATTGGCATCTTCTGCCGCACCGCCCAATTCGGTACCGGCGGTCAATTCATCCTCCGGCCCATGATAGGGCCCATCAAGAAATGCCTCCAACAGCTTCAGGTCGGCAAAGGAGCCACCGACCATCAGTGCAGGCACGCCCTTTTGCGTCAGTGCCCAGCCATCCTGCCGCCTAATGAAGGCATTGGCATCTTCAGACCCCTCGATCTTGCGCTTTGCCTTGCGGGCAACGCCCTCGATTTCCTTGTCGAGCTTGGTCGTACCGCGCCCGATAATGGCGACCCTTGCCCCTTTGGGCGCAATGGCAATCGTGTCGATATTCAGCGCAACCACGATGTCATCAAGCGGAACAGCGGGCTTTTCGGCAAAGGCATAGGCACCGTAAAGCCCCGCTTCTTCGGCGGTTGTCGCAACAAAATAAATGTCGCGGTCATGCTTCCCCTTGGCGAGTTCGCGCGCGACTTCGGTCATCACGGCGATGCCGCTCGCATTATCGACTGCACCATTGCAAATACGGTCCGCATCGCCTTCGGGACGGCAAACTCCCAAATGGTCCCAATGGCCCATGTAGAGGACCGCGCCGCTGCCCGCCTTGCGCCCGGCAATCTTGCCGATGACATTGGGGCTGTCGAACATCTGCACATTGCTTTTGACAATGAAGTCGCCGGTGACGTTCAGCAACTTGCCGCCAAAATCGGCTGCATTGGCGCTTTTGCGCAACGCATCCCAATCGCCGCCCGATTGCGTCACCATGGCAACGGCGAATTGCGCCCCGACCACGCCCTCCAAGGGCGCACGCACATCGCGCGCGACCGAGGTGATGGGGCGCGCGAGCAAAAGCCGCCGGATCAGCGGATAATCGGTCTGCTCACCGCCAATCGCGATGACGCCCTCTGCGCCTGCCGCGATCAGCGCGCGGCGGCGTGCCGTTAGCGACTTCATCGCCTCTTCGCCAAAGGCAGGCCGATCGGCGAGGAAGAACACGACCTTGCCTGCTACATCCGGCGAAACCTTGCCATTGCCATCGACGCCATAACCTGCAAACCAGAGCGGCATTTTTTCGGCAGCATAGTCGGTATATTTGCCGACCAACACGATTTCATCATCGGCAAAACGCAGGCGTTCGCCGCGCGCATGGAATTTGACCTCTGCCTTGTCAGGCCCGCGCCGCACCAGCGCTACCGGATCGAACCAGCTGCCGTCGGTGGCCGCTGGAACCAGCCCCGCCTTTGCCCATTGCGCGCTGATATAGGCGATGGTTCTCTTTTCGCCCTCGGTGCCGGGTTCGCGCCCTTCATAATCATCGCTGGCAAGCGTTTCGATATGCGGGCGCAGATCGTCTTCGCTTATCCTGGTCGCCTGCAACGGCGCTGCAAGCATGGAGGTTGCTGCCAGCACAAAGGCAATACGCATCATCACTATTTGCTCCCCGACGCGTGGCTTTTGGCAGCGCGCTCTATCGTTCTTCGGGCTGCATCTACATGCATTGATTCAATCATGCGACCCCGAAAACGCTGCGCCCCGCCGGTTGCTGCCGCGACTAGCTCATACGCCTCCGCCAGTTCCTCAGGCGACGGACTGAAGGCCGCATTGGCAATGCCGATCTGCCCTGGATGGATCAGCGTCTTACCCGCAAAGCCATAGCAGCGGCCCTGCAGACATTCGTCCTCCAGTCCGCTCAGGTCATCAAGGGCGTTGTAGACTCCATCGAACGCCGCCTTGCCAGATGCAGCGGCGGCCAGCACGATCGTCTGCAGTGCCAGTTCCAACCCCTGCCTCTGCGGGCCGGGGCAGATGCCGGTCTCCGCCACAATATCGTTCGTACCCGCAATGAGCGCTGCACAGGCCCGATGCGCGGAAATTTCGCGCGCAGAATATAGGCCAGCGGGTGTTTCGATCATCGCGATCACCGACCGCCCCAACCCGCCCAGCTGACCGGCCTGTTCGACCTTGGGCAGCACGATAACATCGACCGCAGCTTTAGCGGCAACCTCCATATCGGCAAGATGGTGGCGGCTGGCTGTGCCATTCACGCGAAGCGCAACCAGCTTGCCAGCATAGCCTTCCCGCGTCGCGGCGACGGCCTCGATCCGGGCTGCTTCCTTGTCCTCCTCGGCAACGGCGTCCTCAAGGTCAATGATCAGCATGTCGGCATCGAGCCCGCGTACCTTCTGCAAGGCGCGACTATTCGACCCCGGCACATAGAGCGCGCTGCGTATCCGCTTCAGCCGTTCGATCAGGTCCATTTTCGCAACCCCTGCGTCCGATTTTCCTTGTGCCGGCTCCGCATATGCATGACATTGGCGCAGGTCAAACAGGAGGACGATATGGAAGGCTTCGTACTCGCGCTGCTGGTGCTCGCGGTGATTTTCGTGATCATGGGCGTGACCGTGGTCCGGCAGGGCTATGTCTATACCATCGAACGTTTCGGGCGCTTTACCCATAGCGCCAATCCGGGGTTCAACTTCATCATTCCCTTTGTCGACCGGGTCGGGCGCAAGGTGAATATGATGGAGCAGGTGCTCGACATTCCGGGGCAGGAAATCATCACCAAAGACAACGCCATGGTTGGCGTCGATGCGGTGGTGTTTTTCCAGGTACTCGATGCCGCCAAGGCCGCCTATGAAGTCAGCGACCTCTATGTCGCGATCATGCAGATTACGACAACCAACCTGCGCACTGTGATGGGCAGCCTTGACCTTGATGAAAGCCTGTCGAAGCGTGACGAAATCAATGCGCGGCTGCTCAATGTCGTCGATCATGCGACCACCCCATGGGGCGTGAAGCTGACCCGCGTCGAGGTGAAAGATATTCGCCCGCCTGCCGATATCTCGAACGCCATGGCCCGCCAGATGAAGGCCGAACGCGAAAAGCGTGCGCAAATCCTTGAGGCCGAAGGCCTGCGTGCCGCCGAAATCCTGCGCGCCGAGGGCGAGAAGCAGAGCCAGATTTTGCAGGCCGAGGGCCGCAAGGAAGCCGCCTTCCGCGACGCCGAGGCGCGCGAGCGCGAGGCAGAGGCAGAGGCCAAGGCGACCGTCATGGTCTCCGACTCGATTGCATCGTCGGGAACGCAGGCGCTCAATTATTTCGTTGCGCAAAAATATACCGAGGCGGTTGCGGCCTTTGCCACCTCGCCCAACGCCAAGACAATCCTGTTCCCTGTTGAGGCAACGCAGCTGATCGGCTCGCTCGGCGGCATTGGCGAACTGACCAAATCGATGCTCGATACGAACAAGGACAAATAATATGGGTGACTGGTTGGCGACTGTCGAAGCATATTGGTTCTGGCTATCGGTCGGGCTGGTGCTTGCCGCGCTGGAAATGCTGGTGCCGGGCTTTTTCCTGATGTGGCTCGGCGCGGCAGCGATCCTCGTTGGCTTCATGACGTGGGGCATCGAAAGCACGTGGGGGCTGACCATCAGCGTGCCACTGCAGGTCGCGCTGTTCGCAGTACTCTCGGTGCTGACCGTCTATGCCGGCAAGCGGTTTTTCGCGCAAAATCCGATTATATCGGACGATCCCAAACTGAATGATCGCGGTGCACGGCTGACCGGCGAGATCGTGACCGTCACCGAAGCCATTGCCGATGGTCGCGGGCGGGTGCGCGTCGGCGACACCGAATGGAGCGCGCGCGGGGCCGATGCGGCTGCTGGGGCTCGGGTACGGGTGACCGGGGCCGATGGGGCGGTGCTGCTAGTGGAGGGGGTTTGAGGCGGCGCATCCCTCGCCCACTGACTCGCCCTAGAAACCCGACTTCGTCACCCCGTGCTTGACACGGGGTCCCGCTTTTTTCGCGAGGTCGAAGCTAAGCGGGACCCCGCATCAAGTGCGGGGTGACGACGTTCATTGTATCTGCCTAGTTCAGGGACAACCCCTACCCCGCCCCCGCCACAATCGCGGCCCAGGCGGCCTCGTCAATCACCTCGATCCCAAGCTCGGCAGCTTTCTTCAATTTCGACCCAGCCCCCGGCCCGGCGACCACCAGATCGGTTTTCGCCGAAACCGAGCCTGCCGCCTTTGCACCCAGCGCCTCAGCCTGCGCCTTCGCTTCATCGCGGCTCATCGTTTCGAGCGCGCCCGTAAAAACGATGGTTTTGCCCGATACCGACGATGCCTTTACCTCGACCCGATATTCTGGTGGCGAAACTTCACGCAGCAAATCCTCCCACACCGCGACATTGTGCGGCTCGTGAAAGAAATCGCGTAACGCCTCGACGACCGCCGGACCGATACCGTCAATCTGGGTCAGCGCAGCCTCCCCCTCGTCCGATGTGGCAACGAGACGCAGCGCGGGCAGTGTCGCAAAATTTTTGAGGAGGTCGCGCGCGGTGACCGCTCCGATATGGCGGATGCCCAGCCCGAACAGCAGCCGCGCCGCATCGGGCGAGCGCTTGGCCTCGATCGCTGCCAACAGATTATCCACAGACTTATCCTGCCAGCCTTCGCGCGCCAAAATCTCGGCGCGGCGGTTCTTGAGGCGGAAAATGTCCGCCGGGCTTTCCAGCCAGCCAGCGGCGAAAAATTCGGCAATTGTCTTCTCGCCGAGCCCTTCGATATCGAGCGCGGCGCGGCTGACGAAATGTTTCAGCCGCTCTACCCGCTGCGCGGGGCAGATCAACCCGCCGGTGCAGCGCACATCGACCTCACCCTCCTCCGCCACCGCTTCGCTGCCGCATTGGGGGCAGTGGTCGGGGAAACTATAGGGTGTGCGGTCGGCGTCGCGGGTCAGATTTTCGACGATCTGCGGTATGACGTCGCCCGCGCGCTGCACCTTCACCCGGTCGCCGGGACGCACGCCGAGCCGGGCGATCTCGTCGCGGTTGTGCAGCGTGACATTGGAGACAACGACGCCGCCCACGGTCACCGGCTTCAACCGCCCCACGGGCGTCAGCTTGCCGGTGCGTCCCACCTGGATGTCGATGGCCTCCAGCGTCGTTTCAGCTTTCTCGGCAGCGAATTTATGCGCTATTGCCCAGCGCGGGGCCTTGGCAACAAAGCCGAGCCGCTCCTGCCAGTCGAGCCGGTCTACCTTATAAACAACTCCGTCGATATCATAAGGCAAATCAGCGCGTTGCGATTCAATACTGCGATAATGTGTCAGGATTTCGGCTGTTGTTTCGAGCCGTGTGAGCAAAGGCGACACCGGCACGCCCCAACCGGCAATAGCCGCCATGACCCCCGCCTGCGTATCTGCAGGCAGTTCGCTTACCTCTCCCCAGCCATGCGCCAGAAAGCGCAACGGCCGCGAGGCCGTGACGCTTGCATCCTTCTGCCGCAACGACCCTGCAGCCGCATTGCGCGGATTGGCGAATTGGCGCGCCTTGGCGGGATCATCGGCCTCAGCCAGCAGCCGTGCGTTAAGGGCGGCAAAGTCCGACTTCGCCATATAGATTTCGCCGCGTATTTCGAAGATGGCGGGAACCTCCCTTCCCCCTTCAGGGGGGAGGGCCGGGGTGGGGGGGAGTCTCCTCCCAATATCCGACTCCCCCTCTCCCAACCCTCTCCCCTGAAGGGGAGAGGGCTTAAGGACTTGCGGCACATCCCCAATCTTCCGAACATTGGCCGTGACATCCTCACCAACACTCCCATCCCCGCGCGTCGCTGCCTGCACCAGCACGCCATTTTCATAGCGCAGCGAGCAGGACAGCCCGTCAATCTTGTCCTCCGCCGTCAGCGCGACCGGCGTATCGGCGGGCAGGTTCAAAAAGCGCCGCACACGCGCAACAAAATCCTCCACGTCCTCATCGCTGAAGGCGTTATCGAGGCTCATCATCCGCTTGGCATGGGTGACCTTGGCAAGCGGCGATCCCTCTACCGCCGCGCCCACCGCCTTATTCGGGCTATCCGCGCGAACGAGGTGCGGGAAAGCCGCCTCCAGTTCATTATTCCGCCGCACCAGCGCATCATATTCCGCGTCGCTGATCTCCGGCGCGTCCTCGGCATGATAGCGGCGGTTGTGATAGGCGATGGTCTTCGCCAGGCGCATCAGTTCATTGGCGGCATCGGCTTCGGATACAGAAATAAATTCAATCATCGCGTTATGTTAGCTCTGCTGCCGCCAATTGGTAGGCTTCATTCTTGTCACGTTCGGCCACGGCGAGCACCAACAGGATCAATCGGTCATCCTTCACCTGGTAGACTGCCCGCAACCCGCTTGACCGCAATTTGATCTTGTAACAATCGGGCATGCCATGCAGCTTGTCGCCCGCGACACGTGGATTACGTCTGCGTTCGTCCAACTTTTTGGCCAGTTGCCTCTGCAGTGCCATGCCAATCTTGCGAAAGGCCTTGAACGCCTTTGGTCGAAACTCAACCTTATAAATAGGCGCCAAGATCGACCTCTATATTGTCGGCATCATCGGCATCCAGTTCGGCCTGCGCGTCATTCATAACGCGTTTGTCGGCCAGCACATCATTGATCTGTTCCCAGACTTCGGGTGAGATAAGATAGGCCACCGGCTTGTTACGATTAAGGATCGCGACCTGTCGCAGCTGCGCTTCTTCGATAACAGCCGCTGGATTGCGCTTCAAATCAGTGATCCCCACTATGGCATCTGCCAAGACATTGTCGATTTTAAAAGGGACGTTCATGGCATATTAAATAGCCCATTGAAATGGTCTTGTCAAACACCTTCCATCAACCTTGCCGCCTGCGCCCTTGCCTCATCGGTAACCTCTGCGCCCGAGAGCATGCGAGCGATTTCCTGGCGGCGACCTTCGGCGTCAAGGCGGACTACGCCGGTGCGGGTCACTGTGCCTTGCGACGATTTGGCGATGTAATAATGCGCGGCGCCTTTGGCCGCGACTTGCGGACTATGCGTGACGGCAAGCAATTGCTTGCCCGTTCCGGCGAGCCGCGCCAATCGCTCGCCAATGGCGGACGCCACCGCGCCGCCGACGCCGCGATCAATCTCGTCGAAAATGATCGTCGCTGCGCCGCCTTCTTCCGCCAGCGCAACCTTCAGCGCGAGGATGAAGCGGGACAATTCGCCGCCTGACGCGATCTTGGCCAATGGCGCAAAGGGGGCGCCGGGGTTGGTCGAGATCAGAAATTCCACCCGGTCCATGCCGTGCGCGGACCAGCGGTCTTCGGCCAAGGGCTCCACAGCCGTCTGGAATTGCGCGGCATCGAGCTTCAGCGGCGCAAGCTCCGCCGCAACCGCCTTGTCGAGCCGCGCCGCAGCCTCCTTGCGCGCTGTCGAGAGCGCCTTTGCCGCCTTGCGATAGGTGTCCGCCTTCGCGCCAACCTCGGCTTCCAGTTTGGCCAGCCCCTCGCCGCCAGCCTCTATCGCGTCGAGCTTCGCAGACAGCTCCGCCGTCAATTCCGAAAGCGTTTCGGGGCGCACATTATGCTTGCGCGCGAGGCCACGCAGGTCGAACAGCCGCACCTCGATAGCATCGAGCCGCGCCGGATCGAAACTCAACGCATGCGTTGCCGCAATCAGCTTGTCCTCGGCCTCGCTTGCCTCGATCACCGCCCGGTCGAGCGCCGTCAACGCCTCCGCCAGCAGCGCATGTTCGCTCCCCAACCGGTCGAGCCGACGCGCAGCGCTGCGCAATTTGGCGAGGCCACTGTCCGATCCCTCGAAAGCCTCAAGTACCGAACGCAGATCTTCGGCAATCCGCTCACCCTTTTGCATCAGCGCGCGTTCGCTAGCGAGTTCCTCTTCCTCGCCCGGCTGAGCGTTAAATGCGGTGAGTTCGGCAACCGAATGTTCAAGCCATTCGCGGTCGCGCGTCGCATTATCCAGCGCCTCGCGCGCGCTGTCGAGCCGGTCCTTCGCTTCCTGCCAGGCGGCGTATGATGCTGACACCGCCGCCACGTCGCAGCGCCCGAAACTGTCGAGCAGCGACCTATGCCCGCGCGGGTTGAGCAGGCCGCGATCATCATGCTGGCCATGAATCTCAACCAGCAGCGCGCCAAGTTCGCGAAGCAGCGCCGCCGAACAGGGTTGGTCGTTGATAAATGCCTTGCTGCCGCCATCGCGCTTTACCGAGCGGCGCACCAGCAATGGCTCGCCTGTCTCGACCGCTATGTCATTCTCTGCAAGCAGCGCCGTCACGCTGTCGGGAGCGTCAAAACTGGCGGTAACCTGCGCGCGTTCAGCCCCGGCGCGCACCAGCCCGCTATCGGCACGCGCCCCCATCGCCAGCCCCAGCGCATCGAGCAGGATGGATTTGCCCGCCCCGGTCTCCCCGGTCAGCACGCCCAAGCCATCGCCAAAATCAAGGTCAAGCGCCTCGATCAGCACAACGTCGCGTATAGATAAAGCGGTCAGCATCGACGACCGACCCGCATTAGGCCGCAGGCGAATGCTTCTGCATCAGCTCATAGGCGCGCTGGTACCATTCGCTATTGGCATAGTTCGCGCCAAGCACCGCTGCCGATTTGCGCGCCTCGGCCGGGACACCCATGGCGAGATAGCTTTCCACCAGCCGGTACAGCGCCTCGGGCGTATGCGTTGTGGTCTGATATTTATCGACCACTTCGCGGAACCGCAGCGAGGATGCGAGCCAGAGCGAGCGGCGCTGGTAGAAACGGCCAATTTCCATTTCCTTGCCCGCCAGATGATCGTTGACCAGGTCGATCTTCAGCCCCGCGTCCGCCGCATAGCGGCTGTTGGGATAGCGGCGCTGTACCTCGCCCAGTGCGGCCAGCGCCTGCTCGGTAATTTTCTGGTCGCGGGTTACGTCGCTGATCTGCTCATAATAGGAGAGCGCGACCAGATAATAGGCATAGGGCGCATCCTTGTTGCCCGGGTGGATCGACAGGAAGCGACGCGCAGAGTTGATCGATTCGTTATATTTCTGCCCCATATAGTAGCTGAACGCGCTCATCAGCTGCGCACGGCGGGCCCAGGGCGAATAGGGATGTTGACGCTCAACCTCGTCGAACAGCGCGGCGGCAACCTCATAATTGCCCGCGTCGAGCCGCTCCTTTGCGGCATTGTAGAGCGTGTTGACGTCGCGCGCGACATAGCGCGTGTCTGCGCCGCTGCTGCGTCCGCCACCAAGCGCAGCGCATCCTGACAGCAGGGTCGCAGTGAGGGCCAAAACAAGCGGTGCGGTATATTTCGTCTGCATGGGGCATCCCTTAATCAGACTCGGGCCAGCCGCCAAGCCTTTTGCTTGGTGCCATTGCGGACGATAGCTGTATCGAGGATGAATTTTTGCGGGCGAAGCAGTCGTTTCAAGATTTAGCCGACACAAGCCTCCTCATTTCATCGTCACCCCGTGCTTGACACGCCTGTCCTGAGCGCCTGCCTTGGCAGGCAGTCGAAGGGGGGGTCTCGCTTCTTATCGCCCCTGCAGAATAAAGCGGGACCCCGCATCAAGTGCGGGGTGACGGAATTCAATCCAGCTACTGCCGAGACCTGTTACTCCACCCGCTCGGTCGCCAGCGTCCTCCCCTTTTCATCGGGCACCGTCCAGATCGCCACATTGGCAAACACCACCAGCGCTGCGGCGATCATCAGCCAGGCTTTCTGCCCCATACCCTCGCGCCGCCATAGCGCCCAGGCGCCCCATAAAAGCGCAAAGCCTGCGAGCATGGCGATTGAGAGAATAGCGTTGGTCATCGCTGCCCGCTTAAAAGCTGTGGATTGCCCTTGCAAGCGGGGGCGATGCGGGGTGGCAATTTGGGTGGCACAAGCCTAGGGAAGCGCGCATACCGACTCGCCTCCCCCGACAGGAGCCAAAATGCGCATAGCCATTGCCTCTGACCATGCCGCCATCGCGCTGAAAGCTGCGCTTGTCGCGCATCTGGAAAGTGCCGGGCATGACGTCGACGATCTGGGTCCGCATGACGAGACTTCGGTCGATTATCCCGACTTTGGCTACAGGCTTGCCGAGGCAGTCGCCAGCGGAGAGGCGGAACGGGGCGTTGCACTGTGCGGGTCGGGCATCGGCATATCGATTGCGGTCAATCGCAACCCGGCCTGCCGCGCTGCCCTGGTTTCCGAGCCGCTGTCGGCGAAACTCGCGCGCGAGCATAATGATGCCAATGTCATTGCGATGGGCGCACGCCTGACCGGCGTGGACATGGCGAAGGCATGTCTTGATGCCTTTTTGACCACAGATTTTGGCGGAGACCGCCACCAACGCCGCGTGGACAAATTGTCCAACCCGAATTTTGCGAAGGAACCTGCATGAGCACCCTGCCCGCCAACGACCTGTCTGACGTCCAGCCCGACGGTTTCTTCACCCGCAGCCTGGCCGAGGCCGACCCTGCGGTCTTCGCCGGCGTTGCGCATGAACTGGAGCGAGAGCAGCACCAGATCGAACTGATCGCATCCGAAAATATCGTTTCGAAAGCGGTGCTGGAGGCGCAAGGCTCGGTCTTCACCAACAAATATGCCGAAGGCTATCCGGGCAAGCGCTATTATCAGGGCTGCCATCCGTCCGATGAGGTGGAAACGCTGGCTATCGAGCGCGCCAAGCAGTTGTTCAACGCAGGCTTCGCCAATGTGCAGCCCCATTCGGGCGCGCAGGCCAATGGCGCGGTCATGCTCGCGCTTACCAAGCCCGGTGATACGATTTTGGGGATGAGCCTCGATGCAGGCGGGCACCTGACCCACGGTGCGCGTGCAGCCATGTCGGGCAAATGGTTTAACGCCGTGCAATATGGCGTGCATCCCGAAACACATCTCATCGATTTTGACGAGGTCGAACGGCTGGCAAAAGAGCATCACCCGACGATCATCATCGCAGGCGGTTCCGCCTATCCGCGCATTATCGATTTTGCCAAATTCCGTGCGATTGCCGATGAAGTTGGCGCGACTTTTTTCGTCGATATGGCGCACTTTGCCGGGCTTGTCGCAGGCGGCGTGCATCCCAATCCGCTCGACCATGCGCATGTTGTGACCAACACCACGCACAAGACGCTGCGCGGTCCGCGCGGCGGGATGATCATGACCAATGACGAGGCGATTGCGAAGAAAATCAACTCGGCGGTGTTTCCGGGGCTGCAGGGTGGCCCGCTGATACATGTCATCGCCGCCAAAGCAGTCGCTTTTGGCGAAGCCCTGCGGCCGGAGTTCAAAAGCTATGCTGCCGCCACGGTCGAAAATGCCAAGGTTCTGGCTGCGACGCTAAATGAGCGTGGCTGCAACCTGGTATCGGGCGGCACCGACACACATCTGGCGCTGGTCGACCTGACCCCGCTGGGCGTCACCGGCAAGGATGCCGACGAGGCGCTGGAGCGTGCCGCAATCACCTGCAACAAAAACGGCATTCCCAATGATCCGTTGCCGCCGGTCAAGACCAGCGGTATCCGCGTCGGCTCGCCCGCAGGAACCACGCGTGGCTTTGGGACGGGCGAATTCCGAGAGATCGGCCATATGATAGCCGATGTGCTCGAGGGCCTGCGGCAAAAGGGTGAAGGCGGCGATCCTGCGGTCGAGGCCGACGTCAAGGCCCGCGTCCGCGCGCTGTGCGACCGTTTCCCGATCTATCCTGCTTGACCGCACTCTTGAAAATGGTGGTGCATTACGCATATAATACAGCAGAAGGAGGCGAATGATGTCCCAGATGTGTAACGAATGCGGCACCGAGATTGCGGCGGGCATGAAATTCTGCCCGGCATGCGGCGCGAAAACGCCCGAACGGCTGGCCGAGGAAAGCTTTCCCAACCAGGCGAAACATTATGTCGGCGAGGCCGCCGATGAACTGTGGGGCGCGACCAAGGACGCCTACCATACCGGCAAGCATCTGGCCGATCAGGATACGGTCAAAAAGGTTGCGGGCGGCGCGGCAATCGGCGCTGCTGCCGCAGTGATTGCGCCCATCGGCCTTGCCACCGGCGCGCTAATCGGTGCCGGGATCGTCGCCTATCGCCATGTGAACAAGAAAAAGACCCAAGAAAAAGACCGCTGATGCGCTGCCCCTTTTGCGCGCATGAAGAAAGCCAGGTCAAGGATTCGCGTCCGACCGAAGACAATAGCGCCATCCGCCGCCGTCGCCAGTGCGAAGGCTGCGGCGCCCGCTTCACCACTTTTGAGCGCATCCAGCTGCGCGAGCTGACCGTGTTGAAAAGCGAAGGACGGCGCGAACCCTTCGAGCGCGAAAAGCTCGAACGTTCGGTCGCCATCGCCTGCCGCAAACGCCCGGTCGAGGCGGCGCAGATCGACCGGCTCGTCTCCGGCATCCAGCGCCAGCTGGAAACGCTGGGCGAAAGCGAGATCGAATCGACCCGCATCGGCCAATTCGTGATGGAGGGCCTGAAGGGCCTCGACACCGTCGCCTATATCCGCTTTGCCAGCGTGTATAAGGATTTTGCAGAGGCCAAGGATTTTGAGGAATTTGCTGGCGCGGTGAGTGAGGCTGTGCGGGGATAAACTTCCTTCGCCAACGTCCATTTTTGCCGCCCATCCCGAGCGAAGTCAGGGCTCTCACACGTCTCAGCTTGCCTCACTCCACTCCGCTCATCCCGAGCGAAGTCGAGGGACTAGGCCGAGCGAAGCCGAGGCCCTATAGGGCGCGCATGAGTTTCTACACCTATATGCTGAAATGCGCCGACGGCAGCTATTATACAGGCCATACCGACGACCTCGACCGCCGTTTCGCAGAACACCAAAGCGGCGCAATGCGCGGGTATACGTTTGAACGCAGACCGGTCGAGTTGGTCTGGGCCGATTATTTCCAGACCCGATACGAAGCACAAACCGCAGAAACCAAAATCAAAAGCTGGTCCCGCGCAAAAAAGGAAGCGTTGATTGCGGAAAACTGGGATCGGTTGAAAAAGCTCGCAATTCCGCCTTCGGAAAGGGCTGAGCGAGCCTCGGCTTCGCTCGGCATAGTCCCTCGACTTCGCTCGGGAAATTCGGGTTTGGCAGGCGAGAAGGAAAGTCCGAAACCCACCATCATCCTCGTCCGCCCCCAATTGGGCGAGAATATCGGTAAGGCCGCACGTGCCATGCTCAATTTCGGCCTCCCCGACATGCGGCTGGTGGCGCCGCGGGATGGCTGGCCCAATCCGGCAGCGGGGCCGGCGGCGTCGGGCGCAGATATCGTGCTAGAAAAAGCACAGGTGTTTGAAACGCTGGCAGAGGCGGTCGCCGACATCCCGCACATCTACGCGACCACGGTGCGCAAGCGCGGTGTGACCAAGCCTGTCCTTACCCCGGCCGAGGCTGCAAGCGAAATCGTCGGAACCACCAGCCGCAGCGCGATCCTGTTCGGCGCGGAACGATCCGGCCTCGAAACCGACGATGTAGCTGTCGCGCGCAGCATCATCACCGTGCCGATCAACCCCGAGTTCGGGTCGCTCAACCTTGCACAGGCGGTCATCCTGTGCGCCTATGAATGGTCGAAGCACCAGAGCCTTGCCAGTCCGCCGAAGGTCGATATCGACCCCCCCGCTCCGCAAGCCGAGCTGGACGGCATGATCGAGCAAATGTTCGCGATGCTGGAGCCGCGCGGCTATTTCTTTCCGCCCGACCGGACCGTCGCGACCAAGCGTACCTTGCGCAACATGCTGACCAAGCCGGGCTGGAACAGCCTGGAAGTGCGCACAATGCGCGGTGTGCTCAGTAATTTCGACAAACGACAACGCGACCCCGATTGATTTCGACGACGAAGGGCTTAATCCCGCGCTTCCTTACCTCTCCAACTTCCATCGCGGAGCCTCCTACATGTCGCTGATTTTCTCGCTTGCCCTTATGCTGTCTGCCAATGCGTCCGATGCCACCGCCGATGCCGGCCAGACCGTTGCCGCAACGCAGGGCGCGACGCAGGTAAAGCCCGAAAAGAAGAAAAAGCCCAAGAAGATCTGCCGCACCGATACGCAGGATACCGGCTCGCGCATCATGAAGCGCGTCTGCAAGACCGAGGAGGAATGGCAGTCCGAGCTCGATGGCCGCGAACTGCAGAACAAGTCGCAGGGCTATTGAGCCCGCGCCCAGAAAACTCAGCCCCTGATTGTATCCCAACGATCAAGTTCATAAGCAATCGAGCCTTCGACCAGCGCTTCCCAGATTTGTGCAACCACATCCTGCGGGATGCGCTGGTCGAGCGCGGCGCGGCGGACATTGGCAAGCACCTCCGCCTTGCGCACTTCGTCGCGCACCGATGCGCGCTCGGTTTTGATCCGCGCGGCAGCATCCATATAGCCGAAACGGCGCGCAATCAGCGCAACAAGCTGCTGGTCCACGGCATCGACGCCGGCACGCACCTCCGCCATGGTGCTACAATTTTCGGGAGATAGGGGGGCAATTGGCTGTTCCATCGGCTGCGCGTCTAGGGACGAAGCCAACGCTTGTCGAGCCGCCTCGTTAGATGGCTACGCTTGCATTTCGTCGAAATATCATGTCTATTTTTGCAATTACGCGATAATCGGCGGGCCGGAATAGTTTGAAGGAATGAAAGCCTGATGTTCATCTCTCTGATTTCAGCCGCATTGCTTGGTGCCGCGAGCCCGATTGCGATGGCCGCCGCCGATCCTGCCGCTGCGGACAAGAAAATCTGCAAACGCGAAAAGCAGATCGGATCGCTGGTGCGCGCCAAGAAAATCTGCCGCACCAAGGCCGAATGGGATGAGGCAGCGGAACAGGCGCGGCAGGATGTCGGCGAAATGCAGCGCACCAGCCGCGCGCCGCCAAATGGCTGACGCTTTTCGGCGTCACAGGCTCAACACCGCTTGACATATCATGCCGCGCCGTTATTGGCGCGGCCTTCGCAATCGACCCTGCACTTCCGGTGAAGCAGGTGTCCGTCCTTTGACTACTCCTCTGCGAGCTTGTCGAGGGACGCGCGGTTCCGGGACAACAGGCCCATTTGGGCAAGCCATTGAAAGGACTTTGACTGATGTCGAAGCGTACAAGCTCGAAGCATAAACTCGATCGCCGTATGGGCGAGAATATCTGGGGTCGCCCCAAATCACCTGTCAACCGCCGCGAATATGGCCCCGGCCAGCATGGCCAGCGCCGCAAGGGCAAGGTCAGCGATTTCGGCATCCAGCTGCGCGCCAAGCAAAAGCTGAAGGGCTATTATGGCGACATCACCGAAAAGCAGTTCAAGCGCGCCTATCAGGAAGCGAACCGCATGAAGGGTGACACCAGCCAGAATCTGATCGGCCTGCTCGAGCGTCGCCTCGACATGATCGTCTATCGCGCGAAATTTGCGCCGACCATCTTCGCCGCACGCCAGATCGTCAGCCACGGCCACATCCGCGTCAATGGCGTAAAGTGCAACATCGCCAGCCGCCAGGTCGATGTCGGCGACGTCATCAGCCTGGGCAACAAGGCCAAGGAAATGGCACTGGTAATCGAGGCGCAGAGCCTGCCCGAGCGCGACATTCCCGATTATGTCAGCAC
>ERZ1066122.348-NODE-348-length-49640-cov-13.395725_pt1 | contig 49640 bp, 46 predicted proteins | sample MGYA00382769_ERZ1066122 | MGnify/ENA primary metagenome ERZ1066122 (study PRJEB33369, sample SAMEA5778352) | biofilm metagenome | biome: Industrial cooling water; feature: Water cooling tower basin; material: Biofilm | place: United Arab Emirates | collected... | reverse complement strand
GCCCTCCACCGCCTGGCACGCGCAGTTCGCCGACGCCGACAACGACGGGCGCGCGGACCTGTTCGTCGCCAAGGGCAACGTCGACCGGATGCCCGACTTCGCGCAGGCCGACCCGAACAACCTTCTGATGCAGCAGGCGGACGGCACCTTCGTGGAGATGGCCGAGGCGGCGGGCATCGTCAGCATGGAGACGGCGCGGGGCGCGGCGCTGGCGGACCTCAACCTCGACGGGCTTCTCGACCTCGTGGTCGTGAACCGCCGCACGCCGGTTCAGGTCTGGCGGAACGTGACGCCGGACGCGCCCGGGTCGGCGCAGTTCCTGATCCGCCAGCCCGGTCCCAACCCCGACGCCGTGGGCGGCTGGCTGGAGCTGCGGCAGGGCGACGGGGCGGTGCAGCGGCAGGAGCTGACGGTGGGCGGCGGCCACGCGGGCGGGGTGGCCGGCTGGTGGCACATGGGGCTGGGCGACGGCGGGCCGGCCGAGGTGCGCGTGATCTGGCCCGACGGGACCGCGGGCGACTGGCAGCCGTTGCCCGGCGCGGGCCTCTTCGTGCTGGAGCGCGGCCGGCCCCTCGCGACCTGGACCGCGCCCTAGGCCGCCTGCCGGCGATCCTCAACGATCCGCCGCGCCAGCGCGAGGTCGGCCGCCAGGCGCGCGCGCGCCGCCTCCGCCGCCTGCGGGTCGGGAACCCGCAGGATATGCGCGGGGTGGACGGAGATCAGCACGGGCGTGCCGTCGTCCAGCGCGACGACCCGCCCCGGCTCCGCTCCGATCGCCTGCGCCCGGCCCGTCAGCGCCAGCGCCGCCGTCGCCCCCAGCGCCACGATCAGGTCGGGGCGGATCATGCCGCGCTCCATCTCGAGCCACCACCGGCAGGCCGTCACCTCGCCCGCGTCGGGCCTCTGGTGGATGCGGCGCCTGCCGCGCGGCGCGAACTTGAAGTGCTTGACCGCATTGGTGAGGTAGACCCGCGCCCGGTCGACCCCCGCCGCCTGCATCGCGGCCTCCAGCACGGCCCCCGCCGGCCCGACGAAGGCGCGGCCCGCCAGATCCTCCCGGTCGCCCGGCTGCTCGCCCACGATCATCAGGGCCGCGTCGCGCGGCCCCTCGCCCCAGACGGTCTGCGTGGCGGGGCCGTGAAGCGGGCAGCGCGTGCAGGCAGAGGCCGCGTTCCGCGCCTCCTCCAGCGTCTGGGGCAGGGCCGCCCCTGCGGCCGGCACCACGCGGGCGCGCGCGGCGGCGGCGCGGCGCAGGATCGAGGGCGCGGGGGGCGTCCCCTCGGCGGCCTGCATCGCGAGCACGCGCGCCGGCGCGTTGCGGATCATCCCGGGGATCAGGTCGGCCTCGGGCAGGTTGCGCCAGTACTTCCTCGGCATTTCCGACCGCATCGCCTGCACCTTCAGCCGCGCGGGATTGAAGATGTTCGCGTAGTAGGTCTGCCACAGCCCTTCGGTCGCGTCGGCGGCGGGGGGCGCCGCCTCCACCGTCTCGGCGAAGGACAGCACGCCGTCCGCGAACCGGGCGGTCAGGTGCGGCGTCGCGATGACCCAGTCCATGTCGCCGAAGCGCCTGGCGAAGAAGGGGGCTGCGGCCTCCGTGATCGGATGCGCCGGTTCGAACCAGGCCCCGAAGCGCCGGCGCGCACCCTCGGCGGGCAGTTCGCGGAAGCGGACGAAGGCGTGCATCTTGTGGATGTCGCGCCGCACGGCCTTGGCCATCTCGGCCAGCCGGCGCATCGCGGGATCGGTGCGGTCGTCCCAGACCGCCTCGTGGCGCGAGAGGCGCAGGACGGCAGCGTAGCCCAGCGCGAAGCGCGCCGGATCGCCGTGGAGCATCGCCGTCTCCAGCCCCTCCAGCGCCTCGCGGGTCAGGCGAAGCGGCACGCCCGGCCGCAGCGGCCGCGTGACGGCCCCGGCGAAGAGGTCGGGCACGGCCTCGCCCACCGACCAGGTCACGTCATCGGGGCGCATCCCGCGGGCTGCGGCGCGGCGGGCTTCCGTGCGCCAGGCGGCGACGGTGCCGATGCGGGGCAGGACGATGCGGTCGGCCATCAGATCAGCTCCAGCTGGCGCGGCGCGGGGGCGAAGCGCGCGCGCAGGGACTCGGCGTCGAGCATCCCCGCGGGCGTCCAGCCCGGCAGCGTGACGAAGGCCCGCGCGGTCTTCATCACGGCCCCCATCGCCACCAGATGCTCGTAGCGCACGGCCCCGTGCCGCCGCCGGTCGAGGATGCGGTCCACGGTCTTCGTGCCGAACCCGGGCACGCGCAGAAGCGTCTCGCGCGGGGCGCGGTTCACGTCGACCGGGAACCGCGCCCGGTTCGCCAGCGCCCAGGCGAGCTTCGGGTCGAGGTCGAGGTCGAGCATCCCCTCGGGGGCGATCTCGGCGGCGCCGAAGTCGTAGAAGCGCATCAGCCAGTCGGCCTGATAGAGCCGGTGCTCACGCAGCAGCGGCGGCTTGACCAGGGGCAGCGCCGCCGAGGCGTCGGGAATGGGCGAGAAGGCCGAATAGTAGACGCGGGAAAGGCCGTAGCCCGCGTAAAGCCGCGCGCTGGTCCCCAGGATCGCGGCGTCGTCCGCGCCGTCCGCGCCCACGATCATCTGCGTGGACTGCCCCGCGGGGGCGAAGCGCGCCTTGGCCCGGCCCCGGTGCGTCGTCTCGCGCGAGGCCTCGCGCAGGGTGCGCACGTCGGCCATCGCCTTCTTGATCGTCCGCGGCGACTTCTCGGGGGCAAGCTGCGCCATGCCCGTCTCGGTCGGCAGCTCCACGTTCATCGACAGGCGGTCGGCGTACCGGCCCGCCTCCTCGATCAGTTCGGGCGCGGCGTCGGGGATCGTCTTGAGATGGATGTAGCCCCGGAAGGCGTGCGCCTCGCGCAGCGTCCGCGCGATCCGCACCATGTCGGCCATCGTCTCGTCGGGCGACCGGATGATCCCCGACGACAGGAAAAGCCCCTCGATGTAGTTCCGCCGGTAGAATTCCATCGTCAGGCGCACGACCTCCTCGACCGAGAACCGCGCCCGCTCCACCCCCGACGACACCCGGTTGATGCAGTAGGCGCAGTCGTAGATGCAGAAGTTGGTCATCAGGATCTTCAGGAGGCTGATGCACCGCCCGTCGGGCGCATAGGCGTGGCAGATGCCCGCGCCCCCGGCCGAGCCGAGGCCCAGGCCGTCGCGGCTGTCGCGCCGCTCTGTCCCGCTCGAGGCGCAGGAGGCGTCGTATTTCGCCGCGTCCGACAGGATGGCGAGCTTCTCGGTGAGGGTGCGCTTTACCATGTGTTCATTATATGTTCCGTCTGTGTTCCGTCAAGGTTCGCGTGCGGGTCGAGGCGTGGAATCCGGGCCCGTCCGCCGCCGGGAACTGCTGTCCCGACGGGACGTTTCGGGGCAGCATCGCCGCGCGGGGCCGCCGTCCCCGACCGCCGCGCCGGAACCCGAGAGGCCCCGCATGCCGACCAGCGTCGCCCCGTCCCGCCGCGATCCGTCCCCGGTGCGGCCATGAAGCGCCGGGTGATGGCCATCGCGTCGAAGGTCTACGACGACTCCGACCGGCTCAACTTCGCGCTGGTGGCGGCGGGGATCGGCTTCTTCACGATGCTGTCGATCTTCCCCGCGCTGGCGCTCGTCGTCATGGTCTGGGGCTGGGGGGCCGACCCGGCGCAGCTCGCCTCGACCGTGGCGGCGATGGACGAGTTCCTGCCGCGGGACGTGCAGGTCATCCTGAACGACCAGCTGCAGAGCCTGATCGCCGCCTCGCAGTCGCAGGCCCTCGGCTGGGCCACGCTGCTCACGCTGGGCCTTTCGCTCTGGTCGGCGCAGGCCGGGGTGGGCGCGGTGGTGCGGGGGCTGAACGCGGTGTTCCGCGTGCCGCACAAGGCGACGTGGCTCGGGCGGATGGCGCAGTCCTTCGGGCTGACGCTGGTGATCGCGGCGCTTGCGATCGTGGTGTTCCTGTCGGTCCTGATCGCGCCGCTCGTGATCGCGCTGGTGCCGCTCGGCCCGGTGACCGAGGTGCTGCTGCAGACCGCGCGCTGGCTGATCGGCGTGGGCGCGGTGGGCCTCGGCTTCGGGATCCTCTACCGCTACGGGCCGAACATCCCGCCGCCGCGACTGGGATGGATCACGCCGGGCACGATCTTCGCCACCGGCCTCTGGCTCGTCGCGTCGATCGGGCTGTCGGTCTACGTCTCGCGCTTCGCGAATTACAACGAGGTCTACGGCTCGCTGGGCGCGGCGGTGGCGATCCTGATGTGGTTCTACCTGTCGGCCTACGCGGTGCTGATCGGGGGGGCCATCAACGCGGAGCTGCGCCGGGCCGACGTGTCGCGGGGCGTGCCCCCCGACGCGACCGACGCGGCCGGCACCCCGGAGGCGGTCCGGACCTGACCGGATGCGGACCCCCGCGCCGCGCGGGGGGTCCGCCGCCGGGCCGGCCGGACGTCAGGCCGCCGCGGCGTTGACGCGGCTTTCGGCCAGCGCCGTCAGCTTCTCGTCGGCCGCCTTTTCCTGCGCGAGGATCTGCCCGATCATCTGCGCCACCTCGGTCTGCCCCAGCGCCGTGGCGTAGGCGTGGATGGATCCGTAGCGCGTGATCTCGTAGTGCTCCACGGCCTGCGCCGAGAAGATGATCGCCGCGTCGCCCGCCTGCGTGCCGCCGAACTCCGACAGGAGGTGGTCGCCCTCCTCGAGGATGCCGTCCATCGCGTCGCAGCGCTCGGCCTGCGGGCGCTTGCCCATCTGCTCGAAGACCTGCTCGATGATCTCGATCTGCTGGCCCGTCTCGTCGCGGTGCTGGGTCAGAAGCTGCTGAAGCTGCGGATCGTGCGCCGCCCGGATCATCTTCGGCAGCGCCTTGTAGATCTTCTTCTCGGCGTAATAGATGTCCTTCAGCGCATGGACCATCAGGTCCGCGAGGCCCTTGGGCTGCGACGCGCCGCCCATGACCGACCGGGCCATGTCGGTCAGGTCGTCCATCATCGTGTTCCGGCTGCTGCTGGCTTGGTCGGCCATGGTCCTGTCCTTTCGGGGAGGGAGGCGGCGGCGCGCGGCCGGCCGCATCGGTTGAGGGGACGGAAACGCGCGCCGTCCGAGGGAGTTCCGGTCCGACGGGCGACGGGGCGGCCGAGGGCGATTTCCGGCCCGGGCGGGAACTCGGCGGGCCATCGCCGGTTTCTTGCAATGGCGACCCCCGCTTGCGTCGCGCCGTCTGGAGTGGCCCGCCCGATGACCATCGCCCCCGCCCGCAGCCCCGCCCCCCCGCGTGTCGTCGTCAGCGGCGCGCTGGCCCTGCTGCCCGAGATCGCCCGGCTGACGGCCGGAGGAACCGAGGTCGTCGCCGCGGACCGCGACCTGCCCGCGCTGCTGGCGGCGACCGGGACGATGGGCGGGCTGTCCTGCCTCTCGGTCGACCCCGACCTCACGCTTGACGCGCGCCGGCTGTCCTCGGCGATCCGGCGGCTGGGGGGATGCGAGGTCTTCGTCCATCACCTGGGCGGGGGCGACGGCTCGGCGCCGGCCTTCCTCGGCGCGATGCGGCTGCTGCACACCGTGCGGCCGCAGATGGCGCGCGGGTGCGACGGCCTCATCGCCCTGACCGGGGCCACGGGCGCCTGCGCGCGGTCGCTCGCCATCGTGCTGGATCGGGCCGGGACGTTCCGCGCGGGGACCGGGCCGCGGATCGTGCAGTGCGACCCCCGGGATCTGCCCGGCCTCCTGGACGAGGCGGTCGCGCGGATGCGCCCGGCCGCCGCCCTGCCCCTCGCCGGCTGAGGCCGGCCGGCCGGAACCGACCGGCCGGGGTGACGTTCCCCTCGTCGAGCGCCAGTGGCGCGATGACATTGGAATGGAGATTGACCGATGAGGATGCTTCTTCTGTCCACGGCGCTTGTCGCCGGCAGCGGCCTTTCGGCCCTCGCGCAGGACACCGTGTTCCAGACCCAGGCCGATCCGGCCACGCAGGTTCGCGCCTCCGACCTGATCGGGATGCGCGTCTACAACTCCGAGGCGCCCGTCGAGGGCGATGCCGTCGCCGGGATCGGCGGCGAGTGGGATGACCTCGGCGAGATCAACGACCTCGTCGTCAGCCGCGACGGCACGGTTCAGGCGGTGCTGGTCGACATCGGGGGCTTTCTAGGCGTGGGCGAGCGTCAGGTGGCCGTCGACATGAGCGCGCTGCGGTTCGTCGCCGACGATGCCACCGCCGACAACGCGAACGACTTCTTCCTCGTGCTGAACGCGCCCCGTGCGACGCTGGAGGAAGCCCCGGCCTACGAGGGCTTCGGTGCCGCGATGACGGGTGCGGCTGCCGGCGCGGCCGCCGGCGTGGCGGCGGCGGGCGACGCCGTGGCGGACGGGGCGGCGGCGACCGGCGAGGCGCTGACGGGAACCGGCGGCGTGAGCGACCCGGTGACCGACGGCACCGCGACCACCGCCGGTGCCGAGGGCGGGCTGAGCGATGCCGCGACCGACGGCACGGCGACGACCGGCGCGACGGCGACCGAGGGCGAGGCGATGGCCCAGGGGGCCCCCGCGGCCACCTCCACGACCGGGGCCGACGCCGAGGCGCAGGCGCAGCGCCAGCCGATCGAGCGCGAGGGCTACGCGGCCGCCGCCCCCGAGACGCTGACCGCCGAGGCGCTGACCGGCGCCCGTGTCTATGACGCGAACGACGAATGGATCGGCGACGTCTCCGAGCTGGTGCTCGGGACCGACGGGCAAATCCAGCAGGCCGTCATCGACGTCGGCGGCTTCCTCGGCATCGGCGAGAAGCCGGTCGCGGTCCAGCTGCAGGACATGGACATCCTGCAGGCCCAGGATGGCTCGGAGGTCCGTGTCTTCCTGCAGCGCACCCGCGAGGAACTCGAGGCGCTGCCGAGCTACGAGGGCTGACCGCCCCGACGAGACCCCCGAAGGCCCGCCGGACGGCGGGCCTTCTGCATTGTCCGTTCGGGGAACCAACGGACAGGGCTGGCGTTGACAGCCCGAGTTCCCGATCACGGAGAGGCCGATGCAACCCCTGCACACCGCGCTGCGCGATCCCCAGACGTCCGGGACCGACGCCGCCGCCGAGGAGGCCCCCGCCCGCGCCCTGGCGAAGCTCCAGACCCGGACGGCCGATTCGCTCGCCGGCTTCCGCAAGATGCTCGAGAAGGCGGAGCCGCACTTCCGCCCGACGGTGACCGCCTTCATCGACCTGCATGAGCGCCAGGCCGACGCGCTGGCCCGGCTTCTGCTCGAGCGGGGTCACGAGATGGATGCGGACGGCTCGTGGATGAGCACCATGCAGCGGGCCGTCATCGCCGTGCGGTCGACCGTCGACGACATCGACGAGGGGACGCTGCCGCAGGTCCGGATGGGCGAGCTGCAGATCCTTGCGCTGTATGACGACGCGATCGAGGAGACGCGCGACGCGGCGCAGCGTGGCGAACTCGCGCGCCTGCGCGAGGATCTTCGCGCCCTGACCGACCGGCTCGCCCCGGAGAGCTGACGCCACCACCAGGCCCGCCGCCGGACCGCTGCCCCCGGGCGCGGCCGGAGCATTGCAATCACGGAGACGACGATGACCCGCAGCAAGCAGACGAAGATGGACGACACGATGGACGCGATGGCCGGCCACGCCGCCGACCTGAAGGACACGGGCAAGGCCGCCCTTCACGACATCAAGGCCCGCGCCGGCGATGTTGCGGCGACCATGAGGGAGGGGCTCGAGGCCCGCGCCGACGTGGCGAGGGACAGCCTTGCCGAAGGCGGCAAGCGGCTGGCGGAGTCGATCCGCACCGCGGCGGGCGACCCGAACGCCGGGACGATCCAGGCCAAGGTGCTGGACGTGGTGGCCGACAACGTGGCCCAGATGTCCGACCGCCTGCGCGGGCGCGACCTGCGCTCGCTCATGGACGACGTGCAGGGGTTCGCGCGCCGCAGCCCGGCTGTCTTCGTCGCGGGCGCGGCGGTCGCGGGCTTCGCGATGGCGCGCTTCCTGCGCGCGTCGTCCGAGCCGCGCCATGACGACGGCCTGATGGACGCGGATGCCGCGGGCCCGGGCGGGGCCTACGGCACCGGGGCCGGCTACCCTGGCGACATGCCGGCGGGCACGGGAAGCGCCGCGGCGGGCTTCGGCGCCGCGGCCTACGCCGGCGGGTCCGGCGGGTCCGCGGGCGACCTGTCCGGCATGGGCGGCCTGTCGGGCGAGGGCGTCCAGGGCGGCGCGGCGGGCGGCATGGCAGGCGACGCCGGGGGGTTCGCTTCCGGCACCGGGGCCGCGGGGGGCATGGCGGACGATGCCATGACCGCCGGGGACGACCGGCCGGAGGATCGCTCCGATCGCGCGAACGCCCCCATCACCGGTGCCGGGGGGCGTCAGCCGTGACCGATTACGCCGACCCCACCTACAACGACCGGACCGACACGCGCAGCACGGGCCGCGTGCTGTCGGACATCCTGTCGAGCCTGACGGGCCTGTTCCGGGGCGAGATCGCCCTGGCCAAGACCGAGCTTGCGAACAACCTGCGCGCCGCCATGAAGGGCGTCGTGTTCCTCCTCGTGGCGCTGGCCCTGGGCGTGGCCGCGCTGGGGGTGCTGACCAGCGCCCTGATCGCGGCGCTGATCGCGGCCGGGCTGACCCCGCTCTGGGCGAACCTGATCGTGGGCCTCGTGTTCCTCGTCGCGGCGGCGATCTTCGCCAGCATGGGCGTGAAGATGGTCCAGCCCTCGAACCTGAAGCCCCGCCGGTCGATGGAGAACATCCAGCGCGACGCCGAAACCCTCAAGGACGTGGTGAAGAACGATGCAACACACTGACTTCGACGACGACCATCCCGACCGCATCGAGGACCAGCTGGAGCGCGAGCGCGCGCGGCTGGCCAGTTCGGTCGACGAGCTGCAGGACCGCATGTCGATCGAGAACCTCGCACGGGATGCGATGGAAAGCCTCAAGAGCAACGCCGGCAGCTACACGAGCGCGGTCGATCAGGCGATCCGGGCGAACCCGATGGCGGTCGTGCTGACGGGCGTGGGCCTTGCCTGGCTGATCTTCGGCAGCACCCGCAAGCCGAAGGCGAGGATGCCGAAGGCCGAGCCCTACAACCGCTGGGAATCCGAGGGCGGCATGGTCTACGACGTGGACGACGCCCGGATCGGGATGCCCGGCGAGGGGTCGGCCAACGACGACGAGGACTGGTCGCACAAGGCGGACGGCCTGCGCGCCAAGGCCAGCGCTGCGCTGAAGGCGATCGAGCGGGCCGCCCGCGACAAGGCGAACGCGGCGCGCGACTTCGCCGCGGAACGCGCGGCGGTGCTGTCGGACTTCACCTCCGGCCTCAAGAGCAGCATGAGCCATGGCCTGTCGGACATGTCGGACGCCGCGCGCGACCGCGTCATGCAGGCGCGCCAGGCGGCCTATTCGGCGCGGATCCGGGCCGGCAACGGCCGCGGCGTCTCGGGTGCGGTCGAGGAGCATCCGCTGGTGGCGGGCGCGGTGGCGATGGCGCTGGGCATGGTCGCCGCGGCGCTTCTGCCCCGCACCGAGACCGAGGATCGCCTGATGGGCGGCGAGCGCGACCGCCTGATGCGCGAGGCCGCCCGTCTCTTCGAGGAGGAGAAGGCCCGCGCCGCCAGCGTCGCACGCGAGGTCGTCGACGAATTGGCCGTGGAGGCCAAGGGCGTCGCCGGCACGCTGGCCGCGCGCGTGTCGGACGCCGCGCAGGACGTGGCGAGCTCGATCGCGACGCCGGTCGACGCGAAGGAGACGACGACCGCCTGACAGGTCGCCGGACTGGACGGGAAACGCCGCGGATCGCACGATCCGCGGCGTTTTCGCATGAGGCAGGCCGCCCGTTCCGAAGCGTCCCGGCCGCGCTGTCAGGCGGCGGGATCGGCCTCGGGCTGGTTCTGCGCCTCGGCCTCGCGCAGGTCGCGGACCTCGAACACGAGGCGCAGGGTGAAGCTGTCCGCCGTCCGCTCGGTCGTCAGCCGACCGTTCAGCTGGTTCGCGAAGGCCGCCACCAGTTGCGAGCCGAGCCCCGATCCCGCCCCGCCCGCGACCGGGGGCACCTCGCCATGGCCGATGCTGTTGGTCACCGTCAGCGCCGCCGTCCGCCCCTCCTCGCGCAGCAGGCGGATGTCGAGGGAGGCCGGATGGCCCGGCGACCCGCCCGCGTACTTCAGCGCGTTGGTCATCGCCTCGGTCAGCAGGAGCGCCAGCGGAACGGCCTGGTCGGGGGTCAGCAGCAGGTCGTCGAAGGCGGTCGTCACCGCGAACCGGTGCCCCGGCCCGCTAGCCATGTTGACGATCTGGCGGATCAGGTCGCGGAACAGCTCCTCGGCCCGGATGTCGGTCAGGCCCGAGGTCTGGTAGAGTTCGCGGTGGATCGTGGCGAGGCTCATCACCCGTTCCTGCAGGCTCTTCATCAGCTCGCGGGCCTCGGGGGTCCTCGCCTGACGCATCTGCATCGACATGATCGACGCGATGAGCTGGAGGTTGTTCTTCACCCGGTGGTGCACCTCGCGCAGGAGCACCTCCTTCTGGTGGATCATGTCCTCCATCTCGGCCTCGTCGTGGAGGATCGTCTCGGTCATCTGGAGGTAGGCCTCGCCAACCTCGCGGATCTCCTGCGGGCTCGACCGCAGGTCGAGATCCTTCAGGATGCGCTTGCCGCTCGCGAAGGCCAGCATCGACTGGCCCAGTTCGCGGATATGGCGCGTCACCAGGAACTCGGCGGCCAGAAGCGCCACGATCAGACTCGCGATCCACATCAGCGCGGGATAGACCACCGGCGGCACGTTGAAGCCGAAGAGCGCGTCGGCCTGCTGGACCGGCCAGCTCGCGATGATGAAGAGCTGCGGCGCAGCCAGCGGCACGACCGAGAAGGACCGCTCGGTGCCGTTGGCCGCGCGGTCGGTGAAGGCGACGGGCCGGTCCTGCGCGAGCGACGCCAGCGTGCGGTCGGCGGGAAGACGGTCCTCGACCCCATCCATCCCTACCGACGAGGTGAGGATCGTCCCCGTCTCGGTGAAGGTCACGAGCACGATCGGCTCGCGCATGGTCATGCCGAATTCCTCGGTCTCGCTGGCCGAGGTGAGGGCCTGCAGCGCTGCATGGGGGATGGAGATGTTGATCACCCCCGTGAAGGCGCCGGCGACGTAGACCGGCGCCGTGATCACGAGCACCGACGTCCCCGACACCGGCGCCTGCCGGTTGATGCTGAAGAGCAGGTCGCGCGCGGCCATGATCTCGCGGGTCAGGGCCGTCACGGGGAACAGGAACTCACGCCCGCCCGAGGCGCAGGTCATCGACAGGGTCTCGGGGACGTAGGCAACGAGCGAATAGCCGGGCTCCTGCGCGGCCACGTCGTCCATGGCCGCGTCGCAGGCCGCGTTGTCGGCGATGAACGAGGGCGCGGCGGCCGCGAGCGCCCGGGCGACCCCCTGCGCGCGCTGGATCGCCCCGACCTCGGGGGCCGCGGCGCGCAGCGTCTCGCCCATCAGCGCCGCCTCGGACCGGGCCTGCGCCTGAAGACGGACCTCGGTCGTCTGCTGGATCGTCAGGACACCCAGCGGCAGGAGCGTGATGGCCAGAAGAAGCGCGAGGCGGACGCCGAGCTTGCTGGAGTTGCTGTCCCAGAACGACCGCAGGCTGCCGATCATGCGGCCTTGATGGCAGACCGGCCAAGGACGGCCTGCGTGGCACCGTCGATCCCGCTGAACATCCCTTCCCCGTCCTGCAGTTGCAGCATGTCGGCGAGCCGCCGCCGCGCCCGGTTGGCCCGGCTTTTGACGGTGCCGACCGCGACCCCCATCATCGACGCCGCCTGCTCGCACGAGTAGCCCGAGGCGCCGACGAGGATGAGCACCTCGCGGTGCTCGGGCGACAGCTGGTCGAAGGCGCGCTGGAAGTCGTTGAACGCAAGGCGACCGTCGTGCGCGGGCTTCTCGAACAGGCTGGCCGCGAAGTGGCCGTCCGGATCGGGAACCTCGCGCTTGCGCTTGCGCAGGTCGGAGTAATAGGTGTTCCGCAGGATCGTGAAGAGCCAGGCCTGCAGGTTCGTGCCGGGGTCGAACTTCTCGATGTTCGTCCAGGCCTTCAGCACCGTGTCCTGCACCAGGTCGTCGGCCATCGCGCCGTTCCGCGTCAGACTGATCGCGAAGGCCCGAAGCGCGGGCAGATGGTCGGCCAGCAGGTCCCTCGGGTCGGCGTGCGCCGAAGCGAGGGTCATGACTTCACGTCCTTCTGGCGCAGCTGCTCCAGAAGCTGCTTGAAGCGGTCGGGAACCTCCTCCCGAAGCGCATCCTCGTAGACCCGTTTCAGATTCTCGTCGATCTGGTCACGCAGGCGCGACTTGGGTTGATCCTCTGCCGGCATAGCCCCATACATGTGTTCTGACGCGTTTTTTTGTTTGCTCCGGAACCGAACGCAAAGGCAAGCGTTCGGTTCCCGACAAAAACGAGAACCGGGAGACCCTTTCGTATGGCTTCTGCCAGCGTGCCTGACCTTGCCACCACCGTCGGAACCCACCTTCCCTACCTGCGCCGCTACGCCCGCGCCCTGACGGGCAGCCAGGACACCGGCGACCGTTACGCTGCGGCGACGCTCGAGGCGATCCTCGTCGATCCCGGTCCCTTCACGCGGGCCGAGGATCCGAAGGTCGCGCTGTTCCATGCCTTCCACCTCGTCTGGGCCAGCGCGGGCGCGCCGGTGGGCGAGCCGGACACCCGCTTCTCGGCGGTGGCGCAGGCGCACATGGCCGACCTGACCCCCAACACGCGCGAGGCGCTGCTGCTGCATGCGATCGAGGGGTTCCGCCCCGAGGAGATCGCCGCGATCATGCAGGTGGATCCGGACGAGGCGGCGCAGCTGATCGAACTCGCCATCGCCGAGATGGAGGCCTCGGTCGCGGGACGAGTGATGATCATCGAGGACGAGGCGATCATCGCGATGGACATCGCCGCGATCGTGGGCGAGATGGGCCATACTGTCACCGGCATCGCCCGCACCCGGACCGAGGCCGTGGCCATGGCCGCGCGCGACCGGCCCGACCTGATCCTCGCGGACATCCAGCTTGCGGACAACTCGTCAGGCATCGACGCGGTGAACGAGATCCTCGCGCAGTTCGACACGCTGCCCGTGATCTTCATCACCGCCTTCCCCGAGCGCCTGCTGACGGGCGAGCGGCCCGAGCCCGCGTTCCTGATCAACAAGCCCTACTCCGAGGAGCAGGTCCGCTCGGCCGTGAGCCAGGCCATGTTCTTCTCCTCGACCGAGACGCTGCACGCCTGACGCGGCGGGATCGCGGGCAGGGCCGGGCCGATCGCCCGGCCCTGTCGCATCAGGCCCGCGCGTCGAGCTCGTCCAGAAGGTCCCGCACGGTGTCCGAGAAGAAGGGCTGGCGCAGCGCGACCCAGCCCTCACCCCGCCCCTGCCGCTCGGCCGCGCCGCCGATCAGAACGCCCCGGCCCCCGCAGTCCCGGATCGCCCGGCCGAGCGCCGACGCGGCGAACCCCTCGGGCGTGGCGTGCAGGAACGCCGCCGCCAGCGCCGGCCGGCCCCCGAGCAACGCCATCGCCGCCGGCTCGTCGCGGGCGGTGAGCACCTGCGCGGCCGGATCGCGCTCCAATACGGTATCCTCGATGTCGCGCGCGGCCAGATCGTCGGCCATCACGATCAGATAGGTCCTGGCCCCCGGGCCCGCATGAGTCGGCATCCTGAAATTCCTCGCTTGTCGGCGAGGGGAATGGCAGGGTGGCGGACAGCGCGCATTAAACTGCGACATAGGAGCGGAACATTCCGTGAAGACACACTGCCGCGCCTGCCCGCTGCGCACCCGGCCGCTGTTCGTCCCGCTGACCGAGGACGAGATCGCCTTCATGGAACGGTTGAAGGACGACGAGCGCACGGTGGAGCGCGGCCGCATCGTCCTGCACGAGGGGGAGAGCAGCCCGAACGTCTACACGGTGCTTCGGGGCATGGGCACGCGCAGCAAGATGCTGGCCACGGGGCAGCGGCAGGTCATCAACTTCGTCTTCCCGGGCGATTTCGTGGGGCTTCAGTCCAGCCTGATGGGCGAGATGAAGCATTCGGTGGAGGCGAGCACCGACATGGTGCTCTGCACCTTCCGGCGCGCCGATCTCTGGACGCTGTTCAACGCGCATCCGGCCCGCGCCTACGACCTCACCTGGATCGCCGCGGTCGAGGAGCACTTCCTGGGCGAGACGATCGCCACCCTGGGGCAGCGCGACGCGATGCAGCGCATGGCTTGGGCCCTGCTGCGGATGTACCGCCGCCTTCGCGCGGTCGACCTCGGCGCGGACGGCTGGGTGCCGCTGCCCTTCCGCCAGCTCGACCTCGCCGACGCGCTCGGGCTGTCGCTCGTCCACACCAACAAGACGCTGGGCCGCCTGCGCCAGCTCGGCCTCGCGAGGCTGGCGGGGGGACGCCTGACGATCCCCGACCGCCAGGCGCTCGCCGATCTGGCGCAGGTGGAGGCGGAGCCGGCCGAGACGCGCCCGATTCTGTAAAAAAGGCCGGAGGGGGCTTCCCTCCGGCTGTGGGCTTGGCAGCGCCGATGACCCAAGTTTGCGGCGCATGTGGGGACAGGGAGACATTGCGCCGGTATGGTCCAACAACGCCGCAGACCGCGGCGGGTTCCCGCGCAGGCGAAAAATTTTTCCGGTTGACAACGGCGGAACCGCGCCGGGCCGAAAGCGTCTCTCCCGGTACCCCCGTTCAGCGGCCGATGCCGGAAGGATCGTTGCGATGGATACCCTGCTGCCCCTGCTGTTCATGGCCCTGCTGGCCACCTTCGGAACGATGCTGTCGCTCTGCCTCTACGACATGTTCCGGATGGCCCGCCGCGCCGAGCGGCGCCACACCGAGGAGGCGGCGCGCCGCCGGTCGCTCGACGCGGCGCGCGCGCGGCGGATCGGACGCCCCTAGCCGGGCAGGCGCGCGGCCGTCACCTCCACCTCGACGAGGAACTCGGGCCGCGTGAAGCCCGTCACGATCACCAGGGTCGAGGCCGGCCAGCGCTCCAGTCCCGAAAGCCAGGCGTCGCGCGCCGCCATGTAGGCGGCCATGTGCCGCCGGTCGGTGACGAAGGCGGCGATGCGCACGACATCGCCCGGCCCCATCCCGCCCTCCGCGAGGATCGCGGCGCAGTTGGCGAAGCAGAGCGCCGCCTGCGCCCCCGCGCCCTCGGGCACCGCGCCGTCGGGTGCGATCCCGAGCTGGCCCGACGCAAGCACCCACGCCGCCCCCGCGGGCACGGCCACGCCGTGCGCGTAGCGGGCGAGGGGGGCGGCGATCGAGGGGGGCCGGAGCATCCGCATGCCCCATCCTGTCCCGCGCCGCGCCGGCCCGCAACCCGGGGGGCGTCCGGTGCCGTCGGATGCCCAAGAATCGGGCGGACGGACCTTGCGCGCGGGCGCCGCAAGCGGACCGGCTTGACCCGTGCGGGCGGATGGTCTGAACTCGGCCCCGGGACCGGAACAGGGGGACGACGATGCAGACCACGATGGGAGGCGGCCTCGCCGCGCTGGCGATCCTGTGCGGCACCGCCGCCTCGGCGCAGACCGTGCCCGTGACGTTCGGCACGAACTGGGTCGCGCAGGCCGAGCACGGGGGCTTCTACCAGGCGGTCGCCGACGGCACCTACGCCGCCTGCGGGATCGACGTGACGATCATGCCCGGGGGGCCGCAGGTCAACAACCGCGCGCTGCTGCTCGCCGGGCAGATCGACTTCAACATGGGCGGCTCCACCCTCGATGCCTTCGCCGCCGCGCAGGAAGGGCTGCCGGTCATCGCCGTGATGGCGGCCTTCCAGAAGGATCCGCAGGTCATCGTCACGCAGCCCGGCGCGGCCGACTCGTTCGCCGATCTCGTGAACCTCGACCGGATCCTGATCTCGGACGGGGGCGTGCTCACCTTCTGGGCGTGGATGATCAACGCCTACGGGTTCCGCCCGGAGCAGCGCGAGGTCTACACCTTCAGCGCCGCCCCGCTGATCGCCAACCCGACCTGGGGGATGCAGGGATACCTGTCGTCCGAGCCGTTCTTCTACGAGCAGGAGACCGGGGTGAAGCCCGACGCCTGGCTGATCGCCGACGCGGGCTACACCGCCTATTCCACGACCGTGGAGACGATGGCCGACACCATCGCCGAACGGCCCGAGGTGGTGAAGTGCTTCGTCGAAGGGTCGATCAGGGGTTGGTACAACTTCCTCTACGGCGACAACGCGGCGGCGATCGCGGCGATCAAGGCCGACAACCCCGAGATGTCGGATGCGGCCATCACCTATTCCATTGCCGCCATGAAGGAGAACGGGATCGTCGATTCGGGCGATGCCGAGACGCTGGGGATCGGGGCCATGACCGACGCCCGGATGGAGGACTTCTTCGGCAAGATGGTCGCGGCGGGCGTGGTCGAGGCCGATACCGACTGGCGGGCCTCCTACACGACCGAGTTCGTGAACCAGGGGCTGGGCCTCGACCTGAAACCGGCGCAATAGCGCCGATGACCGCGCCCGCGCCCCGCCCGATCGCGCCGCCGGGCCAGCGGGCCCGGCTTCTGGAGCTGCAGGGCGTGACCAAGGTCTTCGGCGGCGAGGTCACGGCCCTGGCGGGCCTGAGCCTCCGGGTCGACGAGGGCGACTTCCTGTCGCTCCTCGGCCCGTCGGGCTGCGGCAAGTCGACCGCGCTGCGGCTGATCGCGGGGCTGACCGCGCCCACGCGCGGCCGCATCCTGTGGGAGGGCGGCCAGGCCGGGGGCGACCTCTCGGTCGTCTTCCAGGAGCCGACGCTGATGCCCTGGGCGACGGTGGAGGCAAACGTCTTCCTGCCCTTCCGCCTTCGGGGCGAGCGGCTGGCCGAGGCGCGTCCCCGCATCGCCGAGGTGCTGGCGCTGGTGGGGCTCGAGGGATTCGCGCGCGCCTACCCGCGCGAGCTGTCGGGGGGGATGCGGATGCGCGTGTCGATCGCGCGGGCCATCGCCACCAACCCGCGCCTGATCCTGATGGACGAGCCCTTCGCCGCGCTGGACGAGATCACGCGCCAGCGGCTGAACGACGACCTCCTCGCGCTCAAGGCGCGGATCGGCTGCACGGTGATCTTCGTCACGCATTCGGTGTTCGAGAGCGTGTTCCTCTCGGACCGGATTGTGGTGATGGCCCCGCGGCCGGGCCGCGTGGTCGAGGAGGTGGCGGTGGATGCGCCCTACCCGCGCGACATGGCCTTCCGCACCTCGGCCGCCTACGCCGCCCGGACGCAGGTGGCCTCGACCGCGCTCCTCGCCGCGATGGGGCAGGCCGCATGACCGCGCGCCCCGGCCACCTGCACGCCGAGGCCCTGTTCGACGCCGACGAGGCGCGCCGCCTGCGCGCCCGTCGGGTCGAGGCGGTGGCGCGCTGGCTGCTGCCCGTCGCCGTGGTGATGCTGACGGTGGTCGCCTGGGACGCCTTCTCGGCCTCCGACGAGGTGCGCGAGCGCATCTTCCCCCGCCCGCTGACCGTCTGGGATCAGTTCGTCGAGGACCGCGCGCTCCTGTTCGATTCGCTGATGGTGACGCTCCGCATCACGGTCCTCGCGCTGGGCATCTCGGTCGTGGGGGGCGTGCTTCTCGCGATCCTCTTCACCCAGAGCCGATTCGCCGAGCTGGTGTTCTTCCCCTACGCGGTCGTCCTGCAGGTCACGCCGATCGTGTCGATCGCGCCGCTGATCTTCATCTATGTCCAGGATCCGCTGGCGCGGGTGCTGATCTGCGCCTGGATCGTCGCCTTCTTCCCGATCCTGTCGAACACCACGCTGGGGCTGAAGTCGACCGACCCGAACCTGCGCGACCTCTTCACGATCTACCGGGCGACCGCGTGGCAGCGGCTGGTCCACCTCCAGCTGCCCTCGGCGCTGCCCTATTTCCTCGGCGGCCTGCGGATCGCGGGGGGGCTCGCGCTGATCGGCGCCATCGTCGCGGAATACGTGGCGGGCATCAGCGGCTCGGGCTCGGGGCTTGCCTTCCGCATCCTCGAGGCGAGCTACCGCTACAACTACCCCCGGATGTTCGCGGCCCTGATCCTGATCGCGGTGGTGGGCGTCGTGATCTTCGCCACGACCACGCTGCTCTCCTGGTGGCTGCTGCGCCGGTGGCACGACAGCGCGGTGCGGCGCGAATGAGCCCGGATTTCCTGCGCCTGCCCGCCGGCCCGGTGACGCTGGAGAACGCGACCGTCCCCGGCTGCCTCGTCGGCCGGGAGGAGCCGCTGGTGCGGACCGAGCTGTCGATCGCCGACGGCCGCATCGCCGGGCCGCAGCCCCTCGCGATCGACCTGAAGGGGGCGATGGTCCTGCCCTGCTTCGTCGACATGCACACCCATCTCGACAAGGGCCACGTCTGGCCGCGCAGCCCGAACCCCGACGGGACCTTCGCGGGCGCGCTGGGCGCGGTGGGCCGCGACCGCGCGGCCCGCTGGACGGCCGGGGACGTGCGCGCGCGGATGGATTTCGCGCTTCGCTGCGCCTTCGCGCACGGCACCCGCGCGATCCGCACGCATCTCGACAGCGCCCCCCCGCAGGACGCGATCAGCTGGCCCGTCTTCGACGAGGCGCGCGAGATCTGGGCCGACCGGATCGAGCTTCAGGCCGCCTGCCTCGTCGGCGCCGACGGGTTCGACGCCGACGGCCCCTTCCGCGACACGGCCGATCTCGTGGCCGCGCACGGCGGGGTGCTGGGCATGGTCACCTATCCCCTGCCCGACATCGACGCGCGGATCCGCGGCGTCCTGCGGATGGCGGCGGACCGGGGGCTTTCCGCCGACTTCCATGTGGACGAGACGCTCGACCCCGCATCGAACACGCTGCGGTCGATCGCGCGGGCGGTGATCGACATGGGGTTCGCCGCGCCCGTGGTCGTGGGCCACTGCTGCTCCCTGTCGTCGATGCCCGAGGCCGAGGCGCTGGCGACGCTCGACCTCGTGGCGCGCGCGGGGCTCCACATGGTCAGCCTGCCGCTGTGCAACCTCTACCTCCAGGACCGGCGGGCCGGCCGCACGCCCCGGATGCGCGGGATCACCCTCGTGCACGAGGCGAGGCAGCGCGGGATCGGGGTCAGCTTCGCGTCGGACAACACGCGCGACCCGTTCTATGCCTATGGCGACCTCGACATGCTCGAGGTGCTGCGCGAGGCGACCCGGATCGGGCATCTCGACCATTCGGGCGACGACTGGGTGCGGACGGTGATCGCGAACCCCGCGCGCGCCTGCGGATTCGCGGCTCCGTCGCTTGACCCCGGCGCTCCGGCGGATCTGGTCGTCTTCCGCGCGCGCACCTGGAACGAGCTCTTCGCCCGCCCGCAGGCCGACCGCGTGGTGATCCGCGGCGGGATCGCCGTCGACCGCACCCTGCCCGACCACGCCGAACTCGACCCGCTGATGGAGGGGGCATGGACCTGACCGCCGCCCGCGCCGCGCTGGCGCATCTGGAGATCGACGACAACCCGGTCTCGGTCCGCGCGAAGAGCCGCGACTTCTTCTGGTACTCGCCGGTGCTCAAGGCCCGGCTCGACCACGTGACCGCCGACTTCGTGGTCAGCCCCCGCGGCGAGGCCGAGGTGGTCGAGGTGCTGCGCGTGGCCCATGCGACGGGCGTTCCCGTGACCGTCCGCGGCGCGGGGACCGGGAACTACGGGCAGGCCATGCCGCTCGCGGGCGGGATCGTGCTGCACATGCGGAACATGGCGCGGGTGCTTTCGGTGGATCCGGGCCGCGTCGTGACCGAGCCCGGCGCGCTCCTGAAGGAGGTGGACGACGCCGCGCGGCCCTCGGGGCAGGAGATCCGCATGTTCAGCAGCACCTATGCCACGGCCACCGTCGGCGGCTTCATCGCCGGCGGGTCGGGGGGGGTCGGGTCCTGCACCTGGGGCGTCCTGCGCGATCTGGGCAACATCATCCGCCTGCGCGTGGTGACGGCCGAGGCCGAGCCGCAGGTCCACGACTTCACCGGCGAGGCGCTGCACCGCGTCAGCCACGCCTACGGGACCAACGGCGTCATCACCGCGCTGGAGCTGCCGCTCGCCCCCGCCTACGACTGGGTGGAGATCTTCGTGACTCTGCCCGACTTCGCAGAGGCCGTCGGCTACGCGGGCGATCTGGGCGACCAGGACGGCATCCTGAAGAAGCTGGTGTCGGTCTACGAGCCACCCATCCCGCAGGCCTACTTCGCCCGCGTCGCCCCGCATGTCGCACCGGGCGACACGCTGCTGGGCCTGATGATCGCGCCCCATGCGATGGACGGGTTCCTCACGCATCTCGCGCGCTTTCCCGGCGCGCGGCTGATCTTCCGCAGCGACGGGCCGGCTTGGCCGAAGGCGCCGGGGCCGGTCTACGAATACGGCTGGAACCACACCACGCTGCGCGCGCTGAAGGTGGATCCCCAGATAACATACCTGCAGGTCCGGTATCCGCCGGGCGACTACGCCGCGCGAATCGCCGCCGTCCGCGCGGCCTTCCCCGGCGAGGTGATCCAGCACCTCGAGCTGATGCGCGAGAGGGGGCGGACGATGTTCGCGGGCCTCAGCCTCGTGCGGTTCACGACCGAAGCCAGGCTCGACGCGATCGTGGCCGCGCACGAGGCGATGGGCTGCATGGTCTTCAACCCCCACCGTTACACGCTGGAGGAGGGCGGGCGGCAGTCGGTCGACGCGGACCAGCTTGCCTTCAAGCGCAAGGCCGATCCCAGGGGCATCCTCAACCCCGGCAAGATGATCGCCTGGGACGACCCCGACTGGGCCTACGACCGCATGTACGCGGCCCCCCAGCTTCGCGCGGCGGAATGAGGCGGGCGCTGGTCGTGCATGCGCATCCCTGCGCCGAAAGCTTCGGCGCGGCGGCCCGCGCGTCGGCGCTCGCGGGGCTCGGCCGCGGCGGCTGGGAGGTCGACGACTGCGACCTCTACGCCGAGGGATTCGACCCCGTGCTGACGGCGGCGGAGCGCCGGGGCTACCACGACCTGTCGTCCAACACCCGGCCGGTGCAGGCCTACGTCGACCGCCTGCGCGCGGCAGAGGCGCTGGTGCTGGTCTTCCCGGTGTGGAACTTCGGCTTTCCCGCGATCCTGAAGGGCTTCTTCGACCGCGTGTTCCTGCCCGGCGTCAGCTTCCGGCTGGAGGGGGGGCGCGTGGTTCCCGCGCTGGCCAACGTCCGCCGGATCGCCGCCGTCGCGACCTACGGGGCCACGCGATGGACCGCGTTCCTCGCCGGCGATCCGCCACGCCGGGTGGTGGGGCGGGTCCTGCGCGGGGTCTGCGGGGCCGAGCGCGTGCGCTACCTGGCGCTTCACGACATGAACCGGGCGACCGAGGCGGATCGCCGCGCGTTCCTCGCGCGGGTCGAATCGCAGCTGGGGCGGCTGTGATGCGCGCCTTCGTGATCCACTGCCACCCCGACCCCGCGAGCTTCACCGCCGCCGTCCGCGACACGGTGCTGGACCGGCTGGCCGCCCACGGCGCCGAGGTGCGCGTGGCCGACCTCTACGCCCGGGGCTTCCAGCCGGTCCTGTCGCCCGAGGAATGGCGCGGCTACCTCGACGCCCCGGCGAACTGCGCCGCCGTGGCGCGCGACGTGGACGACCTGCGCTGGTGCGACACGCTGATCTTCGTGTACCCGACCTGGTGGTACGGGCTGCCCGCGATGCTGAAGGGCTGGCTCGACCGCGTGCTGGTGCCCGAGGTGGCGTTCCTGATGCCGGACGGCGCCAACCGCACGATCCGCCCCGGCCTGCGCCACATCGAGCGGCTGGGCGTGTTCACCACCTGTGGGGCGAGCCGGTGGCTCACCTGGTTCGTGGGCGCCCCGGGCAAGCGCACGCTGACGCGCGGGATCGGCATCCTCTGCGCGGCGCGGCGGCGCACCGTCTTCGCCGCGCACTACCTCATGGACAGCTCCACCCCCGAAAGCCGGGCCGCGCACCTCGCCCGCGTCGCGGCCCGGGTCGACCGGCTGGCGGCGGGGGCCGCCCCGACCGCCCCGGTGCCCGCGTGACCGCGCGGCTCTGGGCCGACCTCCGCGCGCCCGACTTCGCGGGGCTGGGGCCGGGCGCGATCGCGGTCCTGCCGACCGCCGCGATCGAGCAGCACGGGCCGCACCTGCCGGTGGGCACCGATGCCCTGATCGCCGAGGGGATGCTCGCGGCCGTGCGCGCCGCCTGCCCCGCCGACCTCGACCTCCTGATCCTTCCGGTGCAGGCGGTGGGGAAGTCGAACGAGCACCTGTGGGCGCGCGGCACCCTGACGCTCGATGCCGTGACCGCGCTGCGCGCCTGGACCGAGATCGGGCTTTCGGTCGCCCGCGCCGGGGTGCGCCGGATCGCGCTGGTGAACAGCCACGGCGGCAACCTCGACCTCGTCTCGATCCTGTCGCGCGAGCTGCGCATCCGCGCGGGGATGCTCGCGGTCAAGTGCCAGTGGTCGTCCTTCGGCGTGCCCGAGGGGCTGTATCCGCCGCGCGAGATGGCGTTCGGCATCCACGGCGGCGACATGGAGACCTCGCTGATGCTCGCCTTTCGGCCCGAGACGGTCGACATGGCGCAGGCGCGCGACTTCGCCAGCGCCGCCGAGGGGGCGCCGATCGCCCCCACCGGCCCGGTCAGCCTGGGCTGGATCTCGTCGGACCTGAACCCGGAGGGCGTCGCGGGGAACGCCGCCGCCGCGACCGCCGCGAAGGGCCGCGCCACGGCGGCGCATCAGGCGGCGGGGTTCATCGACCTCGCTCGCGGCTTGCGCGACCTGCCGCTGCCTCAGGCCGAGTAGCCGGGCGTCCTCGACCAGCGCCAGGCGTCGCCGATCATCTGCGGCATCGTCGACCGCGCGGGCGTCCAGCCCAGTTCCTCCGCCGCGCGGGACGAGCTTGACACCAGCGCCGTCGCATCGCCGGGCCGGCGCGCACCCTCCACGATGGGCACCTCGCGGTTGGTCACGGCGCGCGAGGCGTCGATCACCTCGCGGACCGAGAAGCCCGTCCCCGTCCCGAGGCAGAAGACCCGGGACCCCTTCCCCTCCAGCAGCCAGCGCAGCCCCAGCACATGCGCCTCCACGAGGTCCATGACGTGGACGTAGTCGCGGATGCAGGTGCCGTCGGGGGTGGGATAGTCCGTCCCGAAGACGGTCAGCGCGGGGCGCCGGCCCTCGATCGCCTCGAGCATGAGGGGGATCAGGTGCGTCTCGGGCCGGTGCTGCTCGCCCACCTCGCCCTCGGGGTCGGCACCCGCCACGTTGAAGTAGCGGAAGATGACGTGCTGCAGCCCGTGGCTCTGGCGGAAGTCGCGCAGCATGTCCTCCACCGCGCGCTTCGACGCCCCGTAGGAGTTGATCGGGCGCTGCGGCGTCTCCTCGTCCAGCAGGACGCCGTCCTGGTCGCCGTAGGTGGCGCAGGTGGAGGAGAAGACGAAGTTGAGGCACCCCGCCCCGACCGCCGCCTCGATGAGGTTGAGCCCGCCGCCGACGTTCACGCGCCAGTAGCGTCCCGGATCCTGCATCGATTCGCCCACGAGCGAGAGCGCGGCGAAGTGCATCACCGCGACCGGGCGATACGCCGCGAAGGCCGCGTCGACGGCCGCGCGGTCCATCAGGTCGCCTTCGACCAGCGGGCCGAAGCGCACGGCCTCCCTCCAGCCGGTCGCGAGGTTGTCGAAGGCGACGGGGACGAACCCCGCCCTGCTCAGCACCTTGCAGGCATGCGCGCCGATGTAGCCCGCGCCCCCCGTCACCAGCACATGATCCGCCATTCCGCCCCCTTCCCGTCCGACGCGGGTCTAGCGCCCTCGCGCCCGGTTGTCGAACCGGCGCGGGAACGGTCCGGTTCCCCCCGCATCGGCGGGCGGCTGCCCGGCACGGTTGCAACTTCCCCGTGCCCGCGCCATGGTCGGGGAGAGGCGGGGGCCTGACGGAGACCGATTTCACGATGTGCCATCTGTGTGCCGCCCGGCGGCCCGCCGACGCGGCGGCCGCGCTCGACGATCATCAGGCCGCCGCGCGGCCGGGCGGCCGCGGCCCGGCCGGGGCGGGCGATCTCGCCGAGATCGCCGAGTTTCTGAGTGACGGGTTCTGGGTGCGCGACCACGATGGCCCCCGCGCCTTCGCCGCTTCGGTCGGCAGCATCATCGCCTACGACATCAGCGGCCTGCCCAAGGCGACCGCCATGCTTGCCAAGGCGGCGCTGCAGGCCTGGGCCGATGTCTCGGGACTCGTGTTCCGCGAGGTGAACGGCCCCTCAAGCGCACAGATCATCTTCGACGACGGGAAGGACGACGAGGCCTTCGCCAGCTCGGACGTGATCGACGGGACGATCGTCCAGTCCTTCGTCAACGTGGGCGAGTTCTGGGTGAAGGACGAGACCCCCTCGCTCAACAGCTACTGGTTCCAGACCTACCTGCACGAGGTCGGGCACGCGCTGGGACTCGGTCATGCCGGGCCCTATGACGGCAAGGCCGACAAGGAGGACCGCGAGTTCCCCAACGACTCCTGGCAGGCCACGGTCATGTCCTACTTCACCCAGGAGCAGACGCCGCGCCTGGGCGCCGACGACGCCTATGTCGCCACGCTGATGCCGGCCGACATCCTGGCGATCCAGGCGCTTTACGGCACCGACGTGGCCACCCGCCCCGGCGACACGGTCTACGGTGCCAACTCCGACGTCGGCGGCTACCTCGGCCGGCTGTTCGCCGCGCAGTTCGACTTCATGGACCTGGGCGAGGCGGTCAACCTCGACTTCGCCGCGACCTTCACGCTCTACGACACGGGCGGCATCGACACGCTCGACACCTCGAACTTCCGGTCCGACCAGCGGATCGATCTCGGGGTGCTTGCCGCCTCGGACGTGGGCGGCATCCGCGGCAACGTGCTGATCGGCCCGGACACGGTGATCGAGAACGCGGTGGGCGGGCACGGCGACGACCGCATGAGGGGCAACGCGGCCGACAACATCCTGTCGGGGAACGCCGGCGACGACCGGCTGCGCGGGCTGGCGGGGGACGACACGCTGTCGGGCGCCGCCGGCCGCGACACGCTTGACGGCGGGTCGGGATGGGACGGTGCCGTGTTCCTCGGCTGGGGCAGGGTGACCGCCGATCTCGACCGCCAAGCGGCGCGGCAGGAGGGGAAGGGCGCGGACGCGCTGCTCGCGATCGAGTGGCTGCAAACGGCCCGGGGGAACGACCGGCTCGCCGGCGACGCGGGCGACAACCGGATCGCGTCGGGCTCGGGATGGGACCGGCTGGTCGGGCGCGCCGGGAACGACAGCCTGATAGGGGGCATCGGTGGCGACCGCCTGATCGGCGGCGCGGGGGACGACCGCCTGATCGGCGGGTCCGGCAACGACTCGCTGTCGGGAGGCCGGGGTGCCGACCAGTTCCACTTCGTTGCGGGCGCCGACCGCATCACCGATTTCGACGCCGCGCAGGACACGCTGGTCCTCCCCCGGGCGGCGCTGATCTGGGGCGACACCCAGACGGGTCAGGGCGTCGTCGATCGCTTCGCGGCGGTGCGCGGCGGCGATCTCGTGCTCACCTTCGACGCCATCGGAAGCCCGACGCTGCGGCTCGAGGGGTTCACGGATCGCGCGGCGCTGGCCGCGGCGATCGAGCTCGTCTGATCACCCCAGGACCAGCAGGTCCGCGAGCGCGCGCAGGGTACCGAGATCCTCCACCACGATCCGGTGGGGACCGAAGGCGAGGCCCACGTCGCGCCCGTCGTCGAAGCCGAAGCGGTCGATCGCCACGCGCTCCGACAGGCCGCGCAGCGCGCGGAAGTCGTCGGCGTCGATCGCCAGCCGGTCGCCCTGCCGCAGGCTGGCGTCCAGCACCGCGTCGCGGCCGCCGCTGAAGACGAAGACGTCGCGTCCCGCCCCTCCCCGCAGCCGGTCGCCGCCTGCGCCGCCGTCCAGCCGGTCGGCCCCCTCGCCGCCGTCCAGCGCGTCGCGCCCCGCCCCGCCCCACAGCCGGTCCGCCCCCGCGCCCCCCGACAGCGCGTCCGCACCGCCGAGGCCCGACAGCCGGTCGGCTCCCGCCCCGCCCTGAAGCCGGTTCACGGCCGCGCTGCCCTCAAGCCGGTCGGCCCGGATGCCGCCGGCCGCGTTCTCGATGCCCTCCAGCCGGTCGCGGCCCTCGCCCGTGGCGATCCCCGAGGCCAGCGACACGGCGACCGCGGCGAATCCCTCGGCGACGAACCAGTCGGCCCCCCCGCCCCCCGAAAGCCGGTCGTCGCCCGCCCCGCCCCGCAGCCTGTCCGCACCGCCGCCGCCGAGGAGCGCGTCGGCCCCCGCGCGGCCCGCGAGATCGTCGCCCCCGTCGCCGCCCGACAGCGTGTCGGCCCCCGGCCCGCCCGCCAGCGTGTCGGCCCAGGCGCTTCCGGTCAGCGCCTCGATCCCCGACCAGAGGTCCCCCGCGGCCTCGCCCGCGTTGCGGCGCGCGTCCGCGAGGTCGGCCACCACGCCCGCGGGGGCCGAGGCGTAGCTTGCGGTGTCGGTTCCCGCGCCGCCGTCCAGCCGGTCAGCCCCCGCGCCGCCGTCGAGCGTGTCGTCCCCCGCCCCGCCCTGAAGCGCGTCGTCGCCGCCACGGCCCCCGATCGCGTCGCGCCCCTCGCCCCCGCGCAGCTGGTTCGCCCCGGCGTTGCCGCCCAGCCGGTCGTCCCCCGGGCCGCCTGCCAGCCCCTCGATGTTGAAGAAGACGTCGCCCGCCCCCCAGCCGGCCCCCTCGCCGTCGAGGTCCGCGGCCACCGCTCCGGCGGCCCCCGCGTAGTCGACGAGGTCGAAGCCGCCCTTCCCGTCCATCCGGTCGGCCCCGGGCGATCCGGTCAGCGTGTCGTCGCCCCCGCCCGCGATCATGCGGTCGTCGGCCTCGGTGCCTTCCAGCCGGAGCGCCTCGTGGACCGGGTCGCCCCGGACGCGCCAGAGGCCGAAGAGGTCGCTGGCGCGGAACCCCTCGCGCGGGATCGTCGTGCCCGGGGCGGGCCAGAGCGCCAGCGTCTCCGCCCCCCAGGACAGGGTGACGCTGCCGTTGGACCGGTAGCGGATCGCGAGGTCGGCGGGGTCGTAAAGACGGCCCCAGGCCGACAGGTCGATCCGGTCCGCCCCCGGCTCGTAGTCGTGGATGACGTCCGAGCCCCCCTCCAGCACGAACCAGTCGGCCCCCGCCCCGCCATAGAGCCGGTCGTCGCCCGCGCCGTCGACGAGGATGTCGCGCCCCGCGCCGCCGCGCAGGATGTCGTCGCCCGCTTCGCCCGACAGGCGGTCGCCCGCCGCCCCGCCCGTCAGCGCGTCCGCCTCGGGGCCGCCCTGCGCCTCCACGCCCGCCGGGCCGGGGTCGATCCGCAGGCGCATCAGCCCGGTGCCCTCGCCCGCCGCGAACAGGTCGATCACGCCGCCCTCGACGCGAGCCGCCAGCGCGGTGACGTTGTCGAGCGGAAGGCCCGCCTCGCGCGTCTGGCTGCCGAGCAGGAGCAGCCGGCCGCCCGGCAGCAGGGTCATCAGGCTGATCCCGTCGTCGCCGCCCCCCGCGATCACGTAGACGCGCCCGTCGACCGTGGCGGTGGCCAGCGCGCCGACGCCCTGGAAGCGGGTGTCGCGCGTGTCCGCCACATGATCGACCAGCGTCATGCGCCCGCCCGGCTCCAGCCGGACCACGCTGATCGACGAGGTGCCCGCGCCCGCCACCAGCGCGTAGTCGCGCCCGCCCGACTCGACCACCGCGAGGGCCGAGGGCGCGGCGATCCCCAGGCCCGCCGCCGCCCCGAGGGTGGAGACCTCGACCAGCCCCCCCGCCGCCGTCACGCGGTAGCTGCGCAGGGCGTCGATCCCGTTCGACAGGACCAGCAGGAAGGTCTGCGCGCCGATCGTGACGGCCTGCATCGCCGCGACGTCGATCCCCTGCAGCTCGCGCGGCAGCGGCGTGGTCCCGACCCGCTGCGCGCCCCCGTCGCCGTCGAGCCGCCACCCCGTGATCTCGGCCCGGAACATCGCGACCGAGAAGACGAAGCTGTCGCCCCCGAGGCGCACCACGGCCTGCGCCGTGATCACGCCCCCCGCCCCGCCCGACAGCCGCAGCGGCGCGTCGAGCCGCCCGCCCGCCGTCAGGTCGATCCCGGTCAGCTGTCCCGCGTGCGCGCCCGAGACGAGGAGCCCGTCGCCGCCATCGACCGCCGCGCGCTCCAGCCGCACGGGGGCGTGCAGGCCCGCGCCCTCGGCCAGCGGCAGCCGGTCGAGCAGCGTCAGCCCGGCGGCCCCCTCGCCGCCGGTGTCGAAGGCCAGCAGGCCGCCCCCCGGCGGCCCGGCCGTGTAAAGCCGCCACCCCGACGCGACGCGCACGAGCTCCATGTCGGAAATGCCCGACAGATACTCCGCCGGCGCGTCGAGGAATGTCCCGACGACGTCGATCCCTGCCACCCGATAACCCCGCACCCCTGCGGTCACACCCGGGGGCAGGATCGGGGGCCGGGGTTGCGCCGCCCTTGACGAAGCGTGGCGCGGATGCGGCGTTTGCCTCGCATTGAAGACAGCGGCCGCGGGCCGCCCTGTCACCCGCCTGCCGCGCAGCCGACGCATTTCGGCCCCGATCAACCCACAGCCTGTTTCCGTCAGGCGCGTAGCGCCTCATGATTGCAAGGCGGCGCGCGGGGGGACTCGAATGACCACCATCACACCCATCCTCCTGTGCGGCGGGGCGGGCACGCGCCTCTGGCCGGTGTCGCGGAAGGGTCATCCCAAGCAGTTCGGCGCGGCGGGGGGCGGCGACAGCCTGTTCCGGCAGGCGCTCGCGCGGCTGTCGGGGCCCGGGTTCGCGGCCCCCGTGATCGCCACCGCCGAGGACTACCGCTTCGTCGCGGCCGGGCAGACGGCGGGCCTGCCGCCGCCCGCCGCGATCCTGCTGGAGCCCTTCCCGCGCAACACCGCGCCCGCGGTCATGGCCGCGGTCCTGCACGTCGCGCGCCGCGACCCGCAGGCGCTGGTGCTGGTGGCGCCCTGCGACCACGCGATCCCCGATGGCGCGGCCTTCCGCGACGCGGTCCGGGCCGCCGCGCCCGCGGCGCTGGGCGGGCGGATCGTCACCTTCGGCATCGTCCCCACCCGCGCCGAGACGGGTTACGGCTGGCTGGAGCTCGACGGGGATCCGGCGGCGCACGCGCCGGTCCCGCTGCGCCGCTTCGTCGAGAAGCCGGGGGCGGAGGCGGCGGCGCGGATGCTGGCGGGGGGGCGGCACCTGTGGAACGCGGGCTGCTTCCTTTTCGCCGCCGACACGCTGGTCGCCGCCGCGCGCCGCCAGGCCCCCGACATCCTGTCGCTCGCGGCCGAGGCGCTGGCGGGCGCGGTGCCCGACCTCGGCTTCCTGCGGCTCGCCCCCGGCCCCTGGGCGCGCGCGCGGGCGGTGTCGATCGACGTGGCGGTGATGGAGGGGGCCACGAACCTGTCGGTCATGCCGTTCGCCGGGCGCTGGTCCGACCTCGGCGACTGGGAGGCGATGGCGCGCGAAGGCGCGCCCGACCCGCAGGGCAACATCCTGCAGGGCAGCGTGACGGCGATGGATTGCGGCGGCTCGGTCCTGCGGTCCGAGGAGGGGGGCCCCGACCTCGTGGCGATCGGGCTCACCGACCTGCTCGCGGTGGCCACGCCCGACGCGGTGCTCGTCGCCCACCGGTCCCGCGCGCAGGAGGTGGGGCAGGCGGTCGCCGCGCTGCGCCGGCGGGGCGCGCGCAGCGCCGACGCCTTCCCGCGCGACCACCGGCCGTGGGGGTGGTTCGACCGGCTGGTCGCGGGCGACGGCTTCCAGGTCAAGCGCATCCACGTCAACCCGGGCGCCGCGCTGTCGCTGCAAAGCCACGCCCATCGGGCCGAACACTGGGTCGTGGTCGCCGGGACCGCCCGGGTCACGGTGGGCGCGACGGTCTCGCTGCTCGCCGAGAACCAGTCGGCCTACATTCCGCGGGGCACCCGCCACCGGCTCGAGAACCCCGGGAACCGCCCCGCCGTCCTGATCGAGGTGCAGACCGGCCCCTACCTCGGCGAGGACGACATCACCCGCTACGCGGACGCCTACGCGCGCGCCTGATCAGCGGCCGATGCCGTCGTAGCGCTCGAATCCCGCCGCGAGCACCTGCGCGCGGTCGTAGACGTTGCGCAGGTCGGCCATCCGGGCGGCCCGCATGCCGCCCGCCAGCCGCCGCAGGTCCAGCGCGCGGTACTCGTTCCACTCGGTCAGCACCACCACGAGGTCGGCCCCCTCGGCCGCGGCGTAGGGGTCCTGCACCCAGTCCGTCCCGGGCAGCAGCGCCTCGCCCTCGCGCCGGCCCTCGGGGTCCGACAGGCGGACCTTCGCGCCGTGCCCGACGAGCGCGGGCACGATCGTGAGGCTCGGCGCATCGCGCATGTCGTCGGTGTTCGGCTTGAAGGTCACGCCGAGGACCGAGACCACCCGCCCCGCCAGGCGGCCGTCGAGCAGGTCCTCGATCTTGCCGATCATGCGGCGCTTGATCTCCTCGTTGACCTTGATGACGGTCTCGGTGATCTGCATGGGCACGGCATGCTCCTGCCCGATCCGGGCCAGCGCCTTCGTGTCCTTCGGGAAGCACGACCCGCCGTAGCCCGGGCCTGCGTGGAGGAACTTGTTCCCGATCCGGCCGTCGAGCCCGATGCCCTTCGCCACCGCCTTCACGTCGGCCCCCACCTTCTCGCACAGCGCCGCGATCTCGTTGATGAAGGTGATCTTGGTCGCGAGGAACGCGTTGGCCGCGTACTTGATCATCTCGGCCGACTCGAGCCCCGTGAAGACCACCGGGAACTCGCGCAGGAACAGCGGGCGGTAGACCTCGGCCATGACCCGCCGCGCGGCCTCCGATTCCACGCCCACCACCACGCGGTCGGGCCGCATGAAGTCGTCGATCGCGGCCCCCTCGCGCAGGAACTCGGGGTTGGAGGCGACGTCGAAGGGGATGCCGCGCGCCGCGCGCGCCACCGCCTCGGCGACCTTGCGGTTCGTGCCCACCGGCACCGTCGACTTGGTGACGACGACCGTGTGGCCCGTCAGCGCGGCGCCGATCTCCTCGGCCGCCGCCATCACGTAGGTCAGGTCCGCGTGCCCGTCGCCGCGCCGCGTGGGCGTGCCCACCGCGATGAACACCGCATCCGCCCCGGCCACCGCCTGCGCGAGGTCGAGCGTGAACGACAGCCGCCCGGCGGCCACGTTGCGCGCAAGCAGGTCGTCGAGCCCCGGCTCGAAGATCGGGATCTCGCCCTTCCTCAGGCGGTCCACCTTGGCCGCGTCGCGGTCGACGCAGACGACGTGGTGGCCGAAGTCCGAGAAGCAGACCCCCGAGACGAGGCCCACGTACCCCGTGCCGATCATCGCGATCTTCATGCGCCGCCCCGCCGCTGCCCGCCGCCCTCCTAGACAGCGGGCCGGACGGAGTCAAACCGCCGGGTCACCCGATCCGCAGCCAGATCGCGACGCCCCCGGCCCCGCTGATCTCGGCCGCCGCGTAGGTCCAGCCGGCGGGCGCGGGGGTTGCGTAGGCCAGGGTGCGGCGCAGCGTCTTGCGCAGCGACGTCGCGGGGTTTCCGCCGTTCAGGTCGGGCGTCGCGCTCAGCGCCCAGCCCGACAGGACGGCCGCGGCGCTGTGGCGCGCGCCGATCCAGTAGGTGACCCCGCAGCGGAAGGTCAGCGCCGCGGTCGCGTTCTTCACGCCGGTGGTCCCGCAGTCGAGGTCGCCCGTCTCGACCAGCAGCGCGCCGGGCCGGCCGTTCTCGTCGCTGGCGTAGACGAGGATCTTCACCAGCGCGCCCGCGGCCGCGGTCAGGACGTTGACCGCGAGGCGGTCGACGGCGATGTCGGCGCGCGGCACGAAGGGATAGATGTCGACCCGTCCCGCGAAGCCGGTCGCGGTGATCGTGGCCCCGCCCCCCCCGGGCGCGGTCGTCATCACGTACTCGCCCGCTGGCGGCACCAGGAAGGACGACCCCTGCTGCTGGTCGAGCGCGCGCGTGACGCCTCCCACGCGCGCGCGCAGGCGTCCGCTTCCCGCCTGCGCCCAGACCGTGCCGTTCGCCGGGTCGGCGGGGTCCGCCGCCTGCCCCTCGAGCAGCAGGGGCTGGTGCAGCGTGACCCGGGCGGTCGCGGCCTCGGCGGTCAGCGCGCTGCGGAAGGCGGCGCCGTCGGCCGAGACCTTCACGCCGAAGTCGTCGCCGCCCATCACGCCCATCTCGGCCCGGCCCGAGAAGCCCGACTGGAACAGCAGGCTCGCGGTGTCGGCGGCGCCGGCGCGGTTGACCTTCAGCTGGTGGCCCGCGCCCTCGTGGTTCAGCAGCGTCGCGGCCGACGACACGGTCAGCCGGTTGGTGGCGTCGGGCGTCGCGTTGATCCCCAGCGTCGGCGGGTTCGCCGGACCGCCGCCGCCGCCCGTCTCGGGCGCCGCCCAGGCCGTGCCGGTCCAGGTCACCGTGACCCGGTCGGCCAGCACATGCGCACGCCAGCCGGGCTGCGGCGCGAGGAACTCCCACGCCGTCCCGCCCCAGAGCGCGATCTGCCCCGCCCGCCCGGCCCAGGCCCCGGTCGGCGCGGGGCCGACGATGTGGCGCTCGGCCATCGCCGGATCGGCCGGGGGGGCAGAGGCATCGCGGGTCGACACGGCCAGCTGCACCAGCACGTCCAGAAGCCGCAGCGCCTCGTTGTGGGTGACGTGCTTCTGCGCCTGCGCCGGCATGATGTAGGGCAGCGACAGGATCTTCGACTGGTCGGGCATGGGGTCCTCCGGGCCTGGGGTCGGTCGCAGCCCTACCGGGACGGGGATGAACGCGACGCGACCGTCCCGCGCGGCGCTAGGGGTCCGGCGCAACGCCCCGCGCGGGCCCGCCGCGCAACCCCGCCGATTCGCGCCAGGTGTTCCACGTCACCGCGCCGATGATGGTGGCGCCGCCCGCCAGCACGAAGGGGTCGACCGGGTCCGCGAACACCGCCACCCCCAGCGCCGTCGCCCAGACGAGCTGCAGCATCGTCACCGGCTGCGTCACCGCCAGCGGGGCCGCGGCGAAGGCCCGCGTCATGCAGTAGTGGCCCGAGGTCGCCAGCCCCGCCACCGCCAGCAGCCAGCCGAGCCGCACCGGCCCCACCGGCACCCAGACCCACCAGGCCAGCGGCGCGAGGCACAGCGTCACCCCGACCGAGAGCGCCGCCACGATCCGTCCCGCGCCCTCGGTCGCCGTCAGGCGCTTCGCGATCAGGTAGGATCCGGCGAAGAAGACCGCCGCCCCGACCTGCGCGAGATGCGCGCCCGTGACCTCGCGCAGGCCCGGGCGCAGCACCAGCATCGCGCCCGCGAGGGCCGCGAGGCCCGCGAGCGCGCGCCGCCAGCCCAGCGCCTCGCCGAAGATCAGCGCTGCCCCCGCCGTGACCAGCACCGGGTTGAGGTATCCGATCGCCGTCACCTCGGCCACCGGCAGCCGGGCCATGGCGAAGAACCACAGGACCACCGCCGCCGCGTGCACGAGGCAGCGCCCGCCGTAGAGCCGCAGCGCCGGGCGCGGCACGCCCTCGCGGACCAGCGCCGCCACCGCGGGGGCGAGGAACACGAGCCCCAGCGCGAAGCGCAGGAACGCGCCCTGCGCGGCGGGGAGGTCGGTCCCCAGATGCCGCACGATCCCGGTCATCGCGACGAACGACAGGCCCGACGCGACCATCCAGGCCACCCCCTCCACCGGGCGGCCGAGGCCGCCCGTCGCTCGCTCCCGCCCGTCCATGCGCGGACCTGACCCGAACGGCGCCCAACCCGCAAGGGCGCACCCGCGGGGATCCGCGCGGCGGGGCCGGGAACTCCGGCGCATCCGCGCAGTTACACCGGGGCGAGCGGCGGCCATCGGCCGCTGCGACAGGATGGCCCGGCAACGGGGCCGCATCACAGAACGAGGTTCCCGATGACCGACACCCTCCAGACAAGCACGCCGCGCGGTCGCGGCAACACCGATGCACCGCATGTGAGCCCGGTCACCCCGGCCGAGGACATGCGCAGCATCATGATCAACAACATTTCCTGGGGCGCGGTCTTCGCCGGCGTCGTCGTCTCGCTCGTGCTGCAGCTGATCTTCAACATGATCGGCATCGGCATCGGCGCCTCGACCCTCGACCCCGGCGCGGGCGCGGCCGAGAACCCGACCGCGGCGGGCCTGTCGATCGGCGCGGGCGTCTGGTGGACCGTCTCGGGCATCCTCGCCGCGCTCATCGGGGGATATGCGGCCGGGCGTCTCTCGGGCCGCCCGAAGGAGTCGACCGCTGGCTGGCACGGCGTCACCGCCTGGGCGCTGTCGACGCTCGTCGTGTTCTACCTGCTGACCTCGGCGATCGGCAGCGTCATCGGCGGCGCCTTCAACACGGTGACCGCCGCCGCCTCGGGCCTCGCGCAGACCGCCGGCGCCGCCACGCAGGCGACCGCGACCGCCGCGGCGGGTGACGAGGACCCCTTCGCCGGCATCGCCTCGGCGATCACCGGCGCGCTCGGCACGGGCGTGCCCGCCGAGGCCGGCGACGCCGCCACCGCCGCGGTCCAGGCGCTCGTGACGGGTGACCCGGCGCAGGCCGACGCGGCGCGCGAGGAGGCGGCGCAGGCCATCGCCACCGCGCAGGGGATCCCGGTCGAGGAGGCCCGCACCCGCGTCGCCGAATACGAGGCGCAGTATCGCGAGACCGTCGCCGACGTCGAGGAGACCGCGACCGAGGTGGCCGACACCGCCACCACCGCCGTGTCGAGCGGGGCGCTTCTCGCCGCGCTGGCGCTGGTGCTCGGCGGCGTCGCCGGCTGGTTCGGAGGCCGCATGGGCGCGGTCGACCCGACCGTCACCGCGGACGGGCGCGCCTTCGTCCCGACCGGCCGCCGGGCCTGACCGGCCACGCACGGATCCGCGAAAGCCCCCGGCGACGGGGGCTTTTTGCTGCGCGGCGCAGGGGGTCTACTGAAGCCGCGCGGCGACGTCCTCGGGCAGGTCGAAGTTCGCGGTCACCGTCTGCACGTCGTCGTCCTCCTCCAGCGTGTCGATCAGCCTCATCAGCTTCACCGCGGTGTCGTAGTCGACGTTGGTGCGGTTCTGCGGCCGCCAGACGAGCTTCGACTCGGTCGACTCGCCCAGGCTGGCCTCGAGCGCCTCGGACACGTCGGACAGCGCGTCGGGCGCGCAGTAGATCCAGTGCCCGTCCCCGTCGGACTCGACATCGTCGGCTCCCGCCTCCAGTGCCGCCATCATCACCGTGTCGGCGTCGCCCGCCTCGGGCGGATAGGTGATCTCGCCCACCCGGTCGAACATGAAGCTGACGCTGCCGGTGGTCCCGAGGTTGCCGCCGTTCTTCGTGAAGTAGCTGCGGACGTTCGACGCGGTCCGGTTCAGGTTGTCGGTCATCGTCTCGACGATCACGGCGATGCCGTTGGGGCCGTAGCCCTCGTAGCGGACCTCGGCGTAGTCGTCGCCCTCGCCGCCCAGCGACTTCCGGATCGCCCGGTCGATCACGTCGCGCGGGCACGAGGCCGCGCGCGCGGCCTTGACCGCCAGCCGCAGGCGCGGGTTCTTCTCGGGGTCGGGGTCGCCCATCTTGGCCGCGACGGTGATCTCCTTGGCGAGCTTGGAGAACAGCTTGGCGCGCAGCTTGTCCTGCCGGCCCTTCCGGTGCTGGATGTTCGCCCACTTGGAATGGCCCGCCATGATCCCCTCGCTCGTCTGCCGGGCGCTCTATAGGACAGCCCCGCGCCGGCCCGCAAGTCCGCCTAGAGCGGCCAGATCAGCGGGATCAGGAGGCAGGCCACCACCCCCGTCAGCACGTTGAGCGGCACCCCGACCCGCAGGTAGTCGGTGAAGCGGTAGCCCCCCGGGCCGTAGACCATCATGTTGGTCTGGTAGCCGATCGGCGTCGCGAAGGCGACCGAGGCCGAGAACATCACCGCCACCGCGAAGGGCCGCGGGTCCATCCCCAGCGACAGGCCCAGCTCTATCGCGATCGGCGTGTAGATCACCGCGACCGCGTTGTTGGACAGGAACTCGGTCATGACGAGGCCGAGGAAGTAGACGAAGAAGATCATAGCGAACGGCGGCAGGTCGGCCATCCAGGGCGCGGCCAGGCCCACGATCAGCCCCACCGCGCCCGACTGGTCAAGGCCCGCGCCGACCGCGAGCATCCCGAAGATCATCGCGAGAAGCCGGCCGTCGACGAAGGACAGCGCCTCGTCGCTGTCGACGCAGCGCGCGAGCAGGATCGCCGCGACCGCCACGACCGCGAGCATCTGGATCGGGGCCACGTCGAGGGCCGCGAGGATTACCACGCCCGCCAGCGCCGCGATCGCGATCGGGGCCTTGGTCCGGCGGAAGGCGCGCACCGAGGGCTGGCTGATGTCCACGAGGTCCATGTCCGCCGCCAGCCGCTGGATGTCGCCGGGCGCGCCCTCCAGCAGCAGCGTGTCGCCCACGCGCACGATCAGGTCGTCCATCTGGCGGCCGATGTTCTGGTTGCGCCGGTGCGCGGCGAGCACGTAGACCCCGTAGCGCCGGCGCAGCCGCAGTTCGCCGAGCGAGCGGCCCTCCATCCGGCAGCCGGGCGAGATCAGCACCTCGACCGTCTCGGTCGCCACGGAGCTCAGCTTGTCGACGAGCCGCACGTCCTTGCTGGTCTGCATCCCGAGAAGCTGCGTCATCTCGGTCCGCAGGACCACGCGGTCGCCCGCCTCGAGCACCGCGCCGGCGAGGTCGCGGCGCAGCGAGGCGTCGCCGCGCAGCACGTCGATCACGCGCACGCCCTCGTCCTTGAACATCGCGACGCCCAGCACCGGCTGGCCGATCAGCCCCGACCCCTCGGGCACCGCGACCTCGGTGAAGTACTTCATCCGCCGGCGGTCGTTCAGCAGCATCCCCAGCGACTGCCGGTCGGGAAGCAGGCGGCCGGCGAAGAGCGCGAGGTAGATCCCCCCCGCCAGCGTCATCGCGAGGCCGAGCGGCGCGATCTCGAAGATGCCGAAGGGCTCCAGCCCCTCGGCCCGCGCCACGCCGTCCACGAGGATGTTGGTCGAGGTGCCGATCAGCGTGATCATCCCCCCGAGCACCGTCATGTACGACAGCGGGATCAGCAGCTTCGAGGGCGAGAGGTTCATCTTCCGCGCAACCTGCATCACCACCGGGATCATCACGGCCACCACGGGGGTGTTGTTCATGAAGGCCGAGGCGCCGGCGACGAAGCCGAACAGGCCCGCCAGCGTCCGCCGCGGGCTCTCGGCCGCGCGCCTCTCGGCCGCGCGCGTGACCAGTTCCAGCGCGCCGGTGCGGACGAGCCCCCCCATCAGCAGGAACAGGAGCGCGATGGTCCAGGGGGCGGCGTTCGACAGAACCTCGGTGGCGGCCGCGACGGGCAGGATCCCCAGGACCAGCATCACCGCCGCCCCGCCGATCGCCACCGTCTCGGGCGCGTAGGTCTCGCGCAGGAACAGCACCAGCATCACCGCGAGGATCGCCATCGCCACCCAGGGCTGCGCCTCGGCGGGCAGCGTCAGTCCGAACATGCGCGCGCCCCGCCGCTCACGGCCGCTGCCCGGCCAGCCGGCCGCCGACCCGCACCGGCACGACCCGGGCCGCGCGGCCCGTGCGGTCGTCGGTCTCGACATAGACGCCCGAGAGCGTCGCCTCGCCTGCGGCGGGCTCGAACCGTCCCCGGGCCATGCCGGTGATGAACCGCCGCAGGGGCTCGGCCTTGTCCATGCCGATCACGCTGTCGTAGTCGCCGCACATGCCCGCGTCGGTCAGGTAGGCCGTGCCCCCGCCCAGGATCTGCGCATCGGCGGTGGGGACATGCGTGTGCGTGCCCACGACAAGGCTCGCGCGGCCGTCGCAGAAGTGGCCCAGCGCCATCTTCTCGCTGGTCGCCTCGGCATGGATGTCCACGACGACCACCTGCGCGAGGCCGCCCAGCGGATGCGCGCGCAGAACGGCATCCAGCGCGCTGAACGGATCGTCGAAGGGGCGCTTCATGAAGACCTGCCCCAGCGCCTGCGCGACCAGCACCTTGCGCCCCCGCGCCTCGAACACCCGCGCGCCCCTGCCCGGCGCGGCCCTGGCGAAGTTGAGCGGGCGAAGGATGCGCGGCTCGGTCTCGATGAACGAAAGCATGTCCTTCTGGTCGAAGGCATGGTCCCCCAGCGTCACGCAGTCTGCCCCCGCCGCCAGCAGCACCCGCGCATGCTCGGGCGTCAGGCCCACGCCCGCGCTCGCGTTCTCGCCGTTGACGACCACGAAATCGAGCGCCCATTCGGCGCGCAGTCCCGGCAGCCGCTCGGCCACCGCGGCGCGGCCCGCCCGCCCCATCACGTCGCCGAGGAACAGCAGCTTCATGACGCACGGGGATAGGCGGCGGCCCCCGCGCGCGCAAGCGCAATCGGGCCGCGCGCGGCTTTCCGCGCCCCGCCCCGCCGCCTATATCGAGAGGAATGACCGACCTGCCCGCCCCCCTTGCCGACTGGTTCGCCGAACAGGGCTGGACGCTCCACCCCCACCAGCGGGCGATGCTGGCGGCGAAGGACGATCCCGCCACGCTCCTCATCGCGCCCACCGGGGGTGGCAAGACGCTGGCGGGCTTCCTGCCCACGCTGGCCGAACTCGGGGAACGCCCCGACCCCGGCCTGCACACGATCTACATCTCCCCCCTGAAGGCGCTCGCGGCCGACATCCGCCGCAACCTCCGCCGCCCGGTGGAGGGGGCGAAGCTCGCGATCCGCATCGAGGACCGCACCTCGGACACCTCCCACACGCAGCGCCAGCGCCAGCGGGGCGACCCGCCGCACATCCTGCTGACGACGCCCGAAAGCCTCGCCCTCCTGCTCAGCTACGAGGACGCGCCGCGCATCTTCGCCGGATTGCGGCGCGTGATCGTCGACGAGATCCACGCGCTCGCGGAAGGCAAGCGCGGCGACCAGCTCATGCTCGCCCTCTCGCGGCTCGCGGCCCTCGCCCCCGGCCTGCGGCGCGTCGGGCTGTCGGCCACGGTGAACGACCCGCCCGCGCTCGCCCGCTACCTCGACCCGCGCGGCTGCCGCGTCCTCGAGGCCGACCCCGGCCCCGACCCCGACATCGCCATCCTCCACGCCGACGCCCCACCTCCCTGGGCCGGGCGCGGCGGGCGCTACGCGATCCCCGCGATTCTCGACGAGGTGCGCAGGCACGGCACGACGCTCATCTTCCACAACACCCGCGCCCAGGCGGAGCTGTTCTTCCACGACCTCTGGCTTCAGAACGAGGGCGGCCTGCCGATCGCGATCCACCACGGGTCGCTCGCGCGCGAGCAGCGCGACCGGGTGGAGGCGGCGATGGTGGCGGGCGCGTTGCGCGCCGTGGTCTGCACCAGCACGCTCGACCTCGGGATCGACTGGGGCAACGTCGACCTCGTGGTGCAGGTGGGGGCGCCCAAGAACGTCAAGCGCCTGGTGCAGCGGATCGGGCGGGCGAACCACCGCTACGACACGCCCTCGAAGGCGCTGATCGTGCCCGCGAACCGCTTCGAGGTGCTGGAGTGCGTCTGCGCGCTGGAGGCGGTGCGCGAACGCAAGCTCGACGGCGAGCCGCGCGGCCCCGGCCCGCGCGACGTGCTGTGCCAGCACATCCTTCTGATGGCCTGCGCCGGCCCCTTCGATGCCGATGCGCTTTACGCCGAGGTGGCGACCGCCGGCCCCTATGCGGACCTTCCGCGCGAGCAGTTCGACGCCTGCCTCGATTTTGTCGCCACCGGGGGCTATGCGCTGCGCGCCTACGACCGCTGGCAGCGGCTGATGGTCCGCGACGGCCGCTGGACGCTGCGCGACCCCCGCGCGGCGCTGGTGATCCGCCAGAACGTCGGCACCATCATCGACGCCGAGGTGCTGAAGGTCCGCCTCCGGCGCCGCTTCGGCGGCACCCCCCTGGGCGAGGTGGAAGAAGGGTTCGCCGCCTCGCTCACCCCCGGCGACACGTTCCTCATGGGCGGCGAGGTCGTCCGCTACGAGGGCCTGAGCGAGATGACGGTCGAGGTGACCCGCCAGCCCGGCCGCGACCCGAAGGTCGCGACCTTCGCGGGCGCGAAGTTCCCCACCTCCGCCGCCCTGGCGCTGCGGATCGTCGACCTCATGGACCGGCTCGACTGGCCCGAACTACCCGCCCACACCGCCCACTGGCTGGCCCTGCAGCGCGAGGTGAGCCAGCTTCCGCGCGAGGGCCGCCTGCTGTGCGAGACCTTCCCGCACGAGGGGCGCGAGCATCTCTGCGTCTACGGCTTCGCCGGGCACAACGCGCAGCAGACGCTGGGCCTGCTGCTGACGAAGCGGATGGAGGAGGCGGGGCTCGACCCGCTGGGCTTCGTCGCGACCGACTACGCGACGCTCATCTGGGGGCTGGAGCCGGTGCTGGACCCCCTGCCCCTGTTCGATCTCGCCGACATCAAGGCGGGGCTGGAGCAGTGGCTGCAGGGCAACGCCCTGATGAAGCGCACCTTCCGCAACGCCGCGATCATCGCGGGCCTGATCGAGCGCAACGCCAGGGGCCGCCGCAAGACCGGGCGGCAGGCCACCTTCTCGTCCGACATCCTCTACGACACGCTGCGCAAGTACGATCCCGGCCACGTCATGCTCGACATCACGCGCGAGGAGACGATGCGCGGCCTGATCGACTTCGGCCGGGTGGAGGAGCTGCTGACCCGCGTGGCGGGCCGGATCGACGGCCTGCGGCTGCCCCGGGTGACGCCGCTGGCCTTCCCGCTTTTCCTGGAGCGCGGCCGGGTGCCGGTCGAAGGCCGCGCGGCGGAGCGGCTGATGGAGGACCAGGCCGAGCGCCTGATGGCCGCGGCGGGGCTGGCGTAGGGCGTCGTTCTGCGAGACCCGTGTTTCCCTTCCCCCTCCCCCTCGTGGGGAGGGCCGGGGTGGGGGGCCGTCGCGCCCGGAAGCCCCCACCCCATCCCCTCCCCACGAGGGGGAGGGGCGACACTCCCGATACCCGATCGCCCGCCCTTGCGCCGCCCCGGCCTTGCAGGCAGAAGAACGTCCCATGAACGGCTACGGATTCGCCTTCGCCGGTGCCACGCTGACCGCGCTTCCCTCGGGGGCGCTGCACTGGTCCGCGCGCGGCCTTCTGGTCGTGTCGGACCTCCACCTCGGCAAGTCCGAGCGGATGGCGCGGCGCGGTGGCGCGCTGCTCCCGCCCTATGAGACGCGCGCGACGCTGGCGCGGCTGGAGGCCGACCTCGTCGCGACCGGGGCGCGCTCCGTCCTCTGCCTCGGCGACAGCTTCGACGATGCGGCGGCCTGCGACGGGCTGGACGCGGAGGACTGCGACCGGATCCGCGCGCTGGTCGCGGGGCGCGGCTGGCTCTGGATCGACGGCAACCACGACGAGGGGATCGCGGCGCGCGCGCACGGCCTCGGCGGCACCCATGCGGCCGAGGTCGCGCTCGACGGCATCGCCTTCCGCCACATCGCGACCGACGCCGTGCCCGAGGTGTCCGGCCACTGGCACCCCAAGGCCGCGCTCGCGGGCCGCGCGCGGCCCTGCTTCCTGATCGACGCCCGCCGGATCGTCCTGCCCGCCTACGGCGCCTACACCGGCGGGCTGTTCGCGCATGACCCGGCTCTGGCGGGGCTGATGGGGCCGGGGGCGATCGCCGTGCTGACAGGGACGAAGGCGCTGCCCTGCCCGCTGGGCGAGGTGCGGGTGCGGGGGCGGGGCTAGGCGGTCAGCCCCTCGGGCTCCGCCAGCCCGTTCGCGCGGCAGGCGGCGGTCAGCGCGTTCGCGAGGAGGCAGGCGATGGTCATCGGACCCACGCCGCCGGGAACGGGCGTGATCGCGCCCGCGACGGCCGAGGCGCCGGCGAAGTCCACGTCGCCCACGAGCCGCGTCTTCCCATCCCGCTCCACCCGGTTGATGCCGACGTCGATCACCGTGGCCCCCGGCTTCACGAAGCCGGCCGTGATCATCTCCGCCCGACCCACCGCCGCCACGAGGATATCCGCGCCCCGGCAGACGGCGGCGAGGTCGCGCGTGCGGCTGTGCGCCACCGTCACCGTGCAGCTGTCGCCCAGCAGCAGCTGCGCCATGGGCTTGCCCACGATGTTGCTGCGGCCCACCACGACCGCGCTCATCCCCGCGAGCGACCCGTGACGGTCGCGCAGCATCATCAGGCACCCGAGCGGCGTGCAGGGCACCATGGCCTTCTGCCCCGTCCCCAGAAGCCCCACGTTGGAGACGTGGAACCCGTCCACGTCCTTCGCGGGGTCGATCGCGTTGATCACGAGGTCGCCGTCCAGATGCGCGGGCAGCGGCAACTGGACGAGGATCCCGTGCACCGAAGGGTCGGCGTTGAGCCGCGCCACCAGCGCGAGCAGGTCGCCCTCCGACGTATCCGCCGGCAGGCGATGCTCGAACGAGGCCATTCCCGCCTCGCGGGTCTGCGCGCCCTTGTTGCGGACGTAGACCTCGCTCGCGGGGTCCTCGCCCACAAGCACCACCGCAAGGCCCGGCCGCAGGCCGTGCCCGGCGCGGAGCCGCGCGACGTGGCCCGCGACCTGCGCGCGGATTCGGGCGGCGAAGGCGCGCCCGTCGATGACCGCCGCACTCATTCCGGCTTCTCTCCCCTCAGCGAATCCGGCCCGAGAACCGACTCCTCGCGCGCGATCGACCAGTCGATCAGGCGGCGCCACAGCTTCTCCACCAGCTCGGGCGGCAATCCCTGCGCGATCGCGTGGCGCCGGACGTTGGCCACCACCTCCTCCACCCGCGGCGTGATGCGGGCGGGCAGGCCGAGGTCGGCCTTCAGCTCGCCCGCGCGGTCGATGTAGGCCGCCCGCCGCGCGAACAGCGCGACGAGCGCCTCGTCCAGCCGGTCGATCTCGGCCCGGATCTCGGCCATGGTGGTGCAGTCGTGGGGCGGCTTCATGCGAACCTCGCGCGGGGGGGCCGCCCGCGACATACGACGCGGTGCGAGGCCCCACAACGCGTCAGAACAGCCCCTCGACGTCGCCGTCCGCGTTCAGCCGGATCACCTCGGCCGAGGGCACGCGCGGCAGGCCCGGCATCGTCATGATCTCGCCGCAGATCGCCACGACGAAGCCCGCCCCGGCGCTCAGCCGCACCTCGCGCACGGGGACCGCGTGCCCCGTCGGCGCGCCCCGCACCGAGGGGTCGGTCGTGAAGGAATACTGGGTCTTGGCCACGCAGATCGGCAGGTGGCCGTAGCCCGCCGCCTCCCAGGCGCGCAGCTGGTCGCGGATCGCCTTGTCGGCGATCACCTCGTCGGCGTGGTAGATGCGCTTCGCGATCGTCTCGAGCTTCTGGAACAGCCCCATGTCGTCGGGGTAGAGCGGGGCGAAGTTCGACGGCCCCTCCGCCATCGCCACGACCTTGCGCGCCAGGTCCTCGATCCCCGCCGACCCCTGCGCCCAGTGGCGGCACAGGATCGCCTCGGCCCCCTGCTCGGCCACGTAGGCCTTCACGGCCTCGATCTCCGCCTCGGTGTCGGAATGGAAGTGGTTGATCGCCACGACAACGGGAACGCCGAAGCCCTTCACGTTGGCGATGTGGCGGCCGAGGTTCGGGCAGCCCCTGCGCAACGCCTCGACGTTCTCGGCCCCGAGGTCGGCCTTGGCCACGCCCCCGTTCATCTTCATCGCGCGCACCGTCGCCACGATCACCGCCGCGCTGGGCTTCAGCCCCGCCTTGCGGCACTTGATGTCGAAGAACTTCTCCGCGCCCAGGTCCGCGCCGAACCCGGCCTCGGTCACGACGTACTCGCCCAGCTTCAGCGCGGTCCTCGTGGCGATCACGCTGTTGCAGCCGTGCGCGATGTTGGCGAAGGGGCCGCCGTGGACGAAGGCCGGGTTGTTCTCCAGCGTCTGCACCAGATTGGGCTGCATCGCGTCCTTCAGAAGGACCGTCATCGCCCCGTCGGCCTTCAGGTCGCGGCAGTAGACCGGCGCCTTGTCGCGCGTGTAGGCCACGACGATGTCGCCCAGCCTCTTTTCCAGGTCGGCAAGGTCATTGGACAGGCACAGGATCGCCATGACCTCGGAGGCCACGGTGATGTCGAACCCGGTCTGGCGCGGAAAGCCGTTGGCCACGCCCCCGAGGCTGACCACCATGTCGCGCAGCGCGCGGTCGTTCATGTCCATCACGCGCCGCCAGACGATCCGGCGCTCGTCGATGTCGAGCGCGTTGCCCCAGTAGATGTGGTTGTCGATCATCGCCGACAGCAGGTTGTGCGCCGAGGTGATCGCGTGGAAGTCCCCGGTGAAGTGGAGGTTCATCTCCTCCATCGGGACGACCTGCGCATGGCCGCCGCCCGCGGCCCCCCCCTTCATCCCGAAGTTCGGCCCGAGGCTCGCCTCGCGGATGCAGACGACCGCGCGCTTCCCGATCCGGTTCAGCCCGTCGCCGAGGCCCACGGTGGTGGTCGTCTTCCCCTCGCCCGCCGGCGTCGGGTTGATCGCGGTCACGAGGATCAGCTTGCCGTCTGGCCGGCCGGCAAGGCTGCGGATGAAATCCTGCCCGACCTTGGCCTTGTCGTGCCCGTAAGGCAGCAGATGCTCGGCGGGGATGCCCAGCTTCCCCCCGATCTCCAGGATCGGGCGCTTCACCGCCGCGCGGGCGATCTCGATGTCGGTCTTCACGGCCATGGCGGGTTCCCTGCGCTTCGCTCCGGATGGCTTAGCGCGGGCGGCGGGCGGACACGAGCCTCGTTTCCGACGGAAGACGACGCGAAATCGCCAGCCCCCGCGATCAGTCCGTGAAACCCGCCCAGGGGGCCTGCACCGGCACGTGCAGCCGCATCCGGTCGCCGGGGCGCAGCGTGCCCTCGCGTTCCACCCAGGCGGTGACGCCGCGCCGGCCCTTCGCGGCGGCCTTGAACCCCCGTGCGCCTGCAACGCCCGCCTTCTCCATCGTCACCGCCGGCTCGAGGCAGGGCAGGTTCTCCATGTCGACCACGAGCGTCACGCCGTCCGGCCCCTGCAGCCGCGACGAGGGGGGCAGATGCGTGAGGTCGGGGATCCCCTCCAGCACCAGCGAGGCCCCGACCCAGGCGTAGTCGATCCGGCCGATCCCCATCCCCTCCGCGACCGCCGCCATCTCCTCGGCGCTGACGACGCAGAGCTGGCGGACGTTGCGGATCTCGGTGTCGCGGGGGTGCTGCTGGAGCACGCGGCTGCACGAGGGGCGCGTCAGGCCCGCGTGGCTCTCGCGCGCATAGCCCGCGAAGGTCAGCGGCATCTCCTCCACCGGCTCGGACGTGATCACCAGGTTCTCCACCGGCACGACCTGCGTGCCCAGCCAGACGACGGTGCCGTAGTGGTCGGTGGGGGTCAGGACGGGCATGGCGGAACCTTCAGGATCAGGAAGATGCGGCGGAACGGGAACAGGACCGACCCGTCCGCCTCGCGCGGATAGGCCTCCTCCATAGCGGCCTCGTAGCGCGCCGTGAAGCGGGCGGCCTCGTCCGGCGACAGCGCGGCGAGGACCGGGCGCATCGCCGTCGCCGCGGTGAAGGCCGCGACCGGGTGCCCGCTCGCCGGGCCGAGGCGCTGCAGGTAGGTCGTCTCCCACAGGTCGGCCGCGCCGAGCGGGGCCAGGATCCGCGCATAGGCCCGCGGATCGAGGACGAAGGGCCGCGCCATCGCCCCGATCCGGCCCGGCGCGATCCCCGCCGCGACCTCGCGCAGCATCCGGTGCGAGGGGGCGTCGTGCTGGCCCGGCACCTGCGCCGCCAGCACGCCCCCCGGGGCCAGCCGCCCCGCCAGCGCGGGCAGAAGCGCCGCATGGTCGGGCACCCAGTTGAGCGCGGCGTTGGCGACGATGAGCGCGGGCGGCCGGTCCGGCGCCCAGGCCGCGAGGTCGGCCTCGGCCAGCGCGTCGTAGGCCCTGGTCGCCCGCGCCCCGGCCAGCATCGCGGGGCTCGCGTCGATGCCCGTCAGCCGCCGGCCCGGCCAGCGCGCGCGAAGCGCGGGCCCCACCGCCCCCGCCCCGCAGCCGAGGTCCGCGATCCCGCCCGCCGGCAGGTCGGGCACATGTGCGATGAGGTCGAGGGCGGGGCGCAGCCGCAGGTCGGCGAAGGCCGCGTAGGCCGAGGGGTTCCAGTCGGCCACGCTCAGAGCCAGCCCTTCCGCCGGAAGAGCAGGTACGGCAGCACCGCCGAGACCACCATCGCCACCAGCGCGGCCGGGTAGCCCCACCACTGGCGCAGCTCGGGCATGACCTCGAAGTTCATCCCGTAGATCGAGGCGATCAGCGTCGGCGGCAGGAAGACGAAGGCCACGACCGAGAAGATCTTGATGATGTCGGACTGCCGGATGTTGATGACCCCCAGCGTCGCGTCCAGCAGGAAGGCGATCTTCTTGTCATGCGCGGCGGCATAGTCGACCAGGGACCGCAGGTCGCGCTGCAGGATCTTCAGCCGGCCGCCGTCGATCGCCCTCGCGCCGGCGCGGTCGGCCCTCGCCGCCGCGAGGAACCCCAGAAGCCGTCCGATCGAGCTCTGCGATTCGGTCACGCGCCCGTTCAGCTCCTCGGCCCGCCCGATGCGCTGCAGCACCACCGCCAGCCGGTCGCCCTTGCCCCCCGGACGGTGCGCCTCGAAGATCGCGCGCGACAGAGCGTCGAGCTTCGGCGTCTCGGCCTCGAGGATGTCGGCCATCCGGTCCACGACCGTCTCGAGCAGCGCGAGCAGAACGCCCGGACCGTGCGCGCAGCCGAGATCCTGCCGCTGGGCGGATTCCGCGAAGAGCGCGAAGGCACGCGGCTGGTGATAGCGGATCGTCACCAGCCAATCCCCCACCAGCACGAAGGTGACGGGGGCAAGGTCGGCCCCCTCCTCGCGCGCCTGCGCGAGGATGGAGGCGGTCAGGAACAGCGCCTGCTCCTCGGCATAGAGCCGCGACGAGGTCTCGATCTCGGCCATGTCCTCGCGTGTGGGCACGTCGATCCCGACGGCGGCCTCGACCGCGCGTTCCTCCTCGGGCGTGGGGTTCAGCATGTCGATCCAGACCGCGTCCCGGACTGCGGCCAGCGCGTCCGCGCCGCTGCCGACCGGCACCAGCCGCCCGCCGTCCGCCCTGTGGATCGTGATCATGCGTGCCCCCGCCGCTGCCCCGCGCGCAGGGAAGCACCAATCGCGGCGAAGGGGAATGCCGCGCGCGCGGGTCCGGAAACGACGAAGGCCCCGCCGGGGGGCGGGGCCGTCGCCGGGGCGTCCGGGATCAGGACGCGGGTTCGGGGGTGAGGCCGCCGTCGATCTTGGGCGCCTTGGGCTTCGTCTTCGGGATCCCGGCGATCGAGGAACCCGGCGGCGACGCCGGCGGGGCCGCGTCGTCGTCGGACCCCAGCACCTCGCCCGCGATCACCCGGCGGATCTGGTCCCCGGTCAGCGTCTCGTACTCCAGCAGACCCTTGGCCAGACGCTCGAAATCCTCGGCCTTCTCCAGCAGGATCGACCGCGCGGTCTCGTAGCCCTCGTCGATGAGACGCTTCACCTCGTCCTCGATCAGCGCCTTCGTCTCGGCCGAGACGCTGAAGCCCGCGGTGTTGCCCTGGTAGCCCTCGTGCGCCTCGGCGTAGTCGATGTTGCCGATCCGGTCCGACATGCCCCAGCGCATGACCATCGCGCGCGCCAGTGCCGACGCCTGCTGGATGTCGCCCGCAGGCCCGGAGGAGACGCCCTCCTCGCCGTACTTGATGATCTCGGCGGCCTTGCCGGCCATGGTCATGGCGATCTTCTGCTTGCCCTCGTCCTTGTGCATGTTGAGCCGGTCCATCTCGGGCAGGCTCACGACCATGCCCAGCGCGCCGCCGCGCGGGATGATCGTCGCCTTGTAGACGGGATCGCACTTGGGAAGGTTCATGCCGACGATGGCGTGCCCCGCCTCGTGGTAGGCGGTCTTCTCCTTCTGGTCGGCGGTCAGCACCATGCTGCGCCGCTCCGCCCCCATCATCACCTTGTCCTTCGCGTTCTCGAAGTCCTCCATGGTGACGAAGCGCCGGCCCACGCGCGCGGCCATCAGCGCCGCCTCGTTCACGAGGTTCGCGAGGTCCGCACCCGAGAACCCGGGGCAGCCGCGCGCGATGATGCGCAGGTCGACGTCGGGCCCGACGGGCACCTTCCGCGCGTGGACGTTGAGGATCTTCTCGCGCCCCTTGATGTCGGGGTTCGGCACGTGGATCTGGCGGTCGAAGCGTCCGGGGCGCAGCAGCGCCGGGTCGAGCACGTCCTTGCGGTTCGTGGCGGCGACGATGATCACGCCCTCGTTCGCCTCGAAGCCGTCCATCTCCACCAGAAGCTGGTTCAGCGTCTGCTCGCGCTCGTCGTTGCCGCCGCCGATGCCCACGCCCCGCGCGCGGCCCACGGCGTCGATCTCGTCGATGAAGACGATGCAGGGCGCGTTCTTCTTGGCCTGCTCGAACATGTCTCGCACGCGGCTCGCGCCCACGCCCACGAACATCTCCACGAAGTCCGAGCCCGAGATGGTGAAGAACGGAACGCCCGCCTCGCCCGCGATGGCGCGCGCGAGCAGCGTCTTGCCGGTTCCCGGCGGGCCGACCAGCAAAGCGCCCTTCGGGATCTTGCCGCCGAGGCGCGAGAACTTCTGTGGGTTGCGCAGGAACTCGACGATCTCCTCGAGCTCCTCCTTGGCCTCGTCGATGCCGGCCACGTCGTCGAACGTCACACGGCCGTGCTTCTCGGTCAGCAGCTTCGCGCGGGACTTTCCGAAGCCCATCGCCCCGCCCCGGCCCCCGCCCTGCATCCGGTTCATGAAGAAGATCCAGATTCCGATCAGCAGCAGGAAGGGCAGCCACAGCGACAGCAGGCTGAAGAAGCCCGACTGCTCCTGCGCCTCGGCGCGGACCTCCACGTTGTTCGCGATCAGGCGCGGGGTCAGGTCGTCGCCCTCGGGGCGGATCGTGACGTAGCGGTTGCCGTCGCGGCTGGTCACGAGCACCCGCTCGCCGTCCAGCGTCACCGAGGCGACCTCGCCCGCGTCGACGCGGCTGATGAAGTCCGAATAGGACAGGGTGCGCGAGGCCCCGGGCGCCTGCCCGCCCCCGAAGAGGTTGAACAGCGCGAGCACCAGAAGAAGCAGCACGACCCAGAATGCGATGTTGCGAGCGTTCCCCACCAGGGCGATCCTCCGTGGCCCGCGGAACTGCCGGCGGGCGTCGCGATCAAGATAGTCAGATCGGCGGGGGGTTCAATGCGATAACGGCGGCAGGCCGAAACCCGCCGCAAGTGTCGCAGCCCAGCCCTCCGGCCGCCCCGCCAGCGGCGCCGCGACGAGGCTCCCGCCGCGCCAGACCGCGGGCGTCACCGCCAGCACGTCGCGCGGAAGGCCCGTCGCGCGCCAGTCCGGGCAGGCCCGCAGCCCTGCGGCCCCCAGGGCGGCCAGGTGCAGGTCGGGGGCATGGGGGCCCGCGAGCCGCCAGCGCCCGTCCCAGGGCGCGTGGGTCGCGGCGACGAGGCCCGCCACCGCGCGGGGCTCGCGCGCGATGATCGCGGTCGCGTCCCGCGCGCGGATGCGGCAGCCCGCCAGCGTGGCGTCGCGCCCGGCGCGGACCGCCTCCAGCACCCGGCCGGTCGCCGGCCCGCGCGGCGCGTGCGCGCCGCCCGCCACCC
>ERZ1066122.347-NODE-347-length-49700-cov-10.324947_pt1 | contig 49700 bp, 46 predicted proteins | sample MGYA00382769_ERZ1066122 | MGnify/ENA primary metagenome ERZ1066122 (study PRJEB33369, sample SAMEA5778352) | biofilm metagenome | biome: Industrial cooling water; feature: Water cooling tower basin; material: Biofilm | place: United Arab Emirates | collected... | reverse complement strand
AGACCAAGCGATTCGATCACGATGTGCTGGAGATCCTGCACGACTTCTCCAAGACCGCGGCGTTGCGCGGTATCGACTATCGACTGGTCGGCGTGCCGACCCTCACGGCTCCTTCAAGCGGCGGACACTGAGCATGGAGTTGTATCAGCAGTTGTTCGAGAACAACCGTCGGTGGGCCGACGCGGTGCGAGCCGACGATCCCGAGTACTTCGAGCGACGCTCGGCCATCCAGGAGCCGCACTTCCTGTTCATTGGCGGCCATGACTCGCGAATCCCGAGCGAGGCCATCACGGGGACGAAGCCGGGCGAAGTGCTCATGCACCGCAACATCGCCAATCAGGTCCACCCGAACGATCTGAACACCCTCGCGGTGATCGAGTACGCGGTGGAGGTGCTCGATGTGCGCCACATCGTGATCAGCGGACACTACGGCTGCGGTGGCATCCGTGCGGCCATGCGCGAGATGGGTCACGGCGTGATCGACCACTGGCTGCACGTCGTGCGCGAAGTGCGCCAGCAGCACGCGGCGGAACTCGCCGCGCTACCCGATGATCAGGCGCGCGAGGATCGGCTCGTCGAGCTCAATGTGGCGAAGCAGGTCTTTCAACTCGCCCGGACGCCCATCATTCAGCGCGCGTGGTCGCGTGGCCAGCGCCCGATTCTGCACGGAACCGTCTACGATACGCACGACGGACTGCTGCGGCCGCTCGTCTCGGGCGTGTGCGACGACGCCACGCTGGCGACCGCGCAGTCTCGTCCGGTGACCAGCTACGTCGCCGAGTTGCAGCACGATCTCGTCACGCGCTGAACGCCGCGCGACGTCCTCCCCAGGCGGTGGAAACGCGAACGGGCGCCCCAAGGGGCGCCCGTTCGTTGTTGCACCGGAGTGCAGGGCTCAGTACATGCCGCCCATGCCGCCGCCCGGACCCGCCGGCGCGGCCGGCTTGTCTTCCTTCCGCTCCACGATGAGGGCTTCCGTGGTGAGGAGGAGCGACGCGATCGAGGCCGCATTCTGCAGTGCCGTGCGTGTCACCTTGGTCGGGTCGATGACGCCGGCCTGCACCAGATCCTCGTACGTGTCGGTCAGCGCGTTGTAGCCGAAGTTCTGCTCCTTGGCCTGACGCACCTTCTCGACGACGATCGAGCCCTCGCCACCCGCATTCTGCACGATCATGCGGAGCGGCTCCTCAATGGCGCGCTTGATGATCTCCACGCCGATCTGCTCATCGCGATCGGAGAGGTTCACATTCTTGAGCGCCGACTGCGCGCGGATGAGCGCCACACCGCCACCGGGGACGATGCCCTCTTCCACGGCCGCACGCGTGGCGTGCAGCGCGTCTTCGACACGCGCCTTCTTTTCCTTCATCTCGGCCTCGGTGGCCGAGCCGACCTGGATCACGGCGACGCCGCCGGAGAGCTTGGCGAGACGCTCCTGCAGCTTCTCCCGATCGTAGTCCGACGTGGACTTGTCGATCGCCGAGCGGATCTCCTTGATGCGGCCTTCGATCTGCTCCTTCTCGCCGTGGCCATCGATGACCGTCGTGTTGTCCTTGTCGATCACGATGCGCGCCGCGCGGCCGAGATCGGAGAGCACGGCGTTCTCGAGCTTGAAGCCGACTTCCTCGGACACGACCTGACCCTTCGTGAGGACCGCGATGTCCTGCAGCATCGCCTTGCGGCGGTCACCGAAGCCCGGGGCCTTGACGGCGCAGACGCGCAGCGTGCCACGGAGCTTGTTGACGACGAGCGTGGCGAGCGCCTCGCCCTCGACGTCTTCGGCGATGATGAGGAGCGGCTTGCCGGCCTGCGCGACCTTCTCGAGCGTCGGGAGCAGGTCCTTCATGGCCGAGATCTTCTTGTCGTGGATGAGGATGAAGGCGTCCTCGAGCACCGCCTCCATCTTCTCCGGATCCGTCACAAAGTACGGCGAGAGGTAGCCGCGGTCGAACTGCATGCCCTCGACCGTGTCAAGCGTCGTGTCGAGGCCCTTGGCCTCTTCGACGGTGATGACGCCGTCCTTGCCGACCTTCTCCATCGCTTCCGCGATGAGGTTGCCGATCTCGGAGTCGTTGTTGGCCGAGATCGTGCCGACCTGCGCGATTTCCTTCTTGCCGCTGGTCGGGACGGAGATCTTCTTGAGCTCTTCCGTGATCGCGGCCACGGCCTTGTCGATGCCGCGCTTGAGCGCCATCGGGTTCGAGCCGGCCGTCACGTTCTTGAGGCCTTCGCGGAAGATGGCCTGCGCGAGCACCGTCGCGGTGGTCGTGCCGTCACCGGCGAGGTCGGACGTCTTGGTCGCGACTTCCTTGACCATCTGCGCGCCCATGTTCTCAATGGGGTCGATGAGCTCGACTTCCTTCGCGACGGTGACGCCGTCCTTGGTCACGGTCGGGGCGCCGAACTTCTTGTCGATGACAACGTTGCGACCCTTCGGGCCGAGGGTGACCTTCACGGCCTCGGCGAGCTGATCCACACCGCGCTTGAGCGCCGCGCGGGCTTCGATGTTGAAATGCAGTTCCTTGGCAGCCATGGTTGCTGATTCGGTTGAGGGGAACGCTTAGTTGATGACGGCGAGTACGTCGGACTCGCGCAGGATCAGGTACTGCTGACCGTCGAGCGTGACCTCGGTGCCGCTGTACTTGCCGTAGAGGACCTTGTCACCGACCTTGACGTCCATCGGGACCCGCTGGTCCTTCTCGAATCGGCCCGGACCGACCGCGACGACTTCGCCCTGCTGGGGCTTTTCCTTCGCGGTGTCGGGGATATAGAGGCCACCGCGCATCTGCTCGGCTTCTTCAAGCGGCTTGACGACGACGCGGTCGGCGAGCGGCGCGACCTTCGCGGCACTCTGGGTGGTCATAGGGAACGCCTCCGAAAGGTGAGTCAGGAACAGTTAGATCTGACGACACACAGTTAGCACTCACCGAGTGTGAGTGCTAACCCACGCGGAAGGTAGTGGCCCCGAACGAGAGCGTCAAGCGGGGCCAGGCCGGGATGCGTCACCGTAACGTCAACAATCGCAACAGATTAGACGTCTGCCAATGAGGCCGACCACGCGCCGGCTGGTGCGTCAACCCGACAGCGACCACCTGCCGTTTCGGCCGTCGGACGGCGCTTTCAGTCGATCAGCTCCAGCGAGCCGCTCCGATGCGTCGTCACCTGCCCCTCGGCGTCTGCCAGCAGAAGCCCCCCGTCGTCGGCCACGCCGATCACTCGCCCGCGGGCCGGCGACGTGGCATGGCGACCGACCGCGACATCACGCGCCGCCCAGGCGTCGCGCTCCGACGGCGAGAGATGTCTCGCACGCGCGCCCAGCGTGAGCAGGGTTGGCGCGAGTGTGGCAATCAGTGAGGCCCGAGGCGTCTCCGCGCGCACGGCGCTGGCGCGCCGGCCCGTGCGTGCAAGCTCGTGGTCGACGTGCTGCGGGATCCGCGTGTTGATCCCGATGCCGATCGCGACCCAATCAAGCGACTGATCGCGCCAGCGCGTCTCGACGAGGACCCCGGCCAGCTTGGCCAACGCCGACGCTGACTGCGCGCGCGCCGCAGCAAGATCGGGCGCGTCGGCCGTCAACACATCGTTCGGCCACTTGAGCCCGACGAACCCGTCGACGTGTGGCGCCACAGCCTGCGCGATGGCCAATCCGACGCGGAGCGACAGGACATCCAACGACGCGACCGTGGCGTCGCGCAGCACCCACGTCATCCAGAGGCCATCGGCGGCCGCCGAGTGCCAGCGCTTGCCACCGCGACCCCGCCCCGCGTCCTGCACATCGGCCACGATCAGCGTGCCGTGAGGCGCGCCGCGCGCGGCCTCCTCGTGTGCGACGTCCATCGTGGAACTCACTCGCGCGTGATGCACCAGCTGCGCGACGCCAAGCGTGGCGAGATCGAGCGCCACACCATCGAGCATCGCGACCGCGCTCACGCGGTCGGTACGCCGCGCGACGAGAGCAACCAGAGCACGACGAGGCCAAGCACCACGCGATACACCGCGAACACGCCGAAGCTGTTGCGCGAGACGAACCGCAGCAGCACCGTGATGGCGAGCCAGCTGCTGATGGCGGCCGCCGTGATGCCGGCGAACAAGGGGCCAAGCGCTCCGGCCTCGCGCACGACCTCCGGCAGCTTGAACACCACCGCGGCCGTGATGATTGGCAGACTCATGAGAAAGGAGAAGCGTGCGGCCGCGCCGCGTTCGAAGCCGAGCGCGCGAGCGGCCGTCATGGTCGACCCACTGCGCGAGACGCCAGGCACGAGCGCGCACACCTGCGCCAGCCCGATGAGCCACGCATCGCGCGCCGACAGCTCGTCGAGCGACCGCACCGTTCCCGCCGCGCGATCCACGATCCAGAGAATCACGCCGAGCAGAATGAGCATGCTGGCCGTGATGGCCGGATGCCGGAATACCGTTTCGGCGTAGTCCTTGAGCAGTACGCCGCCGAGGCCTGCCGGAATCGTGGCCGCGACCAGATACAGCACGCGGCGGTCGGCGACGGTGCGCACCTGCCGTGTGCGCAGGAGCGTGAAGGCGGCCTGCGTGAGTTCGATCCAGTCGCGGCGGAAGTACCACGCGACCGCCACGAGCGTGCCGAGGTGGAGCGCCACATCGAACGCGAGTCCGGGATCACGCCAGCCGAGCAACCAGGGGGCGAGCGCCAGATGCGCCGAGCTGCTGACGGGCAGGAACTCGGTGAGTCCCTGCACAAGGCCAAGAATGATGGCCTGCAAGATGGTCATGCGCGGATCAGGGCGAGCGTGCGGGTATAGAGGGCTTCGTACTGCGCGACGATATCACGTTCGTCGAAGCGCGCGCGCGCGTCGGCGGCGGCGGCCGCACTGGTCACCTCCCAGCGTCGGCGATCGGCGAGCACGTCCATCGCAGACGACGCCATGCCCTGCACGTCACCGACCGGATGCAACCATCCCGTGACGCCGTCACGCACCACTTCGGGAAGGCCACCGGCATTGGAGGCCACGACGGGGACGCCGCAGGCGAGCGCCTCGAGCGCGCTGAGCCCGAAGCTCTCCGAGGCACTGGGAAGGAGAAACAGATCGGCGCCGGCGAGGAGCGGGGCGACGGAATCGATGCGCCCGAGGAAGCGGACGTCGTGATGCACGCCGAGCAAGCGAGCCTCGGCCTCGGCCTCGACTCGTTCCGGACCATCGCCCACCATGACGAGCACACTCGGGACCTGCGCGTGCACCTGCGCGAAGACGCGCACGACATCGCGCACGCGCTTGACGGCACGGAAGTTGGAGATGTGCATGACCACACGCTTCCCTGCGTCGGCGATGTCGGGAAACGGCGAGGTGTGGGCGCGCCGGTCGAACAGTGCCGGATCGATGAAGTTGTAGATGACTTCGACGCTGCACCCCGAGCAGCCGAAGGCGCGGAGCGTCTCTTCTCGCAGGTGCGAAGACACCGCCGTCACCGCATCCGACTTCTCGATGGAAAACTTGGTGATGGTGTGGAACGAGCGTTCCTGCCCCACGATCGTGATGTCGGTTCCGTGCAGCGTGGTCACGACCTTGATGTCGCGCCCCGTTTCGCGCAGCATCTCGCGTGCAATCCACGCGCTCGTGGCGTGCGGAATCGCGTAGTGACAATGCAGGATCTCGAGGTCGTGATCGCGCACGACCTCGTGCATCTTCACGGCGAGTGCAAGGTCGTACGGCGGGAACTCGAAGAGCGGATAGCGCGCCACCTCCACCTCGTGGAAGTACACACGCGGCAGGTAGTTCGGCAGCCGAAACGGCTGCTGATAGGTGATGAAGTGCACCTCATGACCGCGTGCGGCGAGCGCGATGCCGAGTTCCGTGGCCACCGCGCCGGAGCCACCGTAGGTCGGATAGCAGGTAATGCCGATCTTCACCGTGTCTCCTCGCAGTGCCTCTGCCACCAGCGCTGCGCCTGCGCGACGTCGTCGGCCGCCTGCGGATTCACGCGCAGCACCGGCGCGTCGCCGAGCTGATGGCGAAACCAGGTACGCTGCCGTTTGGCGTATTGTCGCGTCTGCACAGTCACCGTCTGTATGGCCTCTTCTCGCGTTGCCTGACCACGTCGCCAGGCACGCATCACTTCGTATCCCGTTGCCTGCCACGCCGGCGCCGACTCCGGCACCGTCGCCTGCAAGCGATCCACTTCGTCGGCCCAGCCACCGTCCACCATGTCGTGCACGCGAGCCGCAATGCGGGCCACGAGCGGTGTTCCCGGGTCGACCACAAGATAGCGCACCGTGAGAGCCGGCAGCGCACGCGACTGCGCGTGCCACGTGGAGAGTGGCACGCCGGTGAGCAGCGCGACCTCGACGGCCCGGCGCCACTGCGTCGGCCCAAGCGCAGCGCGCGGCGCATCGAGCCGCGCACACCAGCGTCGCAGCTCGTCCGGCGAGCGGGTGTCAAGCCATTGCGAGAGGGCCTCCCGCGCGCGCGCGTCGAGCGGCGGGATCGGCGCCAGTGGCGAGACCAGCGCCCGGATGTAGAAGCCGGTCCCGCCAACCACGAGCGGTACGCGACCGGCGGCTCGTGCCTCCTCGATGGCCCGGTGCGCCATGCTGGCCCACTGCCACGCCGACCAGCGCTCGGTGGGGTCAGCCACATCGATGCCCACGTGGGGCACGAGTGCGAGTTCCTCGCGGGTGGGCTTGGCCGTGCCGATGTCGAAGCCGCGATAGATCTGACGTGAGTCGGCGCTGATGATCGTGGTGGGCACCGCGCGACTGAAGGCGAGTGCCAGCGCCGACTTGCCGGCGGCGGTGGGGCCACAGATGACGGCGATCGGTGGTGCGGGCGCGCGCACGCGTTCGTCAGACTCACCCACGTCCGAACCGACGATCGAGTTCGTCCCACGACAGTCGGACAATCACCGCGCGACCATGCACATCATTGGCCGGAAGCGTCGTGCGTGCGAGATCCACGTACAGCGCGCGCATCTCACCGGGCGACAGCGCGTCGCCGGCCTTGATCGCGGCCTTGCACGCGATCGTGGACGCGAGCCGCTCGTGTCGCGCCGCGTCGGAAGCCCCTCGATCACCCGCGAGCGCGGCCAAGGTATCGCGCAGACAGCGTTCGGCGTCGAACCGTGGATGGGGCAACGGCACCGCCTGGACGAGCAAGGTGTGTCCACCAAACTCCTCGATCTCGAACCCCAGCGATGCGAAGAACGGCGCAGCGCGCTCGAACGCGTCCGCTTCGGCCGCCGACACATGCAGGGTCATGGGAAAGAGCAGTCGCTGCGCCGGCATGCCTCCACTGGTGAGCTGGTGCAGGAACCGCTCGTAGAGCACCCGCTCGTGCGCCGCGTGCTGATCGATGAGCACCACGCCATCGGCGTGTTCGAACAGCAGATATGTTCGCCGCAGTTGAAGGAGCGGCGGAACAGTGATGTCCTCGAGATCACGCGACGGGACCGGTGCTTCGGGCGCGGCGACGCTATCTACGCCCACCTCGAACGAGGCGTCGGACGGCGCGTTGCTGCCGTCGCCGCGCGAGGTCGCGTCAGACGCGGGGGCGGGCACGGCGAACAGTCCATCGGCGGGTGGCGCCGTGGGGACCTGCAACAACCACGACGTCGCCGGCGCTTGCGTGGACTCCGGGCGGTCCGCCGGCGCGTTGTCCGACGTGGCTGACCACGTGCGCCAACCGATGCCGGCAGCAGCGTCGAACGTGCCGAGCGCGCGCCGCACAATGTGTTCGAGCGCACGCTCCGTATTCCAGCGATCATGCAGACGCACTTCCGCCTTGGCCGGATGCACGTTGACATCCACATCGCTCGCTGGCAGGGTGAGTTCGAGCACGAGCGATGGACGCAATCCGGACGGCAAGGTCGAGCGGTAGGCCGCCTCCGCTGCGCGCACGAGTCCCGCGTCGCGTACGAGCCGTCCGTTCACGATGAGCAGCAGGCGACGCGCGCGTGTGCCAACGTCGGCCGGTCGTTCGATGAGGCCGCGGCAGTGCAGCACGCCGTAGACATCGTCGAGATCGACGAAGCGTTCGATGGCCTCACCAGGCCAGAGCGCCGCGAGGCGTGCCCGCAACGACGGGGCCGCGGGCACATCGATCGCCACGCGACCATCGTGGCGCGCGATCAGGTGCACGTCGCGCCGCAGCACGGCGATCTGCGCCATCGTGTCGGCAATCGCGCGCCACTCGCTGCGCGCGCCCTTCAAGAACTTGCGGCGCGCTGGCGTGTTGTGAAAAAGCCGTCGCACGTGTACGGTGGTGCCACGTCGACGCGCGATGTCCTCGACCGACGTGATCACACCACCACTGCCCCGCACCGCCGTCCCCGCGCCATCCGAAGGCGCAGTTTCGACCGCGAACTCGGACACCGACGCGATCGCCGGCAACGCTTCCCCTCGAAAGCCGAAGCTCGAGACGCCGACGAGGTCCTCGGCGCGGCGAATCTTGCTCGTGGCGTGTCGTTCGAGTGCGAGCATCGCATCGGCGCGCGGCATGCCGCTGCCGTCGTCGGCGACGCTGATGAGCGCGCGTCCGCCGTCCTCGATCGTCACCTCGACCGTGCGCGCGCCGGCGTCGAGTGCGTTCTCGACGAGTTCCTTCACCACCGAGGCGGGACGATCAACCACCTCACCGGCCGCAATCTGATCGGCGACGGGTCCCGGCAGGATCTGAATGCGCGGTGTCTCGGGCACGGTGGGCGTCATCGGATATTCACCAACGCGTCGTCGGGGAGCCAGCCAACGCGCCCGTCCGCGTGCGTGACGGCGATCCACGTCGCGGCGGCGGTTGCATCGACACGCACCGCATCACGACGTACCACGTCGCCCGTGGCGACCGAGCCCAGCGCATTGGCGTCCATTCCGGGTGCGACGCGCAGTGGCAGCGGCGCCCGAACGATCGAGAGTGTCTCGGTGTGGACACTGCGCTCGGTGCGCCACACCACCGCGCCGAGCACCGCCGCGCTCACGACAGATCCGCCGGCAGTCAACCACACCGCGCGTGCGCGAGGCGCGGGCACGATCGCGACGTACAACCACGCGCCAACCCACAGGAGGACGGCGCCACTCACCAGCAGGTTGCGCGGGAGGTCCGGCACCGCAGCGATCCCTTCGCTCTGCCCCGCCCCGAGGCGTTGCAGGCGTGCGCGTACGTCGTCGGCGGCAGGATCGAGCTGAAGCGCGCGGTGCCAGGCGCGCACTGCCTGCACCGTGTCACCCGCCGCCCACGCGGCGGAGCCGGCGTTGACCCACGCATCCACGCGTGCTGGCGACTGTTCCGCGACCGCGCGGAACTGCTCGGCCGCCCGTGCGAACTGCCCCGCATCGAACGCCGCGAGCGCTTCCGCGAAGGTGGCGGTCGCCGGCGCGGCGAACGCGCTCTGCAACGTGATGGGCGCAACCGTCGCGGCGGGTTGCGCACCAATCCGCCACGCGAAGCCCGCAGCACTGGCCAGCGTGAGCACAAGCACCAGCACCACGGGCGCCATGCGCCCACCACGTCGTGTGCCAACAGCCGACGGCTCGTGCGCGCTCGGCAGCGCCTCGGCACGTACGGCCCCCAGCAACTCCACGATCCGCGCGTCGAGTGCATGCGGATCACGCGACGACGCCGTTGCCTCCGGTGCGCCCCAGGCGAGGGCGTCGAGTTCATGGCTCAGGCGAACGACACGCGCCGTGGTTTCCCGCGTCACACCGCGTCGGCGCAATCGGCGCTCCAGTTCACGCACCGACCCCACGAGCTCCGCATTGGCCTCGAGCGTGCGCGCGAGCGCATCGAGCCATTGGCGTCGACGCTCGCGCGCGGCGCGCGTTTCGGTGGACACCGTCGACGGCGTGGCCAACGGCTCACCGATCGCCGTCACCGTGATCGACGTCCGGAGGCGATCATCATGGAAGCGAGCGCCCGGAACTTCCGACACGGCGGCTGCGCCGACGGCACGCTGCTCCGCGCTCGCATTCCTCGACGCGTCACGCCGTCCCACGCGGCGGCGCCGCCACAGGACCGCACACGGCGCCAGCGCGACGATCGCCCACACGACGGGTTGCTGCGACCACGGCCGAGGCACGTCGCCACGGTCGGTGCGCCGCAGCGGCAACGTGCGTACGGCGTCCTCCACTTCCGGCGGTGGGACAAACTCCCCGGCGGTCACGACGAGCCGCACCGAATCCGTCGCGACCGCGTCGTAGCGCGCCGTCCACGGATCGAAGTACACGTAGCGCACACCGGGCAGCACGAGCTGCCCTTCACGCGACGGCGTGACGAGCCAATCGAACTCCTTTTGGCCACGGATGAACTGGCCCGTGCTATCGACACGCACGCGCTCACTCGATTCAACCAGCGTTGCCCCATCGGCCTGCAGCGACGGACGAGGCCAGAGCTTCACGTTGCCACGTCCACTCACGCGCACCGTCAGCAGCACCGGCTCTCCGACGCGCGCCGACGGCGCATCGAGCGTGGCGCGCACGCTGATTTCGCCCACTGCGCCGCTGAAGTCCGCCGGCCGGTCGGCTGTCGGGAGTGGCCGAACCACCAACGACACCTCATCGCCCAGCAGCACGGCCATCTCTTCGCGACTGAAGAAGCTCGCGTTGCGCGGCAGTGCGTACGACAATCGTGAGGCCGGAATCACGACGCGACCGGCGGTCAGCGGAAAGACGGCGCGCTGCAGGACGTGCGGATACGCGCGCACGCCCTGGCGCGTGATGGGCGGGAGCGACTGTGGTCCCCCGAGATCGTAGGCGACGACGCCTCGCAGTTCGGCAGGGACCACCTCCGGATTGCGCCGCATGCGCTGCTGCGCGCCCTCGGCGATGAACACGCCAAGTTCGTACGTGGCCTGCTGCCCGATGAACACCGTATCCGGTGTGACCAGCACGTGGAAGTTGACCGGCTCGCGCGGATCGAGTGCGACCCGATCCTGAATGACGGGTGCGCGCGGCTGCCCCCGCAGCACGAGGGGAGCGAGCAGCAGCAGTGCGAACGCGAGCGGCCGGTACAGCGTGCGGCGCCCCATCACCAGTCCTTGCCGCCGGGCGGTGGCGGTTGACGCGTCATGCGCTGTCGCCGCCCCTGGACATCGCGCTCGTCGCGCGCCGCGCTGCTCAGCAACGCTTCGGCCTGCGCACGATCGAGCGCGCCGGAGGAGTGCTCCGGTTCGGGGTTGGCCGACGATGGGTCCTGATTGTCTCCACCGCCTCCCCCACTCCCGCCACTCGGCGGCTGACGTCGCAGCGCGAGTTCGTAGTTCCACTTGCCGTCCATATCGTCGGGCTGCTCGCCGAGATACGCACGATAGAGAGCACGCGCAGCGGCGAATGCCTGCTCCGCCGTATCGCCTTGTGCGCGTCGCGCCCGCAGGAGGTGCCCGAGTCCTTCGTTGAAGCGCGCGCGATCCCGGATGTCACCGTCGCTACTGCGGCGTACCAGTTCGAACAACTCGAGTGCCGCGTCGAGCGAATCGGCGGCGAGCAATGCCGTGGCGAGATTGTAGCGCGTGCGCGCGGACGTATCACCCGCCGCCACCGCATCACGATACGCGGACAGCGCGCCCATGACATCACCATCGGCAAGCCGGGTGGCGGGATCGGGCGCAACTCGACACGCGCCGGCAAGCAGCACCAGCAGCAGCGGCGCGACAGCGGCGACGCTGCGTGGCCGCGCCCGCCAGGTATCGAACAGCAACAGCGCCAGCGCCGGCACGACAAACCACGCGAATCGTGGGACGTGTGCTTCGCGCGCCGAGACGAGCCGTCGCTCCGTCCGCAGCGACGACAACGCCGCGCGGATGCGACCCGCGCGATCGATTGTCTCGGCCGGGACGAACACACCACTGGCCGCCTCGGCCGCGGCGGCGAGCAGATCCGGCACGTAGCGCGTGCGAACGATCTGCCCCTGCTCATCGCGCTTCTCCCGCACGGTGCCACCGAACATCTCGGGAATCGTGGCGCCCTCGGCTGAACCGAAGCCCACGGTAATCAAGACGATCCCGCGCTCCGCCGCAGCGGCCGCTGCCGCGCGCACGTCGGCCTCGTCCTCGAACGCTTCACCATCGCTCATCACGATGAGCGCCCGATCGGCATTGCTGCGCGGTTCACCAAGCAGCTCGATGCCTTGCCGAATGGTCCGTGCCAGCGAGGTCCCGGCCTGCCCCACCGTTTCGGGCGAGAGATTCTCGAGATACAACTCGATGGCCCCTTCGTCCGCCGTGAGTGGCGTGAGGATATAACTGCGTCCCGCGAACGCGATGACGGCCAGTCGGTCGGCGCGCGAACCGGCGCGGAGCCGCCGCACCTCGAGCTTCATGCGTTCAAGACGCGATGGACGCTCATCGCGCGCCATCATGGACAGCGAGGCATCGAGCGCGACCGCGATATCGAGGCCGCGCTCCTCCTGCTCCGATGTCAGCGTGCCCCAGCGCGGACCGGCGAGCGCCGCCGCGCCCAGCAGCGCCACCAGGCCGAGGCGCAGCGCGCGTCCACCGGCGGTGCGACGTGCACCACCGAGGCGGGCCAGTGTTGGTGTGGCTGCGAAGCGCGCCAGTCGCGCACGTCGCCGCCGCTCGTGCCAGAATACGGTGCCGAGCACGAGGGCCGGCAGCAGCACCAGCAACGCGGCCGCCATCGGCCACGGCAGATCGAGGCGCAGCGATTCGGTGTTCACGGTACCGCTCCACGCCACGCGAGCAGCCAGAGCTCCCCAACGAGCGCCAGCATGGACAGCAGCAGCGGCCACTGGAAGCGTTCGGTGTATTGCACGAACGTGCGCGCCGCGACGGGCGATCGTTCGAGCTGATCGATCTGCTCGAAGATACGCTGCAGCGCCTCGGCATCGCGGGCGCGGAAGTAGCGGCCCCCGGAGCCCTCGGCGATCTCCGTGAGCAGCGGCTCATCGATGCGCACGGGACGATTCTCGTACCGCAGTCCGAACAGACCGCGTCCAACGGGCGTCGGCGCGACGCCCTCCGACCCGATACCAATAGCGTAGATGCGAATCCCGAACGCGGACGCGGCCTGCGCCGCCGTGCGCGGATCGATCGCGCCGCGGTTGTTTTCGCCGTCAGTGAGCAGCAGCATCACGCGCGAGCGACCATCGGCGCTGCGCAAGCGATTGGCCGCCGTCGCGATCGCGGTCCCGATCGCTGTTCCGTCTTCGAGCAACCCGGGCTGCAGATTCTGAATCGCGGCGAGCACCACGGGATAGTCCGACGTCAGCGGCACCTGCGTGAGTGCTTCGCCAGAGAACGCGATGACGCCGATGCGATCGGTGCGCCGTCCCGTCACGAAGGCCTGGGCCCGCTCCTTCGCGACCTCCATGCGATTCTGCGGCTGAAAATCTTCGGCGAGCATCGAGCTCGAGATATCGACGACGAGGGCGATGTCGATGCCATCCCGTGTGACGTGCTGCGCACTTGCGCCGGTCCTCGGTTGCGCCAGTGCGACCACGAGCGCGGCAATGGCGAGCCATCGCAAGCGTGGCGCCCAGCGTGCGAGCGACCGGCGCGGTTGCGGCGCGCGCGCGAGCAGCGCGGTGCGCGAGAAGACCAGCGCCGGCGGCTGACGCCGGCGACGCTGCGCGTACGCGACGAGCGGCAGCAGCAGCAATAACGCGAGCACCCACGGTCGACCGAAGTCGATCGCGAAGAGCGCATCGCGAGCCGCCGCGAGCCAGGCGAGCAGCGTGGCGGTCATGGCGAACGGCCAACCATGGTCGCGCGTGCGCGGGCTTCCTCGGTGACCCGCGCGTCGACCGATGTCGGGAGCGACGGCGACCCGTCGTTCGCACCGCCCGCGTCGGCCGCGCGCTGCGCGGCGCGTTGCGCGGCATCACGCGCTTCCACGTCGTCCACGATGGCTCGCGCCGAGGCCACGAGGCGGCGTGCCACGTCCGGATCGAGCGCGCGTCCGGCGTACTTCACGGTGTCGGCCGCGACAAACAACGCGAGCAGCGCGTCGGCGGGCACACGCGGATCGTGCTGCACATCCGTCAACACTTCGGCGCTCGTCTGCGCAAGCGACGTCGTGGGCACACGCGCCACGAGATACGTGCGCAGGATTTCGACCGACAGCGTAACCGTACGTCCGTGCTCACCCGCGTCCGCCAACGCCAGGCGCTCGAGTCGGTCGAAGGCCTGCATCGCGCGCTCGTACGGGCCCACAACGGCCGGCACCGCGGCGACCCCACGGCTCGGGCGCCGGCGCCAGCGACGCCAGCCCCACCACGCCATCAGCGCGGCGATCGCGACCCAGAGCGGCCACCAGCGCTGCCACCACGGCATTGGTGCGGCAAACGGTGGTTTGAACGGTCGCGGCTGATGCGCGGCGGTGTCGGCCGGGAGCACACTCTGCACATAGACGCGAGCGTCCGCGAGCCGGACGGGCACGGTATCGGCATCCACGATCACCAACGCGGGTGGCCACGTCGTGGCGACCGCGCCAGTGTCCCACGCGGCCACCACGAACGTGACGAGCTCCTCCCGCGTGTCCGCATTGCGCGTTGCTGCACCCGAATCGTTCGCGGCAGCCCGCCGCACCATGGGAGCGCGGGGCGCAATCACCGCCGTGGAGTCACGCAGTTCCGGCCACTCGATGCGCGCCGCCGCGGGCACGCGCACGCGTACTGTCACCGTGAACGGATCACCGACGCGCACCGTGTCGGCGGAGACGCGTACGCCCGCCTGAACGCGAGCCGCGAGCGGTGCGGTCGCGCCCGCCGACTGCGCCACGCCGCGGTTCGACGCGCCGAGCAGCGCGCCACACACGATCAGTAGCGCACGCCACCGCCTCACGGGCGGCTCCCTCGCGCCGTCGATCGTACGGCACCATGTGCACGGCGCGATCGCGCACGGAAGAAGCCCAGCAACGGCTCGGCGTAGCCGAGCGTGGTGTCCACGACAATCTCGTCGATGCCGAGTCGAGTGAACACGGCACGGCGGCGTGCCTCTTCCGCTTGCACCTGCGCGGTAAACCACGCCCGCACATCGGGATCGTCGGTGTCGAGCTCGACCACCTCGTCAGTTTCCGGGTCGACAAAGCGCGCGACACCAACGTGCGGCAGTTCCGTCTCAGCCGGATCGCCGAGCGACACCGCAATCACGTCATGACGCTGCGCGAGCAACGAGAGCGGCCGTTCGTAATCGTCGCCGACGAAATCGGAGCAGACAAACACCACCGACCGGTGCGGCAACAGCCGCCCGAGCCGCTCGAGTGGCGCCGTAAACGCAGTGCGTGTCCCGCGCGGGCGCACGGTAAGCAGATCCCGCACGAGTCGCAGCGCGTGTCGGCGCCCCTTGCGAGGTGGTACCGCATGTTCGACACGATCGGTGAAGCAGAGCAGACCGATGCGATCATTGTTGCGCACTGCGGCGAGCGCGAGCACCGAGGCGAGTTCGCTCACGAGTTCGCCCTTGAAGCGGTCGCGCGTGCCGAACTGCGACGACCCCGAACAATCGAGCGCCAGCATCACGGTGAGCTCACGCTCTTCGACGTAGCGCTTGACGAACGGCCGGCCCATGCGCGCCGAGACGTTCCAGTCGATCGTGCGCACCTCGTCCCCCGGCTGGTATTCGCGCACCTCGGCGAACTCCATGCCCTGCCCCTTGAAGAGCGAGCGGTAGTCGCCGGCGAACCGGGAGTCGACGAGTCGACGCGTCCGCAGTTCGAGCCGGCGTACCTGCCGCAACACGTCGGCCGGCACGGTGGGCGCGACGCTCACGGGGCCTCGATGCGCCCGAGGATGCGAGTCACGATCACGTCCGACGTCACGCCTTCGGCATCGGCTTCGAAGGTGGTCAGTACCCGATGCCGCAGGACGTCGGGCGCAATCGCCTTGACGTCATCCGGCGTCACGAAGGCACGACCGCGGAGGAACGCGTGCGCGCGCGCTGCCTGCCCGAGGGCGATCGTGGCGCGCGGTGAGGCGCCGAACTCGATGAGCGGCACGAGATCGGCCAGCCCGACATCGGCCGGGTGTCGCGTCGCATGCACGAGTTCCACGATGTAATCGACGAGGCGATCGTCCATGTACAACTCGGCAATGCGCCGACGCGCGTCGAGCAGCTGCGTCGGCGATGCCACGGCCGCGACCGCGATCTGCTCGCCACCCGCCATGCGCCGCAGGATCTCCTTCTCTTCGGCGCGCGTCGGGTAGCCCACGCGCAACTTGAACATGAAGCGATCGACCTGTGCTTCGGGCAGCGGGTACGTGCCCTCCTGTTCAATCGGATTCTGCGTGGCGAGCACCAGGAACGGTTCGGCCAGGCGATACGTCGTGCCGCCAATCGTGACCTGCTTCTCCTGCATGGCTTCGAGCAACGCGGCCTGCACCTTCGCCGGCGCACGATTGATCTCGTCGGCGAGAATGATGTTCGCGAAGATCGGCCCGTGCTTGACGCGAAACTCCCCGGACGCCTGATCGAAGATCTGCGTGCCGATCACGTCGGCGGGCAGCAGATCGGGGGTGAACTGAATGCGCTGGAAGCTCGTGTGCACCGTCTCCGCGAGGGTGCGCACGGTGAGCGTCTTGGCGAGTCCGGGGACACCCTCGAGCAGTACGTGCCCGCCGGTGAGCAGACTGATCAGCAGCCGTTCGACGAGATACTCCTGACCGACGATGCGTCGCGCGACTTCGTGCAACACCGCCTGCACCATCTGGGCATCGGCGCCGGGTGTCGCGGCCGCGACGGGAGGAGCGGAGGGAACGGTCACGCGTAGGGACTCCAGCTGGATCGGTCAGAGTGCGAACTGTGGCTCGTCACGCGAGCCATGGAGAATACCCGGTCGCCCCATCAGACGTTCGTGCGCCGGGACACGTTGACGGCGCGGCGGGGGGACACGCGCGACGGCGTGACCGGGTTACCCGCGCTCGGCGATGGCCTCGATGGCCGCCCGTTCACTTCGAGAGAGCGAACGGGTCGCGCCGCGTGGCAGGTCCCCGAGCTCCACTGGGCCATAACGCGTCCGCACCAGTTGCTCGACCGTGAGCCCGAGTGCGTCGCACAGTCGTCGCACTTCGCGGGTGCGACCGTCGACCAGCGTGATCTCGAAGGCCCAGCGGCGATCGCCGAGCGGTTCGGCGCGCACATCAACGGGATGGACGGGGCCGTCCTCGAGTTCCACGCCACGGCGCGCGGCGCGCACGGCGCCCGGGGCGTCACCGCGGACGACGGCGACGTAGGTGCGCTCGACTTCGCGACTCGGATGGGTCAGCGCGTGCGCGGCCCGTCCGTCGGTCGTGAGCAGCAGGAGCCCCTCGGTGAGAAAATCGAGGCGCCCCACGTACACGAGACCGGGTACGTCGTCGACCAGGTCGAAGACGGTCGGCCGTCCCCGCGGGTCCGTTCGCGTGGTCATCACGCCAGCCGGCTTGTGCAGCACGATCCACGAGCGAGGCGCGGGGCGCACGGCCACCGATTCCCCATCGATGGCAAGCGTGTCGTGCGCCGGGTCGACGAGCTGTCCGGTCTGCGCAAGGACGCCGTTGACGAACACGCGTCCCTCCGCGACCAGGCGATCGGCTTCGCGACGGGAGGCGATGCCAGCACGCGCGAGGGCGCGCTGCACCCGCATCGGCCCCGATTCCACGACCTCCGGCGTCGGCGTGTCGCGCGCGGTGCGCGCGCCCGTCGACCGACCACCACGGTCACTTCGGCGTGCGGATGACGATCCTGCGGATCGATCGCGCTTCACGCGGGATCCGCCGCCGATTCGATACGCGAGTCGTTGGCCTCGTCATCGCTCGCGTACGGCGAGTCAGCGTCGTCGCTCGGCACGTCGTCATCGCTCGACACGTCGTCATCGCTCTCCGCGATCGCGACCGCCGGACGCACGAGTTCGTCTTCCGTTGCCGGTTCGGCGAACGGCTCGACGGCATCGGGTGCGACATCGGGTGCCGGCACCAGCCCCTCACCGAGCGGGAGCAGCGGCGGCGGCGGTTCGATTGGTGTCGCCACCAGTCCGCCCGCGCCACGCAGCGCGATGGCGAGTTCGTCGGCGCGCGGCAGCTCTTCGAGGTGGCGCAGACCGAACTGCTCAAGGAAGAGCGGCGTCGTGCCATAGAGCATGGGCCGACCGATCCCCTCGCTGCGCCCGACGATGTCGATGAGTCCACGATCGTGCAGCGACTTGATGACCGAGCCCACGGCCACCCCGCGGATCTCCTCGATTTCGGCACGACCGATGGGCTGGCGGTACGCGATGATCGCGAGCGTCTCGAGCGACGCCGCGGACAGTCGCTGCGGGCGCGCCGAGACCTGTGCGCGCTCGATGGCCTCGGTGTACTCCGGGCGCGTGAGGATCTGCCAGCCGCCGCCCTGCTCGATCAGCTCAACACCATGCCCGTCGACATCATAGTGCTCGCGCAACTCCTCGAGCGCGCCGGCGATCGCCGCCGGCGTGGACTCGGGATCGAGCGTCGCGAGCGCGTCGAAGGGAATGGGGCGTGGGCTCGCGAAGAGCGCCGCCTCAAGCAGCTTCGCTAACGGCGTCACGACGCTCGATCTCCACCATGGCAAACGGGGACGGTTGGGCGACGCGCACTTCACCGAGCTTCGCCATCTCCAGCAGCGCGAGCAGCACGGAGAGGATCTGCCACGGCTCGGCGTCGCGCCCGATGAGATCGCGCCACTGCGCGTGCTGTCGCAGCACGATGACACGACGAATCGTGTCGAGCGCACCGGCGACGTCGAGTGCACGCGGCACGACTTCGTGCATCGTGGGTTCCTTCGTGACCCGCAGCACACGATCGACCGCGGCAAGCAGCTCCGGGAGCGACAGCACGAGCGGCGCCGACGTGGGCGCGAGCTCGACGCTGGGGACCCAGGCGCGCGCGAAGCGGTTGCGACGCTCTTCGCCGCGGCGTTCCAGCAGGTCGACGACTTCCCGCATCTGCTGGTACTCGAGCAGGCGCCGCACGAGCTCGGCGCGGGGGTCCTCCCAGGTCTCTTCGCCTTCGGCGCGCGGGAGAAGCATCTGCGCCTTGATGCGCAGCAGGCGCGCGGCCATTTCGAGATAATCGGCCGCTTCGTCGAGTCCGAGCGTTCCGATACGCGCGAGGAACTGCTCCGCGATGCGCGCGATGGGAATATCGTAGATATCGACCTGTTCATCGCGAATGAGCGAGAGGAGCAGGTCGAGCGGCCCGGAGAACTGATCGAGTTCGACGACGAACGGCTGACCGGTCGCGTCGACGGGGCGGAAGTTGGGCGCGATCACGAGAGCGGGTTGGGGAGCAGGAAAGAAAAATACACGCGCTGCGCCGCGGCGAGGACAAACTCGGCGGGGGCGACGACGAACGACGAGACCTGCGGCACGAAGTAGAGGATGGCGACCAGGACGAGGACACCGGCGCCGGCGAGCCGGACGTAGGCGTTGGCCAGCGTGGGCGGCAGCAGCCACTTGAAGACGTGCGACCCGTCGAGCGGCGGGATGGGCAGCAGGTTGAAGACGACGAGGACGAGATTGAGGAAGATGCCGATCTCGGCCATGCGCTGCAGGAGCGCGAGCGGTCGCGTCGCTGCCGGGAGCAGGTCGCCCAGGGCCCCGGCGATCACAATGACCGGGATGCAGGCGAGCGCGATGAGCAGGTTGGCCGTCACGCCGGCGAGCGACACGATGATGTCGCCGCGGCGCAGGTTGCGATAGTTGCGCGGATTGACCGGGATGGGCTTGGCGCCGCCCAGAATCGGGGCGCCCGCGAGTCCGAGCATGATGGGCAGAATGACCGTCATGAACGGATCGATGTGCTTGACCGGATTCCACGTGAGCCGTCCGAGTGACCACGCCGTGGGATCGCCCTGGCGGAGTGCGGCCCAGCCATGGGCGTACTCATGCGCGACCATGGAAAAGAGCAGCAGGGGGGCCGACAAGAAGAGCAGCTCGATCCGAGGAGTCACCGCGCGGCGATTGGAAGGGGGAGCACGACCCGTCGCGAGGACGAGCGCGCCGCGTCGGCGCGTCGCGATTGCCGATACGTGCGTGCAAGCAACTGTGGAAATCTACACAATTCCACATCGCAAGTCAAAAGTGTGCGGTCGCGAATCGCGCGGTGCCGCGGCCTGGTTGCTTGACAGCCGAATCCTCTCGGGGTAGTTTTGCTGGTCTGTCCGGCATCACGATGGTCCGCGAGGTCCGTCGGGTGATTCCGTCGAGTCGGTGGGCGCGCTGATCGCGTCGCGTCGACGGTTCGTTTTTTACCCTCGAGCTTTCTCGTTCCCCGTGCCGAATATCAAGTCCGCCAAGAAGGATCTGCGCAAGGCGCGCGCCGCGACGGTGCGCAACCGTGCGCAGCGGTCCGCCCTCCGCACCGCGCTCAAGAAGGCGAAGGGCGCCGAGGCCACGGCCGATGAGCGTACCAAGGCGGTCTCGCTGCTCGATCGGGCGGCGCGCAAGGGCCTGATCCACGGCAACGCCGCGGCTCGTCAGAAGAGCGCCATCGCCCGCATCGCCTCCGCCTGACGCGCGGTCGCAGGTGCGATGCATCAAGGGCCGGCCCCCCCTCGGGAGGCCGGCCCTTGTCGCATGCGGTACCGCGGCGATCAGAACGAGGCCAGCTCGCTCCCGCAACGCTCGCAGTACCACTCGGTGGGCAGGTTGAGCGTGCCGCACTCGGTGCAGCGCAGCGTCTTCTGCGTCGCGCCCACACCAGTCCCGCCGAGCGCCAGGCCGTTCGCGTTCCCCGACGCGCCCCCGCTCTGCGGATCGATCACCGAACGCAGGAACGCGAGTTCGTCGAACGTGTCCGGCGTCGCGGCCGGGGCGTCGATCGCCGGACGCGTCTCTGCGGCGGCCGGCGCGCCTCCCCCCCAGATGCTCGGCCGCTCCAGCCCGGCCGGGGCGTCGGCGCGGGCGGGCTCGGGCGGCAGCTCCTCCACCACGTCCGCGTCGATGGACGCGAGCGTTTCGGTAACCGTCGCCGGACGCACCGCGTCCACGCGATCAGTCGCCTCGGACGGTGCAGCGTCGGCGGTGGGTGACTCCGCGGCCGCCACCGCATCGGCGCCACCCAACCAGGCGGGCGTGGCGATGTGCGATTCCTGCGCGACAGGCTCGGCGGCCGCGTCGGCCGCCACGGCGTGGTCAGCGGAGGGGCTGACCGCCGCCGCGACGTCGTCGCTCGGCGCGACGGCCGGCGGCGCGTCCTCGTGCGTCGTCTCCGGCTCGGCGGACGCCTCGTGCCAGCCGCCTGGCGGCGTGGACTGCGTGAGCAGATGACGCACATCGTCGCGCTGCTCCTCGAGCGCGACCTGCTCACCGAACAGCTGCTCGAGCGTCGACTCCACGCGGCCGCGCACCTCATCCCACGCGGCATCGTCGAACTCACCAACCGCGTGACGGAGCATCGCTTCGGCGCGCTCGTCCTCGTGCGACGCCATCGTGGCCCCGAGCGTTTCGGCACGCGCATCGAGCGAGGTGAGGAGCGACTGGAGTGCGGGCACGTGGCGCGCGAGCTGCCCGATCACCTCGGAGCGGCGCGCGGTGTAGTCACCATGCACGCGCTCGAAGACATGCGGTGGCGTACTCTCGCGTCGCGCTTCGAGCGCGCTCAGCCAATCGTCAAAACGCGCGCGCTCGCCAACGAGTGCACGCACCGACTCGATCGACAGGGAATCGTTCTGCTCGGACATCCGGGACTCCAGGGGTGGTGACGCGACCGCGCTCACCACCGTGAGGCGCCGCGCCATCGAAGGAACTCGGCCGTGTGAGTGGCCACCTGAGGGGGACGACGTGCGCGCCGGCTCGCCCCTTGCCGCACGTTACGCGGGCCGCGCCCGATTGTCACGCCGTGACGCTCGCTGCCCGTCGTGAAACGGGCAGCGCGCCTGGCGACAGCCGACCTTCCTCACCCCGCGGTGTAGACCACGCGGCCACCGACGATCGTGTAGCGGGCCAGCCCGCGCAGCGCGGTGCCGCCATACGGCGTGTTGCGTCCCTTCGACTTGAAGCGGGTCGGGTCGACGGTCCACGCGGCCTCCGGATCGAACACCGTCACGTCGCCGATGCCACCCGCGCGCAATGTGCCGCCGGGCAGCCCGAAGATGCGCGCCTGCTTGCAGCTCATCGCATCCACCAGCTGTGAGAGCGTGATCACACCGCGGTGCAGCATCCACGTGCAATTCACGCCGAGCGCCGTTTCAAGCCCCACGATGCCGTTGGGAGCGTCCGCGAACTCACGCTCCTTCTCGTCGTAGTGATGCGGCGCATGGTCGGTCACCAGCAGATCGATCGTGCCGTCAGCCACGCCCTGCTGCAGCGCCTCGATATCCTCGGCGGTGCGGAGCGGCGGATTCATCTTCGCGTTCGTGTCGTAGTGGCCGACGCGTTCATCGGTGAGCGAGATGTGGTGCGAACACACTTCGGCGGTGACATTGATGCCGCGCTCCTTGCCCCAGCGCACCAGTTCCACCGAGCCCTTGGTGCTCAGGTGACACAGGTGAATGTGGCCACCGGTGCGCTTGGCGAGCAGAATGTCGCGAATGACGTAGATCTCTTCGGCCTCGGCCGGAATCCCCTTGAGACCGAGGCGCGCGCTCACCGCACCTTCGTTCATGCTGCCACCGTGCGCGAGCGTCATGTCTTCGCAGTGCTCGGCGACCGGCACGCCAAATGTGCGGGCGTACTCGAGCGCCGTGCGCATGAGCTGCGCACTCTCGACGGGGCGACCGTCGTCACTGAACGCGACGGCGCCCGCGGCGACCATCTCACCCATTTCCGCCAGCGTTTCGCCCTTCTGCCCGACCGAAATCGCGCCGTACGGATACACGCGCGCGTACCCGGCCGCTTCGCCCTGCCGCTTCACAAAGCCGACGGTGGCCTGATTATCGGTGACCGGCCGGGTATTCGGCATCGCGCACACCGCCGTGATGCCCCCGGCGACAGCGGCGTGTGCGCCACTTGCGATCGTCTCGACGTCTTCGCGTCCCGGTTCGCGCAGATGCACATGCACATCGATAAGCCCGGGCGCAACGATGAGGCCATCGCACGCAATCACCTCCGCGCCATCGGGCGTGCCCAGCGTTCCACCGCACGCTTCGATGCGCCCGTCACGCAGCAGCACATCACCAACGGTGTCGAGCCCCTGCGACGGATCGACGATCCGTCCTCCCTTGAGCAGCAGATCGCGGGCCATCAGGCGCGCCCTCCCTTGGCCGCATCGGCGAGATCGGGGCGACCACCGGCGAGCAGGTACAGCACCGCCATGCGCACGGCCACGCCGTTCGTGACCTGGTGCAGAATGACGGAGTGCGGTCCGTCGGCCACGTCGGAGTCGATTTCCACGCCGCGATTCATGGGGCCTGGGTGCAGGATGAGGAGATCGCGCGACGCCCGTTCGAGGCGCGCGCTGGTGACGCCGAAGACGCGATTGTATTCGCGCAACGACGGGATGTAACCGGCCTGCATGCGCTCGAGCTGCAGGCGCAACACGTTGAGCGCTTCCGCCCATTCGATGGCGGCTTCGATGCGATCGAAGACCTGCACGCCGAGCTCATGCACGGCGTTGGGGAGCAGCGAACGTGGCCCGCAGACCGCGACCTCGGCGCCCAACTTCTGCAGGCCGTAGATGTTCGAGCGCGCGACGCGCGAGTGCAGCACATCGCCCACGATGCAGATGCGACGACCGGCGAGATCGCCGAGGTGATCGCGCAGCGTGAGCAGATCGAGCAGTCCCTGTGTGGGATGCTCGTGCGTCCCGTCGCCCGCGTTGATGACGTTGCTGTCGATCCGTTCGGCGAGGAATCGCGGAGCGCCTGACGCCGGGTGACGGATCACGACCATGTCGATGCGCATCGCCTCGAGGTTGCGCGCCGTGTCGACAAGCGTCTCGCCCTTCGACACGCTCGACGTGCTCGCCGCCACATTCACCGTATCGGCGCTGAGCCGCTTTTCGGCGAACTCGAAGGACACGCGGGTGCGCGTGGAGTTCTCAAAGAAGAGGTTGACGATCGTCATGCCGCGCAGCGTCGGCACCTTCTTGATCTGCCGTTCGGAGATCTCCTTGAACGGCACGGCGGTGTCGAGGATGAGGCGGATCTGTTCCGCGCTCAGGTCCGCAAGACCGAGCAGGTCCTTCCCGAGTGGGCCGGTCACGGCAGTCCTCGTGCGGTGCGGGCGCAACGCCTCGTCATGCGGCGTCGCGATCGGCGAGAATGACCGCGTCGCGCTCATCGACTTCGGCGAGCATGACATCGACGCGTTGTCCGGGCGCCACGTCGACGGAACGGCCGACCACATCCGCGTGGATGGGCAACTCCCGTCCGCCGCGATCGACCAGCACCGCGAGCGCAATGCGCGCCGGACGACCGAAGTCGGCCAGTTCATCGAGTGCAGCGCGGATGGTGCGCCCCGTGTAGAGCACATCATCCACAATCACGACTCGTTTCCCGTCGAGCGTGAGCGGCAGCTGCGTGCGTCCCACCACGGGACGCGGGCCGACGGTCTGCAGATCGTCGCGATAGAGCGTGATGTCGAGGGCGCCACGCGCCACGGTCACGCCTTCCTGTTTCGCGATGAGGGCGACGATGCGATCGGCGAGCTGCACGCCACGGCGCTCGATGCCGACCACGACAACATCATCCGTGCCGCCGAAGAGTTCGACGATTTCGTCGGCCATGCGGCGCAGCGTGCGATCGATCGCACGCGCGTCCAGCAGTGTGGTGGGTTTGGGCATGCGCCCAATATACGCGGAGGCGACGCGAGCGCGGACTCCCGCGCGCGCGTCGCCTCCGGTGCGCTTACCACTCGCGCGGCGAGGAGCGCGGTTCGGGGGCATCGACGGCGTCGCCGCGCGGCGTCGTCCACGATGCCGGGAACGGCGACAGATGACGGGCCGCCGTGCGCGCCGAGCGCAGACGCTGCTTGTCGACGGTGGGAAGCGTGCAGGTGGCCGCATACATCGCGAGATCGGCGGCGGCATCGAGCGTGGCCTGGGCGAAGCCGTGGCACCAATCGGGACCGTACGGGTGCGTGCTGGCCCGCTCCTCGACCCCACGACCGAAAGCGACGCACTTGTCGGCCGCTTCGCGCAGCGTGCGGCTGCTGGCGAGGTGGGCAACCACCACGTGGTACCCATCGCGACGGCCCATGTGATAGCTCGGGCTCTGCAGCGACTCGCCGGCCGATGGCTCAACGACGCCGGCCGCCACACCCGTCATCAGGACGCACAGCTGGGAGAAGTGACCGCGAGCGGCTTCGATGGGGGGCTCTTCGACGATTCGCGACATGGGACCTTGCCTCCGGGGACCGGCAGCACTCACCCGCGCGGGATGCGCGACGACGCTGCATTGTGTCTACGGTCCGTGCATGGAAGCAAGCCCCATGCCGCAAAAAGCCCCGAATCTCCCCCGAAACATCCGGTTTTCAGAGGGAGGTCACTCGACAATCGTCGCGGCGCCCCCCCGCCACCTGTGGCGTCAGCGCCTCACGTTGACGGGTGTGCCATTCGCGCAACGCCCCGTCAGCCGGCGTACATCCGGAGCTCTTCCCCGACAAAATCGGCCATCGCCTTCGTCTCTTCCCAGTCGGGGTGGCGCAGCGTGACGTGACCGTCCGACAAGAGCGTCGCCTTCCAGTCGCGACGAGGTGTGCCGACCGCGAGGAGATCAACGGCCATGATCGCATCGCCGCAGCGGGCCCGGACCCGATCCCACCCTTCGATGGCCCGGATGCGCCCCTGCCCCTGCGCGCGCTTGGTGATGCAGGCGCAGTTGTACTTGCGCTCGATCGGCACCGAGAACGTGCCCCGCACCTCCGCCTCGGCCCATCCGGTGAAGAGATCCACATCGGACGCGAAGTTCATGAGGTCGACCGTGCGCGCGCCCGGTGGACGCGCGGCGACTTCGCCGAACACCACTTCACCGTCGCTCTTGCGATACCACTCCATGTGCGTGAAGCCGGTGTCGAAGCCGAGCGCCCGCAACACCTCGGCGCCCATCGCGCGGCCACCGGCAACCCACGGATCGTCGACGTGGCGATAGCTGAGCGTTTGTGGGCTGATCCACTCGACCGTGCGCGCGACGAGCGGACGCGGTCGATAGTAGCCCACGTGGAAGTACTTGATCTCGCCACCGGCGCAGATCGTATCGAAGGTGAACTCTTCGCCGTCGATGAACTCCTCGACACTCACTTCGGCGATGTGGCCCAGTTGCGCGAGTGCCGCGTCGACTTCGGCCATCGATTCGCACCGGAACGTGTCCTGCGAGCCGGCGCCGGCAATCGGCTTGATGATCAGCGGCAGTCCCACGAAGTCGGCGGCTTCGCGCACTTCCGTGGCCGTCGTGGCCGCGCGATGCCGCGGCACACGCACACCGGCCGCGCCCAGCGCCTGCTTCATGAGTTCCTTGTTGCGGAAGCGCTTCGCCGCCTCGCGCGATTGCCCCGGGGCGCCCAGCGCTTCACGAATCGCAGCCGCCAGTTCGACCCCCGGCTCCCAGAGGCAACTCACGCGGTCGATCGTCACGCCACGCGTCCACTCGCGGATGGCCGCGATGGCGGCCTTCTCATCGGTGAAGAGCGAGGGGACCGACAGATAGTGCGAGAGATGTTGCCGCGCGAGTTCCGGCAGTTCGGAGATGTGCCCGGGTGCGACGCCCCACACCGTCGCCCCCATCTGCGCGAGGCCGCGCGTGAAGTACGGCATTTCGCCCGGAAATCCGGGCATGATCATGATGACATTGGTTGCCATGACAGTGCACTCGGGGACGGGGGTACGGTGCGTATCAGCTCAGCCGAGCCGCACACGCAAGGTCGAGATGAGGCGGCGCAACGCGCGCACCACCACGTCGGTTTCGGGATGACGAAGAATGATGAAGCCCTCGCCCTCGTAACTGCCGGAGGGAGACTGTCCCTGCGAAGGCAAGCGATAGTCGGTGATGAGTGACCCGAACTCGCGTGCCACCACGTCGAGCCCCTCGAGTGACGTGACGACGCCACGCCCCTGCCCACGCAGATAGGCGGCGCCGACGGCGTACTTGCGTTCCGGGATCTCGAAGGTGCCGAAGAGCTGTACCGTCACCCACGCGCGTACGAAGTCGATGTCGTGCGCACGCGAAATGAGCGTGGTGATCTGCGCACCTGGTGGACGCGCCGCGATTTCCGAAATGGCCACGGTGCCGTCGGCACGTCGAAACCACTCGCAGTGTGACACGCCGGTGTCCATGCCGAGCGCGCGCAGTGCCTTGGCACCCACGGCACGAATGTCGTCGTATCTCGGATCATCGACTTCGCGCGGCAGCACGACACACCATTGAATCCACGGCTGCTCCAGCACTTCGAGGGGCGTGGGATCGTAGTGCGTGAGCGAGTGCCACACTGCCCGCCCGTTGATGGAGACGGTCTCGAGCGAGTGCTCGCGTCCGGTGAGAAACTCCTCGAGCAGCAGCGGTCGCTCAGGCGAGACGGGCTGTTCCTCGAGCCATCGGGCGAGCGCCGCGTCATCACCAAGTCGTTCGGTGTTGCGAGCGCCGGCGCCCGCCGGTGGCTTCGCGACGACCGGATACCCGACGGCCCGCACAAACGTCCACGCGTCATCCGCGTGTGTCACGAGCGCGTGGCGCGCGACGGGGACGCCGGCCGCACGCAGCGTCTCCTTCATGAGCGCCTTGTCGCGGAAGCGGCGTGCGGCATCGGGACGCATGCCGGGGATATCGAGGAGCGCCCGCACTTCGGCGAGCGGCACCTGCAGCTGCTCGAAGGCACCGAAGAGGCGATCAATGCCTCCGAGGCGGGCGCGCAGCTGTGTTACGGCGGCGCTGAGTTGCGTGGTGTCGGTGACGTCCTGGACGCGCCAGTGCGCGCCGAGGCGCGAGGCGACGTCAGCGGGCAGTCGTTCGAGCGGGTCCTGCGACACTACCCCCAGATGGACGCCAGGCAGCGACAGCGCGGCCTCGATCATCTGGGTGGCAGCAGGAGAAAAGACCGGGCAGGCGAAGATCGCGGTCGACACGGCGTACGGGCAAAGGTGAGCGCGGAACGGTGCGCCGCTGCCCGGGAGGTGTCAACCGGGGCCGAGGCAGCGCCACGCCGCCGCCGGCACGTCGGTTTCGGCGGCGACGGCGCCGTCTGCCGAGCGCGCCGCGAGACGCACGGTGGCGTCGGCGGGCACGTTATCGCGTGTGGTGCAGGCCGTACGCTTGGTGGCGCGGAGGAGCCCGTCGCTCCCGACGCGCGCGGTACCGAGGTCAAAGGCCTCGGGTGCACCGGGGCGCCCGCGCACGGTGAACGCGACCGTGGCGCCGGCGGGCCAGTCGGCGCCCTCGAGCGCGACTTTCACCCCCTGCCGCGTGGCTTCAACCTGGGCGGTCAGGGAGGCACGCCCTGACCACGCCGGGAGCAGTGCGACGAGAGCGAGGGCCGCGCGACGGCGCGTGCTGCGGACGAGGACGGACACGAACCCCTCCGGCGACCATGCGCTCGGGGACATCCCGAGCGCGTGCATTCGTGCGAAGCGGACAGGGGGGGATTCGAACCCCCGACACCCTTTTGAGGTGAACGGCATTTCCAGTGCCGCGCCTTAAGCCACTCGGCCACCCGTCCTGAGAAGCGGCGTGCACCACCGACCGCATAGTGCCGCCGCGGCCATCTGGCAGAGCCGCTTCGTCGCTCGAGAGCGACGACCAAACAAGAGACGGACAGGGAGAGATTCGAACTCTCGATACCGTTGCCGGTATGCCGGTTTTCGAGACCGGTGCTTTCAACCGCTCAGCCACCTGTCCTGCAACACATTGAGCCTCAAATGATATCCTGCCGCCGCGACGGGATCAAGAGGAGGACGATGCCTGGCGGCAGTGCGGCGGTGCGTCGCTCACCGTTCCCGCTGCGCAACGAAGAACGCCCGGAGCAGAGCCGCCGATGCGTCGGCGTCCACACCACCGAGCACCTGCGGCGCGTGGTTGAGGCGAGGATGACGGAGCAGATCGCCGACGGAGCCGGCCATGCCGGCCTTCTCGTCCCACGCGGCAAACACCACGCGATGCACGCGCGCCAGCACGATCGCCCCCGCGCACATCGCGCAGGGTTCGAGCGTGATGTACAGGGTGCATCGGTCGAGCCGCGCGTCCCCCACCGCGTGCGCGGCGGCACGCAGCGCCAGCACTTCCGCATGCGCCGTCGCATCCTGATCGCGGCGCATGCGATTCTGCGCGCGCGCCACGATCGCCCCGTCACACACGATCACGGCCCCCACCGGCACTTCGCCCGCGCGTGCGGCCGCCTCGGCCTCGGCGAGCGCGGCGTCGAGATAGCGACGGTCGTCAGCGCTCGGGATCATGCGCCACACTCCGCCAGACGACGTGGTTCAGGGTCGCCAGCCATAACGCGCGGCGAGCAGTTCCACGAGCGCGTCCGTGAGCGCGGCGGCGTAGCGCGCACGATTCTGATCGGTGTCACGCACGCCGGTGAAGTGATGCTCGATCTGAATCGCATCGAGCGCGCCCTCGTTGCTGCCGGCGCGCGAACCGTGACGCAACGTGTTGAATCCGCCATTGAAGTACTCCTCACCAACCAGTGGCGCGGGAGCACTCGGCGATGGCACAGCCGGCACACCGCGCTGCTCGAGCAACCCTCCGAGACTGGTCGCGCCACGCAGCAACTCCGGCCCACCCGGTGCGCCGCGTGCATCGGTCACGAGACGTGCGATGCTCGTCCCAGCGAACAACCCGCCACTCAACAGCTGCGCGTCGCTGAGGCGAAGCTGCGCCGCCGTGAGCAGATAGCCGAGCTCGAGGCGTGCAATGCTGTGCGCGTGGCCGTGCAGATCGAGCGCCAGACCACGGGTGTAGCGGCGCGCCACATCGGCCCGCGCCGTATCGATCGCCGCGTGCATCCACTCCCACGGCGCACGCAAGGTCGCGTTACCCGCCGACGCCTCGGGAAAATCGCGATTGCCATCGAACTTTCGACGGTGCAGCAGATTGACGATGAGATGCGGTCGCTTGCCCGTGCGCGCCGTGAACGTGTCGGCGATTGCGCGCGCCAACGCCTGCGTGTTCGTGTCATTCGAAGTGACGCAGTCGGTGCAGCTGCGGTCCGGCAGCGAGGCCGGCGCGAGCAGCCCGCCGTGTGGCGCAATGAGCACGAGCGGTGCATCGCCAGGCGTGTACTCGATCCACGCCTGCGCATCGACGATGGCACGCCCCACGACGAACGGACCGGTAGGGCGATCGACCGGCGTCGGCCCCGGGCCTGGCCCAGGACCCGTCGGCGGCGACACGGACTCGCCCCCACCGCCACAGGCGGCGAGGGCGAGCGTCAGGGCAATCGCGAGTCGTGAGAGCGCGCGCATCCCTGCATTCTACTGCACGGACGCCTGCACCGTGAACGTGAGCCCACCGTCGGCCGCCACGTCGGCCACGATGTGGTCCCCCTCGCTGAAGCGCCCTTCGAGCACGGCGAGCGCCAGCGGGTTCTGCAGCAGCCGCTGCACCGCGCGCTTGAGCGGACGCGCGCCGAACACCGGATCGTAGCCCGCGTCGCCAAGGGCCGTGCGCGCGGCGGGTGTGAGTTCGAGCGTGAGCTTCTTGTCGGCGAGCAGCTTGAGCAGACGGCCGAGCTGCAGATCAACGATGCGATCGAGCTCGGCACGACCGAGCGGACGGAAGACCACGATATCGTCGACGCGATTGAGAAACTCCGGCTTGAACGTACCGCGCAGCACGCCGAGCACACGCTCTTCGACCTCGGCGACCGGGGCATCACCGGCCTCGAGGATGTACGAGGAGCCCACGTTCGACGTCATGATGATGACGGCGTTCTTGAAGTCAACCGTGCGCCCGTGCGAATCGGTGAGGCGCCCATCGTCGAGTACCTGCAGCAGGATGTTGAAGACATCCGGATGCGCCTTCTCGATCTCATCGAACAGAATCACGCAGTACGGACGGCGCCGCACGGTTTCGGTGAGCTGCCCCCCTTCCTCGTAGCCGACATACCCCGGCGGCGCACCAATGAGACGCGCGACGGCGTGTTTCTCCATGTACTCCGACATGTCGATGCGCACCATCGCCTGCTCATCGTCGAAGAGGAACTCGGCGAGGGCACGCGCCGTCTCCGTCTTGCCCACACCGGTCGGCCCGAGGAAAATGAAGCTGCCGACGGGACGATTCGGGTCCTGCAGGCCCGCACGCGAGCGACGAACGGCGTTGGCGACCGCCTGCACCGCCTCGGCCTGTCCGATGACGCGCGTGGTCAGCACGTCTTCGAGATGCGTGAGTCGCTCGCGCTCCGATTCCATCATGCGCGTGACCGGGATGCCGGTCCAGCGCGCGACGACTTCGGCGATGTCGTCGGCGGCAACCTCCTCCTTGAGGAACTGCGGCCGACCGTTGTGCGACGCGAGCTTTGCTTCGGCTTCCTTCATCGCGCGCTCGAGCTGCGGAATGCGACCGTAGGTGATTTCAGCGGCGGTGTTGAGATCGCCCGTGCGCGTGGCCTTGTCGGCATCGACGCGTGCCTGATCGATGTCCTGCTTGATCCGACCCACGCTGCCGAGCACGTCCTTCTCCTGCTGCCACTGGGCGCGCATGCCCGCGGACTTCTCCTTGAGCTCGGCGAGTTCGCGCTCGAGACTGTCGCGTCGCTCGACGGACGCGGGATCGGTTTCCTTGCGCAGCGCCTGCCGCTCGATTTCGAGCTGGACGATGCGTCGCTCCACTTCGTCGATCTCCTGCGGCACCGAATCGATCTCGATGCGCAGGCGCGAGGCGGCCTCGTCGACCAGGTCGATGGCCTTGTCGGGGAGGAAGCGATCGCCGATGTAGCGATCGGACAGCGTGGCGGCCGCCACGACAGCACCGTCCGTGATGCGCACGCCGTGATGCGCCTCGTAGCGCTCCTTGAGGCCACGCAGGATCGCGATCGTGTTCTCCACGCTCGGCTCACCCACGAACACCGGCTGAAAGCGCCGCTCGAGCGCGGCGTCCTTCTCGACGTGCTGGCGGTACTCGTCGAGCGTGGTGGCACCCACGACGCGCAGCTCACCACGCGCGAGCATGGGCTTGAGCATGTTGCCCGCATCCATGCTGCCTTCGGCCTTGCCGGCGCCGACGAGGGTATGCAGCTCATCGATGAACATCACGATGCGCCCTTCGCTCGACGTGATCTCCTTGAGCACGGCCTTGAGGCGCTCCTCGAACTCGCCGCGGAACTTTGCGCCAGCGATCAGGGCGCCGAGATCGAGCGAGAGCAGCTTCTTGTCGCGCAATGATTCGGGGACATCGCCGTCGACCATGCGCTGGGCGAGGCCTTCCGCGATGGCCGTCTTGCCGACGCCGGGCTCGCCGATGAGGACCGGGTTGTTCTTCGTGCGGCGCGAGAGCACCTGAATGACGCGACGAATCTCCTCGTCGCGCCCGATGACCGGATCGAGCTTGCCCTTGCGGGCGGCATCGGTGAGATCACGCGTGTAGCGCTCGAGCGCCTGATACTGCTGCTCGGGGGTCTGGTCCGTGACGGTGTGGGCTCCGCGTACGAGCTTGAGCGCATCGCCGAGCGCCTGTCGCGTGGCGCCGAGCGCGGAGAGGAGGCGCGCCGAATCGGTGCCCTTGGCGTCGCTCAAGGCCAGCAGCAGATGCTCGGTGGAGACGTACGCGTCGCCGAGCTGCTTCGCTTCCTTTTCGGAGGCGTCGAGCACCTGCGTGAGTTCGCGTGACAGGTTGGGCTGTGCGTCACTCTGCTTCGCGTAGCGCGCCGCTTCCTGTTCGGCCTGCTGTCGGAGGGCGGTGATGGAGATGCCCTGGCGCTGCAGGATCGGCACGACGATGCCCTCGTCCTGCGCGAGCAGGGCGAGGAGCAGGTGCAGGTCGTAGACGAGCGGGTTGCCTGCGCGGCGCGCGAGGGCGACCGCGTCGTTGAGCGCTTCCCCGCTTTTCACGGTCAGGCGATCCGGATTGATCATGGCGTCGGTCCGATCGAGGTGAATGCACGGCGGCGAGCTCGTCTCGCGAGATGCCGCGCACGTTGTGTCCGTCGCCATCACAAGGCAATGACAGTGCCAGCACAATCCTGCCGTTCCGGCGCGACGCCGGCGAGCATCGCCGATGGGCTGGGTACAAAACGAGCGCGGTGCCCTGGGTCCGCTCACCCGGGGCACCGCGTTGTCGTTGGTGACGTGGTCCGTGGCGCTACTTCACCACGATCATCTTCTTCGCCAGAGGGACACCATCGATCTGCAGCACATAGCTGTAGACCCCGGAAGGAGCATCTCGACCGGTACCTCTCACCTTGCCATCCCAATAGGCCTCGTACTGGCCGCACGGAACCATGATGGCTGTGATTGGCTGACCGCCCGACACACCGCTGGTGCCACCCTTCAGCACCGGTACCGCGACTTCGCGTGCAATCGTGTTGTAGATGCGAAGCGTGACCCGATACTGCTTACCCGAATCCGAGCAGGTTGGCGCATCGCCAACGCTGAAGGGAATCGTGGTTTCGGGGTTGAAGGGGTTTGGAAAGTTCTGGCCCAACGATCCAACCCCGCGACGAACGACGGCACTACCCTGTTGCTGTACACCGCCCTGCGCCGCGACTTCTCGTGGCATGAACGCGCCGACCGCCAGGACCAGGCCCAGTCCGGTCAATACACGTTTCATGGCATTCTCCGACTGACGAAATAGGGGTCGAGTCCGGGTCTCCTGTAATGGGTGAAAGGGAACTGCCGTATGGACAAACTACAGACGCGTAACCCGGGGTGTCAAGCAACATCGCGCGTCACCGGCAACCCCCGCGGGACCTCGTGGCATGGACGCCATCCCGCCAGCCGCCGGCCAGTGCGGTCCGAGGGAAAGCTCACATTCCTTCCCGTCTGACCCCCAGCGCAGGCGGAGGTTCCACTCGGTGACGTCGATCACGAACCATGCGTGAGAGCCGGCAAACCGCCCATTCGGCGGGGCACTGCCAGAACGGCACCGCGATGCGGCGCGCGGCTCAGACCGCTGACGCCTGCTCCCAGGCGGCCCAGGCGCGGAGCGTCCGGGCGTCCACGAGATGCTGACCAAGAAACTCACGCAACAAGCGTTGATGCGCTCGACCCTCGGCCTCGTGTTCGACCGGCGTCACGGCCCCACCCAGCCAGCTGGCGAGACGGGCGCGCGCTGAGGGCGGGAGACGCCGCGCCCCCGGGGCGTGTCGAGCGCAACGGCCGCAGAGCACACCGCCGGCCGCGTGCGAAAACGCCAGCGTCTCATCGGCCGGCACCGGCTCGTGGCAGCTGGCACAACTCTCGAGCGACGGGGTGAGGCCGAGCTCGGCGACGAGCGCCCAGAGTGAACCGACGGTGATGGCGACGATCTCCGATCCGTCGGCGGTGGCGAGCCCCTCGAGCGCACGCGCCGCCAGCTCATACGCGACGGGCGCGTGCTCCTCGGTGACCAGGCGCTGCCACACCTCCGAGAGTGCGGCCGCGGCGGTGAAGCGACCGAGATCCGCCGCGAGCCCAGGGCGAACGCGCCGCGCCTCGAACGCCGTCAGCGTCTGCAGATCACGCCCGGGGCGCAGCTCGAGCTGTGCGGTGCCTTCGGTGAAGAGATCGAGGGCGGCGCCGAAGCGCGACTTCGGTCGCCGCGCCCCGCGCGCCAGGACCGACTGCACACCGTGTTCCCGCGTGATCAAGCGCAGAATACGCGAACTCTCGAGATACGTCTGCGCGTGCAAGACGATGGCGTCGGTCGCGACGGAAGGCATGCGGGAATCTATCGCCGGCCGCGCAGTCGCCCGATCGGTGGACGGCTACCGCAGTCGCAGATCGACACCGCCTTGCCCGGCCGCGACTTCGCGCACCAGCGTGCCATCCGGCGCGAACACCAGGAGGAATGTCGCCGAGCCCGTGCGATTCTGGATGCAGTGCAGTCGTCCAAGGGCATCGGACACGGCCGAACTGCACGACAGGGGCTCGGTCGCCGAACGTCGCAGCTGCCGCCAGTCGAGCCCGGTCTCGCGCACGCCGCTCGGCGTGAGCTCCGGCAGCGTGTAGCTGATCACGCGGTTGGTGAACGTCGAGAGGTTTTCGAAGAGCGTGACGTGGAGCAGTCCGTCCGCACCGAGTCGTGCACTGGCGCCGTACGTACCGGTGGGCATCGCCTTGGTGCCGAGCACGGTGCGCGTGCGCAGGTCGACGCGCGCGATCGCGCCGCCGGTGACGAGTGTGAAGGGGAACCCCGAGAAGTCGGCGTCACCGCCGGCCGCGATGTACGCCACGTCGCCCACGATGGTCACGCTGGCGTCCGAGCCACGCAGTCCATCGAGCGTGATGATCTGTCGTGCGCCCGAGGCGGGAATGCGAATGAGGCGCATGGGTCCGGCGGCGCGATACGTCGTGCGACACGTCGCGTTCGCGTCGACAACCCACAGCTCGTTGCCGTACTGGAACACGTCGGTGGGACAGCTCCCGAGATCGCGCAGGATCTCGAGCGTCGCCTGCCCCAACGCGCTCACGGAGGCGAGCGCCACGGCACTCGAGTCACGCAGGGGCACACCAATCAAGGCGCGGCCACCGGTACCGCGCAGCAGTCGCGCGCGCGCGGGATTGCTTTGCGCGGGCATCTGCACGCGTCGCACCACCGCGCTGCCCAGGTCGGCGATGTACAACACATCACCGGCACCACGACTCGAGGCGGCGACGGCGCTGTCGTTCCGCACGTCAAGACTGCCGCCATCGAACTCATTGGGGGCCCCGAGCACGATGCGCTGCGAGGTGGTTCCGGAGTCGGCGAGCAGGGTGATGCTTGGCTGAATGAACCCGTCGAGCACGGCGACACCGCGCGAGGGGCGCGGCCCGCTGTCGGTGCTGCCATCGCTGCCGCAGGCAGTGAGCAACGGGAAGACAAGCGTGGGGATGAGGTGGCGTGGTGCGAGCCGCGACGTGCGTGCCGTGCGGAGTTGAAACGACGCGGGGGAGTGACGATCAGACATGATGACCTGGCAGCGAGTGGTGAATGACGAGCACCGCGCGCGATGGAATGATCGCGCGCCTGACGTCATGGGGAGAGCGTGGCCGTGACCGACCAACTCCGACCGGGCGCGGGAAAGCCACGCACCGATTGCCACGCCCGATCGGTGGCGTTCTCGAGCGTGAGGGTGAGCACGGTGTTGCCGGCCGGCCACGTGTGGCGCAGCGAAACGGCGGCGTCGAGCAACACCACGGCTGGCAACTCGAAGGCGGGATCTCGCGGCCCGTTGGTGAATGGGCGTGCGCCAATGGCGCGCATGGCGGGCGCAACGGTGACGTGACCTCGCGTGACGCGGGCGAGCATGCCACCGCTTGCGCGGGCGACGTAGGGCGTGGGCACACGCAACGATCCGCTTTGCAGCTCGGCGTCGTACCAGCTACCCCACGCGCTCACGTGCGCGGTGCGCGTATCCCACGCCGCGCGCAGCTCGCCACCTCGAAGCGTTTCGCGCCCCACATTGGCGGGACTCCAGCCGAAGTTGCCGGGGAACCAGATGATCGCGTCGCGCGCGGAGCGCGCCACGAGGGCCCCCTGCGCGGAGAACGCACCACCACCAACGACGCCAAGTGCGACGCGCGCGTAGGCCTCGGCATCGAACACGACGCGTTCAGGGCGAAGCGGGGTCACGGAGACTCGCTGCGGACTGGCGAAGTAGAGATCGTACAATGTGGGTACCCGCAACGCCTGCGCGACACGTGCACCGACGGTGGCTCGCGCACCGGGCCGTTCGAATCCGAGCGAGAAGGACGGCTGCGCGCCGTGCTCCTGAACGACGTCCACGCGTGCGCCGCTGGTGAGCATGAGCCCACGCGCCGTGGCGCGATGCGTCAGCGCGCCGTGTGCCCGCGCGCGCGCCTGCGCGACGTCGCCAGTGGCCCGCAGACGATCCCCTCCGGCGCCGAGGTGCCACCGCACACCACGCACGACCTGCTGCGCGTCGACATCGAACGCCAACACATCGGCATCACTGTCGAACGCTCGACGTGCCGGATCGCGATAGTCCAGACCGAACGCGCGCATACTGGTGGTGAGTTGCACGCCACGCACATCGGCGGCGCCGCGCACGAAGAGTCGGGAAGCGCGTGCGCGATCGGCATCGTAGGCGCGCACGTTCACCGGGCCCACCATTCCCTGCGCCGTGCGAGTCGCGAGCGCGACCAGCTGCACCCGCGTATCACGCCACTGCGCAAAGAGCGCGTCGCGACGCACGTCGTTGTTCACCCGCCGTTCGTCGAGCACGAGACCCGTCGTGCTCGCCGTATTCCGAAAGGGGAAATCGTTCTGCGCCTGCTGATGCGATGCGCCCAGACGCAGCTGGCCGCCACCGAGCGCAACGTCGCGCGCGCCTTCCAGCTGGGCGCCACCGAACGCGCCCACGCGCGCCGACGCGTAGCCACCGCTCGCGGTGTGCAGGGCGAGGACGCCGCCGATCGCACCCGGGCCTGCGCCGAGCGGGTCCGCACCGGGCGCGACGGTTGCGCCACCGAGGATGCCGAGCGGAACATCAGCCAGATCGGCGATGCCGGTGGCTGGGTCGGTGAGCGGGACACCATCGAGCGTGACGGCCACCTGTTCGCGTCGCGTCCCTCGAAGTGACACCGTGACATCACCGCGCACACTGCGCGGCTGCACGAACGGCAGGAGCGCGATGAGTGCGCCGGTGCTCCCCGCCCCGTGGACACGGGCCGCCGCCGCGTCAAGCGTGACGGCGTTGGGCGCTGAGATGGTCGATCGCTCGCGCGTGATGGCGGGGGCAAGCAACGCCGCAATGGGACGCAGCACGAGGCGCACGGTGTCGTGTGCAATACCAGCGGGCGCCCGCTCGCCCACCATCGGTGCATAGCCCAAGCGTCGCACGCGCCACATGACGTCGCGCGGGAGCGACACGATCACACAGCCAGCAGCGGTGGACGTGCGCTGCCGCGCGATCGCGCGCCAGCGACCGCTCGGTAACGCGGCCTCCACGATGGGTCGTGTGACGGGCGCGCCGGTGGCCGCGTCGGCCACGCAGAGCACGTGGTGGGGCATCGTATCGGCTGGCGCCGGCTGCGCCGCGAGCGCACGTCCTCCCACGATCGCCGCGGTCAGTCCACAGCGAACAACCGAGCCGACAGACACGCTCATGACCTCGTGTTCGACGGCGCCGCCGCGTCACGCCGACGCGCGCCCCCACGGAGCGGCAGCAGCGCCGGCGCGCCGACCGCCGGATCGCGCGTCACGACCAGCGGCCAATCGTACACACGCTCCAGCACATCGCCGCGCATGACGTCGGCCGCCGATCCGCTCGCGGCCACGCGACCAGCGTGCAGCAGCACGATGTGCTGGGCGAAGCGTGCCACGAGGTTGAGCTGGTGGCTCACGAGCAGGACGGTGCGACCGGACGCCGCGAGACGATCGAGCAGCTCGAACACCGCCATCTCGTGCGCGATGTCGAGAAACGTGGTGGGCTCATCGAGCACAAGCACGGGCGCCTCCTGGGCGAGCGCGCGGGCGATGCGCACCCGTTGCCATTCACCACCGGAGAGCGCATCGGTGCGTCGGTCTGCGAGATGCGCCATCCCCGCGAGCGCAATCGACTCGTTCACGACCTGTGCGTCGTGTGCGCTGAGCGGCGTGAAGGCGCCGCGATGTACGTGACGTCCGAGCGCGACGAACTCACGCACCGGGAGCGGCAGCTGCACTTCCTCGCGCTGCGGCACGACGGCGACGGCCCGCGCGAAGGCTCGCGCGTCGAGCTGCGACAACGTCTGTGCACCAACCCTGATGGCCCCCGCGCGGAGCGCGAGCCGTCGCAGGAGCAGTCGCACGAGCGTACTCTTGCCGCTGCCATTGGGCCCCACGACGGCCGTGATGGCGCCTGGCGCTGCGTGGACCGTCACCCCCTGCACCGCCGGCGTGCCGGTGGGCGTGTAGGCCGCGACGACCTCGTCGAAATGCAACGCGAACGCCGTCATCACGCGACCCGTCGCAGACGCGCGAGAAAGAAGGGCACGCCGACAAGCGCCGTCACCGCGCCGAGCGGCAACTCGACGGGCGCCCGAATGGCGCGCGCGCACACATCGGCCGCGACGAGCAAGAGCGCGCCGTACACGCCGCCCACCACGAGCATCGCGCGATGCGACTGTGCGCCGAGCGCACGCGCGAGGTTGGGCACGATCAGTCCGACAAATCCCACCAGGCCCACCGCGGCGACGGTAGCCGCCGCCAGCCACGACGCCACGAGAAACGTGCGACGCGCGGCGCGATCGACATCGGCGCCAAGCGCGGCCGCCGGTTCCTCGCCCAGCGCGAGCAGATCGAGATCACGCGCGCGGTAGATCAGGACGCCACCCAACACGAGCAACGCGAGCGCCGTGCGCGCAACCGTGCCCCACGTCGCGTCGGTGGTGGAGCCCATCATCCACCAGAGCGCGCCACGGATGCGATCGGGTGGCGCATCCGCGAGCGCGACGAGGATCACGGCGTTGGCGAACGCACCGACCACGACGCCCGCCATGAGCAGGACACGTGGCTCGGCGCGCCCGGTCGCGACGCGCGCAAGCAGCGCGACGATGCCCGTGGCGGCGGCGGCTCCGCCAAAGGCAGCGAGCGTGACCACGAGCGGCGACGCGCTGCCGAATGCAAACGCCACCACCGCGCCCACGGCGGCACCACCCGACACGCCGAGCAGATACGGCTCGGCCAGCGGATTGCGCAGGGTACCCTGGAGGGCACCGCCGCTCATCGCGAGCGCGGCACCAACACACGCCGCGAGGACCACGCGTGGCGCCCGCAACGTGCGGATGATCGCGACCGACTGCGCATCGGCTTCGCCAACCAGTGCCGCCCAGACCTCATGGAGCGGCAGCGACACCGTGCCCACACCGAGTGCGACAAGCATTCCGATCACGAGGAGAGCGAGTCCGACCGGCACCACGAGACGATTCACGGCAGCGCGCTCGCACGGTCAGGGTGCAGCGCGCGCGCAAGCGCCACCGCCGACATGCCGATCGCGACCCCCGGTCGACCGATGACCGCGGTATCCAGCACCACGAGGCGTTGATCGCGCACGGCGCGAACCGCTTGCCACGGTGTGCTCTCGCGCAGCCGCTTCACGCGATCGGGACCAGCGAGCAGCAGGTCGGGATCGCGTGCGGCGATCTCCTCGAGCGTGACGGTCGCCACGGGCTCGGCGCGATCAGCGAAGACGTTCGTGGCACCGGCAATGTCGAGCAGCTCCGCTTCGTAGCTGCCATTGCCGACCACCATGACAGGGGCATCCCACGACGGCCACACCACGCGCGGTCGGCGCACGTCGCGTACCGCCGCACGGACTGCGTTGAGCGTGGCGTCGATGGAATCGACGAGGACCGTGGCCTCGCGATCACTGCCGAGCACGCGCCCGAGCACCTGCGCACTTCGCCGAAAGTCGGCGATGGTGACGGTACGCAGGGCGACCACGCGCACGCCAACGCGCGCCAGCGCTTCGGCCGCGGCGCGATTATCCGGACTCGCGTAGAGCAGCACGAGTGTGGGTTGCGTGGCGAGCACCGCCTCCACGTTGGGCCGGATGCCAGGGCCGACATCGGCGACGGCACGCACGGCCGCGGGGCGATCATCCCATGACGTGCGCCCCACAAGTCGCGCCCCCCGCCCGATCGCGAACGCTATCTCGGTAAGTGCCGGACTGAGCGACACCACACGCTCGGCATACTGCGCATCGGACGGCATCGGCGCGCCGAAGTCGTCGAGCGCGATCGCGCCCGTCGCCTCGGGATCCGCGGCGCCAGCGAGGGGCGACGGCTGCGCCGACGAGACGGCGCCCTCGTCGCGGCCAGGCGTGCACGCACTGCCCGACGCGAGCACGACGGCGCAGACGATCAGATCGCGCACCATGCGTCGCACATCGTGCGCTGGCAGAACCGTGAACCTGGAAAACACGACGGGCGACCTCTTCGCTGTCGAAGGGGACGCCCGGGCACGGGGGGACGACGAACGGGGCGCGAGCCATCACGCACACGATCGTCATGCCGACGAGCACGAGCCCCCCCCTCGAGGGTGTTCGATGCAGACGCGCGCGGGTCGTCTCCTGGCTCCGGGCGTCCAGCGATTCGTCTTCCCACACGGCGTGGTGCGCCGAGCAGTGACTCGTGAATCGTTGTCGCGATGACCCCTGAGGGTCGATCGCACCCGTTACAGTGGCGGGGCCGCGCCGGCATTGCACCGGCTTCCGTGTCCCGCGCGCACGATCAGTTGTGGTCAGTCCGGACCGTGAGTCCAAACCGACATGACTTCATCCTACTTGCGTGTCGCGCCGGCGGCAAGCTCGTCGCGCAGCGCGTCGGCCAGTTCCGCCCGTCGCCGCTCGTAGGCCACGCGCACCGCGTCGCTGGGTGTCGCCTGGGCCGCGAACGCCGCGTCGAGGTCGGCGATCTCGCGCGCCAGTCGCTCCGGCGTCGGCACGTCTGGCACGTAGGGGCGCAGCTGCGGCGCCGTTGTGCCGACGGGGCGCTGACGTCGCGCACCGGCGCGAAGCAGTGCCAGCAGCATGAGCAGCACACTCGCCGCGAGCAGCACCGTGACGTACAGACGACGTCCGGTCAGACCACCGCCGGGTACCTCGACCGTGATCTGTTCGCCTGGCCGCACATCCTGCACGAGGAAGCGGCGAAACTGTCGACCTTCGAGGCCGACGGGTTCGACCGGAACGATCTTCGCGCCCGTCACATTCGCGTCGACTTCCTCGAGCAGCACTTCGAGGACCACGGCGCCCGCTTCGAGATTGACCGTGAGCGGAAACGAGGTGGACGGCAGCTTGTACGACACCGAGAGTTGCTTGAGTCCCGGCGGCAGCGCCGCAAACAGTGAAACGCGCCCGGTATTCTGCACGAAGGCGTCGGCCGGCAGATCTCCCTGCCCGGCCTTCACCTCACGGGCCGACGCCGGCACCGCAAAGGACCAAGTGGGCGGCGCGCTCGGATCGTCGCGCGTGATGATGGTGCGCGTGCTGTCGTTGGAAAGTTCGAAGATCTCCACCACGGTACGCTCGTCGAGACTGTCGACGGCGCCCACGATGAGATGCCGTCCGCGCACCGTGAGCGGGAACGCGACCGAGGTGGTATCGAACACCGCGATCTCCGCTTCGGCGCCCTGCGTGACGAGACTGCGCAGCGGATTGGTGAAGTACGCGATGCCACCATACACCGCCGACACGAAGTAGACGGCGTCCGGCCCACCGCTGGGCCGATACGTGAAGCGATAGCGCCCTTCGGCGTCGGTGCGCATCGAGTCGAGTGGACCAGCGAGGTTGGGCGCCACGCGATGCAGCGTCACCCAGATGTCGGGGACCGTGACCGTGGCGAGCGAATCGCCGGCGAGAAACGGCGCGGGACGCACGACACGCCCTTCGACGCGGCGCGCCTCGGGCGCTTGCGCCGACATCACGGAGGCGAAGAGCGCCGAGGCGATCAGGGCGCGCGCAGTGTGCAGCAAGACGGTCATGGCTTGAATTTCCCGAAGTCTTCCGGATGCAATCCGGCGAGGTACGCCTTGAGTTGGTCGGGCGTCATTTCTCCTCGCGGCGTGGGGACACGCGGCGGAAGATCATCACCCGTCGTCGGTGCACCCTCGGGTGTGTCGTCATCGTCGATCACGGTGAGCAACTCCTCGGCCGCAAAGAGCGGCGCGCCAAGTCGCAACGCGATCGCGATCGAATCACTCGGCCGCGCGTCGATGACGACGTGTCCGTCGGAGGTGCCGATGTGGAGCTCCGCGTAGTACGTGCTCTTGACCACCCGTGTGATGTCCACACGTTCGAGCGTGCCGCCGAGCGAGAGGATGAGCGCACGACAGAGGTCGTGCGTGAGCGGACGCGGTCGGACGACGCCGTTGAGGTGCAGAATGATGGACTCGGCCTCGGGCTGCCCGATCCAGATCGGCAGCAGGCGTCGCCCTCCACGCTCACGCAGCATGACGACGTACGTGTTGGACGTACTGTCGAGTCCCAGGCGCGCCACTGTCACTTCGGTCATGGCGTCTCCTCGACGGCCCGACTCACGATCGCGCGACGCCGAGCGGCGTCACGCGACCGGAGCCAGTCGCGACTCAGGCGCCGACGGCGCGGCGCAGGGCGCGGGCGCGATCGGTCCGCTCCCACGTGAACAGCGTGCGCGCCGCGCGACCGCGTCCGATCACTTCCGGCGTGCGCCCGAAATGGCCATACGCCGCTGTCGCGCGATAGATCGGCTTGCGCAGATCGAGCGACGTGGTGATGCCACGCGGCGTGAGGTCGAACTCCTCACGCACGGCCGCTTCGATTTCGCGATCACCCACCTCGCCGGTACCGAAGGTGTTCACGAACACCGACACCGGCTCGGCCACGCCGATGGCGTAGGCGAGCTGCACTTCGCAACGACGCGCCAGCTTGCCGGCCACGATGTTCTTGGCCACCCAGCGCGCCGCGTAGGCCGCCGAGCGATCGACCTTGCTCGGGTCCTTGCCGCTGAAGGCGCCGCCGCCGTGACGTCCCATGCCGCCGTACGTATCGACGATGATCTTGCGACCTGTGAGCCCCGCATCGCCCTGCGGGCCACCGATCACGAAACGCCCGGTCGGATTGATGTGCGTGGTGAGGCGGCGCGTGCGGAAGGCCTCGGGGATGGTTTCGAGAATGACGTCGTTGAGGATCGCCTTGCGCAGCTTGGGCGTGCTGATCGCGTCATCGTGCTGCGTGGACACGACGACCGTGTCGACGTACACCGGGCGATCACCTTCGTACACCACCGACACCTGCGCCTTGCCATCGGGGCGCAGCCACGGCAGATCGCCGCTCTTGCGACGCTCGGAGAGCGCGCGCGTGAGCGCGTGCGCGAGCTGGATGGGCAGCGGCATCAGCTCCGGCGTTTCGTCGGTTGCGTAGCCGAACATCATGCCCTGATCGCCCGCGCCACCCGTATCGACGCCCTGCGCGATGTCGGGGGATTGACGATCGATCGTGCTCATCACCGCACACGTGTGCGAGTCGAAGCCCATGCGCGCATCGGTGTAGCCGATGTCGGCGATGGTCTCACGAACGACATCCGGGAGATGCACGTAGGCCGACGTCGTGATTTCGCCGGCGATGACCGCAAGACCCGTGGTGACGAGCGTTTCGCAGGCGACGCGTGAGGTCGCGTCCTGTGCGAGCAGCGCGTCGAGCACGGCATCGGAGATCTGGTCGGCGATCTTGTCCGGATGTCCTTCGGTGACGGATTCGGACGTGAACAGGTGACGTTCGGCCACGCGAGCCTCGACGAGAGTTGGAGTAGGGAGGGTGACGGTCCTGCCGTCGCGTAGGTTAGTGCGGCTTCCGAGGGGGAGCAACGGGGGCACGGCGCGGGCGCGCCTGGTATTCGTCAGGTTTCACCGAGCGCGACCCGCAGCCGTCGCCGCAGCACCAGCTCGACTTCCCGCGCCGTCCCCGACGACCGCAACGCGGCCTCGACCGCGTCTCGGGCGGCCGCCACCGTGATGCTGCGAATGAGCCGTTTCACGGCGGGCACCGCGCGCGGCGAGACCGAGAGCTGGCGCACACCGAGTCCGATGAGCGCGAACACGGTGAGCGGCTGCGACCCCATTTCGCCGCACACCGCCACCGGGAGATCGTGTGCGGCGCCGGTCGCGGCGACCTCACGAATGAGACGCAGCACGGCGGGGTGCAGCGGCGTGTAGCGCGGCGCCAGGTTCACGTTGCCCCGATCGACGGCCAGCGTGTACTGCACAAGATCGTTGGAGCCGATGCTCAGGAAGTCGACATCACGCACGAACGTGTCGCACGCCACGGCAGCAGCCGGCGTCTCGACCATCACACCAAGCGGCACATCGGCGCGATACGACACGCCGCGCTCCGCCAACTCGCGGCCTGCCTCTTCGAGCAGCGTTCGCGCCTCGCGCACTTCATCGACTGTGACGACGAGCGGCAGCATGATGCGCAGATCGCCGTGCACCGCCGCACGGAGCATCGCCCGCAGCTGCACTTTGAAAATGGGCGCCTCGTCGAGACACATGCGGATCGCGCGCCAGCCGAGAAACGGATTGGCTTCGTGCGGATAGCCGCCAACGGGGAGCTTGTCGCCGCCGATGTCGTACGTGCGGATGATGACGGGACGCCCACGAAAGGCCTCGACGACGCGACGGTACGCGCGATACTGCTCTTCTTCCTCGGGCATGTGCGCGCGCCCGACGACGAGAAACTCGGTGCGCATGAGGCCAACGCCCTCCGCGCCAGAGAGCGCGGCCGATTCGGCATCCTCGGGGATGTCCACATTGGCGCGCACCACCAGCGACTGTCCATCGAGCGAAATCGCGGCTGCCTGCGCCACCTCGCGCAGCTCTTCGTCGCGCGCCTGGTCGGCCTCGGCGCGCAGTCGCGCATCATCAATCTCGGCCTCGGTGGGGCGAACGGTGAGCGTGCCTTCGTTGGCGTCGAGAATGACCAGCTCGCCACCCTTGAGCACCTGCCCGGCACGACGCAGCCCCACGACCGCCGGCAAGCCGAGCGAACGCGCGAGGATCGCGACATGCGACGTGGCCGTGCCGGCTTCGGTGACAATCCCGCCGATCGCGTCACGATCAAGCTGCAGCGTGAGGCTGGGGGTGAGGTCGTGCGTGACGAGGATCGCGTTGGCGCCCTTGGGGACGTCTACCGGATCATGATCGGGGAGATCAAGCAGCAACGAGAGCACACGGATGTGCACGTCGGTGAGGTCGCCGACGCGCTCGCGCAGCATCGGCACCGCGCTGCGCGCGAAGCGCTGCTGCCACTCGAGCATCACGATGTCGAAGGCCTTCTCGGCCGCGATGGTCTGGCGGATCAGCTTCTCGACGGCCTGCACGAGCTCGGCGTCGCCGAGCATGGTGAGTTGCACATCGAAGATGGCCGCCTCTTCGGCGCCCGCGGTCGCTTCGGCGCGCGTCCGCAAGGTCACGAGGCGCTCCTTCGCCTTCGCGATGGCGGCGTGCAGCCGTGCGATCTCGGCGTCGCTCTCGCCGGCCGCGATGATGCGCTGCGTCACCTCCGGCACCTCCCAGCGCAGCAGATGCACGGGCCCGACGACGAGACCGGCGGACGCGGGGATGCCCCGCAGCACCGATTCCATCTAGCGCCTCACGCGCGCCGAGGAGCGCATCCGTCAGGCTTCGCCGAAGCGCGCCGCGACCAGCGCGGCGAGTGCGTCGAGCGCTTCGTCTGCGTCGGGCCCGGTAGCGCGCAGCGTGATGCTCGAGCCATACTCGGCGGCGAGCATCATGACGCCCATGATGCTCTTGCCATTCACTTCGAGATCATCACGCGCGATGGTGATGTCGCTCGTGAAGCGCGACGCCGCCTTGACCATTTCGGCGGCGGGACGGGCGTGCAGCCCGTGCTTGTTGACGATTTGAACGGATCGTTCGGCCATCAGTGGAGCACCGTCGAGTAGAGGACAAGAAGGGCCAGCAACCCGAAGAGCAGCTGCCACCCTTCCACCTTCCCGTGCAGACGCACGAGCAGAACACCAAGCACCGGCGTGCAGGCCATGACCGCGAGTGACACCGGCTCGAGCGAGGCACCGCCACCGATTGCACGATGTGCAGCGAACGGCAGCGCCACTCCCGCGACGAGCGCGGCACCTCGCGCAATGTACTGCGGTCCGCGCTGGAGCCAGTTGGCCCCGAGGGCGGCGGCGAGCCGGAGGCCGTGCAGCCAGCCGGCTCCGAGCCCCCAGGCCCGCAGGGCCAGATGGCCGGCGTTGTAGAGCACGAGAAACCCGAGCGCGACCATCGCGGGACCGGCGCCGAGCCCGAAGAGGAGCAGCGCGACGAGTGAGCAGGCCGGCAACCACGCCGCCCACACGAGCCGGTCACCGAGACTGCCGAGCGGTCCACAGAGCGCCGTACGGAAGCGCACGAGCTTCTCGGGTGGGGTCTGATCGAGCTCCGCCCGCGCCAGCGCCCCCACGGCGAGCGAGGCGAGATACGGGTGCGCGTTGAAGTACGCGCACTGCCGCGCGAGCGCCGCGCGATACGCGTCGCCGTCAACACCGCCCGGCAGATGCCGCAACGCCGGTTCCACGCAGAATCCGATGCCGTTGCCGTTGAGAATCTCGTAGTTCCACGCGCCCTGAATCGCGAGGCACCGGAGCAGCATCGACGCGCGCGTGCCCACGGGGAGCGGCGCAGGCCGCATCCCCGAGGGGAGTGGTGCCCCGGTGGGCGGCGTGGCCGCCACGACGGTCTCAGCCACGCAGCCCCACGAGCACCGTGCCCACGGCGAGTCCGGCCACGAACAAGCGCCGCGTCACCGAATAGCCGTGCAGCACCTTCCACACGGCCGACGCCGCGACACCCGCCGCGCCGATCACGAGCGCGCCGCGCGTTTCTGTGGCACCGAGCCGCCAGGACTCCACCGCCCATCCGGAGGCGGGCCACGCCAGCAGCAATCCGAGCAGCGTGAGCGCGGCACCGCGCAGGAGATCGGCGGTGAGCCCGTAGACCTGCAGCGACATCACCGTTCGCATCGAACCGCCGGCCATGGCATCGAGGCGCACACGCGCCCAGCGCGCGATGAGTCGCCGATGCCAGACCATCGTCCACCCGCCGAGCCACGCGGTCGCGATTGCGGCCATGACCCCGATGACCCAGGCGGCGGGCTCCGGGAGCAGCGCGCCGTCCGCACCGCGGGTGCCGACAAGGCCGCCCACCACCGAGGCACTGCCCCACTCCGGATAGCGTGACGCACCAAAGGGCAGCGTCTCGAGCGCGAGACATTCGAGGGCGACGCCCACGACGAGTCCGGCCGCCGTCTGTCCGGCGAAGGCGCCTGCGAGTGTCGCCGCCACGATGGGCCGCGAGATCATGGCCTGCGGGAAGCTCACCACATCGAGGCCAAGGATGGCCCCGAGCAAGAGCACGGGCAGCAGATCGAGCGTGAGCGGCAACATGCGAGGGAGCGCTTATCCGTCGCCGCGACCGGCGAGCACATCCTGCAGGGAGATCGGTCGCGCCCCCGGCACGTCCTGCGCCGTGATGTCGATCCCGGCCTGTTCGAGCGCGCGCAACTGCTGCTCTTCCTCGGGCGTGAGAAACACGTAGCGCAGCCGCTGCGTGCGTCCGTCGGCGTGGTGCACGCCGCCAAGATTGACAGTGCGAATCGACGGCGCGGCCGCGATGAGTCGCCGCATCGTGTCGACACTGTTGACGAGCAGAATGCCGGGACGCGGATCGGCGTGAAGCGCGGTGATCGTGCGTGCGGCGTCGGCCACGGAGAGGAAGTGCACCTCGACGTCGGGGGGCACGCCCATGCGATAGAGCTCCTGCTCCCAATCGCTCGCGGCGACGTCGTCATCGACGAGCACGATGAAGCGGAGGCCGAGCGGTTGCCCCCACCCCACGACCACCTGACCGTGAATGAGACGGTCATCGATGCGATGCAGCACGAGCCCCACGTCAGCCTCCGCTCACGGAGAGGGTATCGCGCGCCTTGTCGACGGCGGCGCGCGCGAGTGCCGCGGTGTGTGCGAGCCCTCCGACCGGCGTCCCGAGGGGCGAGATCGCCGCGAAGAGATACTCCATGAGCACGGCAAGATTGGCGCCCGTGACGAGCACCACGTCGGGGCGTGCCCGTTGCAGACGGCGCGCAGCCATGGTGCAACTGCCAGCCGGCAGATCGGTGAAAATGACGCGCGCGCCGGTGCTGTCGAGCTGCGCGGCAAGTTCGGCTTCAAGCTCGGGGGGCGATTTGCCCCGATTGCTCACCGCGACGAATGACGAACCGCGACCGGTGATCTGCTCGACGGCCGAGAGCATGCCGACAGCGTAGTCGCCGTGACCGGCCACGACGCCCACGACAATCGCGTCGTCGCTCATTCGTCGTCCTCGAGCAGATAGCGATGGGCGTCCTCGCTCTTGCGCCGCATGCTGTTGATGAGCCGTTCGTTGAAGGCGGTCGCGGAATCGTACCCGCGATGATAGCGCAGCAGGTGATTCATGGCGATGACTTCGGCAATCACCGTGATGTTCTTGCCGGGATTGAGGTGCACCGTGATACGCGGCAGCTCCACACCGAGAATCGTGGTCGTGCTGACATCGAGCCCGGTGCGATCGACGTTGGCTTCGCCGTTCCACTCCTCGAGCACGACGACGACTTCGACGCGCTTCTGCTGACGAACCGCCTTGACGCCGAAGATCGCGGGTACGTCGATGAGTCCGACGCCGCGAATTTCCATGAAGTGCTTCTGCTGTTCGTGCCCGCGACCGATGAGCACATCGCTGCCGCGTCGCGACACGAACACGAGATCATCGGCCACGAGGCGATGCCCACGCTCCACGAGATCGAGCACGCACTCGGATTTGCCGATGCCGCTCTTGCCGGTGAAGAAGAGGCCAACGCCGTAGATGTCGGCGAGCGAGCCGTGCAGTGTCGCGCGTGGCGCGAAGTGATCGGCGAGATACGGCTTGATGAGGCGATAGAACTCGGCCGTCTTGAGGCGACTGCGCAGCACGGCGACGCCGGCGCGGTCGGCCACCTCGACGAGCGGCTCGGGCGGCTCGAGTCCCTTCGTGATGAACGCGCACGGCATGGGAAAATCGAAGAACGCCGTGAGATTGGCCTCGCGCGTGGCCGGATCGAGCGACTGCAGGTAGGTGATTTCGGTTTCGCCCAGCACCTGGATGCGCTGGTAGGGAAACCGGTTGAGGTAACCGGAGAGCGCCAGTCCCGGGCTCGAGGCCTCGGGGCTGGTGATCTCGCGATCGAGGCCCACCGACTCCCCCAGCTCCTCGAGCTGGAGGGCGGTGCGCATGGTGTCGAGCAATCG